>MTLD01000034.1_pt1 | contig 59616 bp, 51 predicted proteins | sample 1982471 | NCBI WGS metagenome assembly MTLD01 (sample SAMN05712604, study PRJNA340218) | biofilm metagenome | isolation source: sample SPM anode biofilm adapted to -50 mV | place: USA | collected 2012-02-03
GATCAGGTGGCCGACTTCAGCGGAATGCGCACGCTAGCCCCCTCGCCTCGTTAAAACAAAAATGGGGAGGCCCTTTCGGGCCTCCCCACTTGGCAACAACCGGACCACTCCTTTTAGAAGCGGTGGCTTAGTCCCAGGTGCAGCGCCACATCCGGGGAGGCATTAACGTTCAGATCCTCGGCGAGGGCGATATCAAGGGCGGTAGCCGACGAAAAGGCATAGGTGCCGCCGAAGAGCAAGACCACGGCCGGGGAAGTCAGAGGCTTCATGTCGCTGTCCTTATAGAAGGCGGTGTGGGAAGAGAATTCGACCTTCAGGGCGAACTTCTCCATCGGCGACCACCCCGCACCCAGGCTGCCGAACCCCACAAGGTTCTCCCGATTATCCTTCAGCACATCTCCGTCGGTCATCGCCATGCCCCCCAGTGCCCCGAACACGGTGGCATGTCCCCAGGAGAGGGGGTAATCGCTGCTTCCGCTCAACCAAAGGGCCAGGTCCGTGCTGCCGCTGCCGGTCAGCCGGGAGCTGCTGCCGGTGGGGAGCTTGAGGCTCGCCCGCAGCGCCAGAGCCTTCGGGTTGACGCTTGCGTCCTGATACAGCTGCCAGCCGCCGGACACCCTGACATCCCCGATGCGGACAGTGGAGTTGTCCATCCTCAGGCGTTCCTGGCCGTTCTTGTCGTACTGGAAGAGGAGATGGTCCTCCTTCGTCTCGGTCCGGTTTCCCTGGGGGAGGCCGAAAACCTTGTGCCACTCCTCGATGAACCCGTCAAAGATGCCCCCGCTGTAGGCAACCACCGGAACATCCACCCCCACCTCCAACCCCCTGGCAACGCCATAGCGCAGAGCCAGCGTCATCCGCTCGCTCTCACCGTCGAGGGTCAGTTTTTCCTGTGCCGTGTCCCAGTCATAGGAATTGTTCGCGATATCGAGGGCCAGCAGTCCCAAAGCCCTCCCCACAGGCTGAACGGTGGCGCTTTCAGCGGCAGGAAGCCCGTAAATCTGAACCAGCGGAGACTGATTGAAGGTGTAGAAAGGGTCGATAACCAGGGGATCGGCATAGCCGGGGCCTTCCATGCCCCCCACTAACAGCAAGATGGCGACGAGATGTTTTAGGTATTGCAATAGATACTCCCTCCTCACATGAATTCATGTCATAGGCGCCCGTCCAGGAAAGCAGGACATATGTTTTTACCACAATAGAACTGTGCAGCAAATCAGAAGCTGCCGCGCTACCTGGAAAAAAGATCCTGCAGCCGCTTTGGTTCCTCCCCCAGCCATTGCGGGTTGCTTGCGGTCCCGTCGAAGAGTGAAGTGGTCTTAAAAGGTTCGTAGTACCCTGTCATGGCGGCTTCGGCAGTGCGCGCCAGCAACTCTCCCACCTCCGCCCCGGTCAGCGGCCGGAAGGACTCCACGGCCTGGGTCGCCTGGTCCAGAACCTCGATGCTGTCGATCCCAGTAATCACCACCGAGGTGGGTAGGGTGAGCGCGTAATGCAGGCACTCGATGGCGGTTACGGTGCCGGATTTAAGCAGGATGCCGTTGGCCATGGACTTCATGCCGAGCACCCCGATCTTCTCCCTGACCAGTTCGGGGAGCACAAGGTTCTCGAAACTGCGGAAATGTGCGTCCATGACGTTGAGAGGCATCTGGACCGTGTCGAATCTGAAATCGTGCTGTGCCGCGACCTTGAGCATGTGCAGGTGGATCTGGGGGTCCTTGTGCCCGGTGAAACCTATGTAGCGGATCTTCCCGGCGGCCCGCGCCTCCAAAAGGGCCTGGTTCGCCCCATCCTCGTCGAAGATGCGGTGGGGGTCCTCGAAGCGGAGCACCTCGTGGTGCTGGACCAGGTCGATCATCTCCACCTGGAGCCTCTTCAAGGACTCGTCAAGTTGCCGGGCCGCTTCCTTTTTCGACCGGCCGTCGATCTTGGTCATCAGGAAGACCTTGCCGCGGTAGCCGTCCTTTAGTGCCTGCCCCATGCGGATCTCGCTGATCCCCTCGCCGTAGTCCCAGCAGTTGTCCATGAAGTTGATGCCCCGGTCGATGGCGCTGCGGACGATGCGGATGCTGTCTTTCTCGGAGACCCGGGGAAGCCCCAGGTGCCAGCCGCCTACCCCGATGGCAGAAACCTTCTCCTTGGTGCTGCCCAAAGTGCGATAGATCATAGTTCCTCCCAGTCCTTACAGGGGTGATGGTTTGGAGACGCTCAGGGAAGCAGTATCGTGCACCCGGTCGTTTTGCGCCCCTCGAGGTCTCGATGTGCCTGCGCGGCATCGTGCAAGGCATAGCGCTGGTTGATTTCCACCTTGACGGCGCCGGAGGCTATCACCTCGAAGAGCTCGGATGCCATCTGTTCCAGGTCCGCACGCCTGGCGGCGTAGGTATTGAGCGTCGGGCGGGTCAGGTAGAGCGATCCGAGCTGGGAGAGGATGGAAAGGTCCACCGGCGGCACGGGACCGGAAGCGTTGCCGAAGCTGACCAGCAGCCCGAAAGGACGCAGTGAGCGAAGGGAGGTTTCGAAAGTGTCCTTGCCGACGCCGTCGTAGACCACGGGGACCCCTTCGCCGCCGGTCAGCTCCCTCACCCTTACGACGATGTCGTCGGTACGGTAATTGAGGCAGGCATCGGCGCCGTGCTGCCGCGCCAGCTCGCACTTCTCTTCGGAACCGGCGGTGGCGATCACCCTCGCCCCCAGATGTTTCAGCCACTGGCAGGCGATGAGCCCGACGCCCCCGGCTGCGGCGTGAAAGAGCACAGTATCCCCCTTTTGAACCCGGTAGGTCCTCCTGATGAGGTACTGGACGGTAAGTCCCTTGAGCATCATCGCCGCCGCCTGTTCGAAGGAAACGGAGTCGGGAACGAGGACCAAGCGGTCCGCGGCAATCGTTCTCTTGTCGCAGTAGGAGCCGAGCGCGCCGGCATAGGCTACCCGGTCGCCGACCTTGACCAGCGTCACCCCCTCCCCGACCGCCTCAACGACGCCGGCACCTTCGTTGCCGGCAACAGCGGGAAGCGCCACTTTGTAGAGACCGTTACGCTGGTAGACGTCGACGAAATTGACCCCGACGGCCTCGTGACGGATCAGCGCCTCTCCAGGCCCGGGAGATCTCACCTCGACATCGCATAAGCCGAGCACTTCCGGTCCGCCAAACTCTTTGAAGCAGATCGCTTTTGACATCATTCCTCCTGACAAGCTGTTCCGATCGAAGCAACCAGAAGAAGATACCTTAACTCTCGGCAAACTCCAGGCTCAGGAGATGCAAAAGAAACGTGCCGAGCCCCACACAGTTAACAATCCCTAACAAATCTTTAATTTTCCTTACTACTACTGCACTTAAAGTCCCTTCTTCTGTTATAATGGTTGGCAAGTGGTGACATAACCATAGGCTCTTTTCTGTGGCAAAAGGAGGACACGAGATGAACGTATTCGATTGCGCTATCAAAAGAGAAGAGGACAGCAGGAGCTACTTCATGGGGCTAGTGGAAAAGGCTACAGATCCAGAGTTGAAGATCCTTTTTTCCATGCTGGCCGACTGCGAGGATGAACATAAAAAGAGACTGCTGAAACTCAAAAGGCGGATGGACGGCAAAATGAGCGTGCTGGAAGACCTCGACGTTTCCGTCTGCAGCTATCGGCCGTTCCTGACCCAGAGCGAACTGCTCGAGGACAAAGGCAACGACCCGGACCTGTACCTGTTCACCGTGAAGAAGGAGGAGCAGGACATAACTTTTTATCGGGAACTGGCAGCAAGGGCTGGAAACGAGCAGACCCGCAAGAGCCTGCTCATGCTCGCCGACGAGGAACGCCGGCACCTGCAACGGATGGAGGAGATTTACGCCTTCGTGGAAACCCCGAGGACCTACCTGGAAAGCAGTGAATTCAGCAACCTGAGACCTCTTTAGGGTCAGAGGCCGCTGCAACTTAAAAAGCCCGCAACAAGCGGGCTTTTCTTTTCGAACTCGGCAATACCGGAAAGGTGTTCAGGGCTCTTCGGCCAAGGCTTCGTCATAGGCGCTGTCGGGGTCGCATTCCGGCCTCAGATATCGCTCCAGTTCGTCGAACAGGCGGTCCATGGTGAGTTTCACCGCCATCAGGGTATCCATTTCGAAGCTGATGCCATGCTGCAAGTAGCTCGCGTGCATCCGGTCCACCAGCCCCTTCAACTGCTGGATCGAGCAATAGGTATCCTTCAGCATGAGGTAATTGCTCTCTCCCAGTTCCTGCAACCGCTCTTCCCTCAATTCGGTAGTCATAGCCATTCCTCCGGGCCCGGAACTAGCGCCAGTGTATGCAGTTCACGGGGCAGCTGTCTATCGCCTCCTGGATCTTCGCCTCTGCCGCACCGTTTTGGGCATGCACCTCCGATACACCTGCATCGTTCAATCGGAACACCTCCGGCACGATGCTCATGCAGAGCCCGCACCCGATACACACCTTTTGGTCGACGTACACTTCCGCTGCCATCTTCACCCTCCCTTCCCAGTTTTGAACTGCCTGCGGCACGAAGATGAAAGGATACCCGACTACGCGCGAAAGTCGATTGCTGCGGTCGGTGACCTGCAGCCTGCGGAAGGGATGCGGGAAGGGGGCGAACTCGTTGGTTGGGTCGCGGCGTAACTGCGGACGGTTACTTAGGCTTGTAGGTGAAGCAGTCCGGATGGGACTCATGCATGCCGACATCGACGGTCTGCGCGGTGCATTCGAGAGACTGGTTGTAGCTGCAATTCTCCACCTTGCAGGCGCCGACGCCACCTTGGACGTCCATAACGCCTCCCTTTTGGTTGCTGTGCAGGTAGGTGTCGCATTGGGGGCAGAGATCACCGGGGCCGCCGACCGTGATGGCCATAGTGTGGCAGGAATTATGTTTGTTGTATGAGCAATCCGTTACGTTGCAGGATGCGATCTTGACCATGGGCTTATCCATTATTTCCTCTCCTTTTTCGCCGCCCCCTTCCGCGCATTAGGAATGTTTAACAGTTTTGAAGGGATAGTCAAGAGTCGCAAAGGCCGGCGTAGGGCGCCGGAGGGGGAATGAAAAAACCGTTACAGGTCGATGAGTTAAGGGATGAAAGGCGGCAAAGCGGCAGTGCCGTCAGCCGCAGCAACCGCTGCCGCCGAAACCGGGGATCCTCTTCTCCCTGAGCCACTCGTTGATGAGCCCGCTGGCGCAGCCGACGCCGGCATCGACCTTCAGCGCCGCCGCCGGGCAGTTGAGAGCACAGGCGCCGCACTCCATGCAGGCGTCGCGGTCCGCCAGCAGGGCCCGCTTTTCTTCCAGGCGGAACACCTGGTGCGGACAGACCTCGATGCACCTGCCACAGCCGACGCAAAGCTCCCGGTTTAACTCCAGCGTAACCACACCTTCCAGGTACCTGAATCCCTTCATGCGGTTCTCTCCATAATCACAGTATCCTTGCCGCCGTCACGAGGAACAGGGCGGCGAGAAGCGCCCCCCCCATGACCGGAAGGCCCAGGCGCATCTCCTTTTTCACGCCGGACTTCGAGGTGTAGGTGGTGCAGCCGGTGAAATTCAGGGTGTAAAAGGAGGTGACGGCGGCAAAGGCCAGGAAGGCCGCCAGCGTCACCGGAAGGCTCCAGCTCTCACCTCCTGCCGCCATCCGGAAAATGAACGTGTAGACCAGGCCGGCGCCCCCTCCCTTGACGGCGAAGCTCCTGGAGGGGAGCAGGGGAAGCAGCACCGGCGCCGCGGCCACCCCGGTAAAGACGGCGCCGAGATATCCGGCGACCAAGGTGGCGGCCGCGCCGGAACCTGCCACGAGCCAGGCGGCAAGATAGAGGAAGACGGCTACCGGAAGAGACGGTTTCAGCACCAGGACCAGTTCCACCGGGACCAGCACCAAGCGCTCGTACCAGTTGAAGCTCAGCTCGCGCATGGCCTGGGTGGTCCTGCCGCCGTTGTCGAGGTACTCGGGAAGGTCCTTTGCCCTGATGGCGGCGTAGGCCACTTCGAAGCCGCAGCGCCGTTTCACCTGGTGCGCCGACACCCCGGGCGCGCCCAGGATCGGGAGGATGAGCCTGCGGTGCGAAACCACCTCCGAGAGAGCTGTCGCCCCGACCCGCCGGACCAGCTCGCCGGTCCCAAACGTCCCCTTGCCCGCCGCGCACCAGACGTTGATGCCGAAGGTCTCCAACACGAGGAGCCAGACGTTGTGCCCGGCAAGCGCCTGGCGCACCAGGTCGAAGCTCATCTTGTAGTTGGCCGTGACGACGACCGGCGCTTGCGCATCAGGGGTCCCGACGGCGTAGAGGCCGGCCGGGACCAGGTAACTCATCCGGTTGATCCCCCAGCGCGCCTTGCAGGCTCCCAGGCGGTCGGCCAAGGTGAGGCTGGTGGAAAGCTGCGGCGCCCGCCCCTGCCCCGCCGGATACCAGCCGAGAAACCCAGGGACCTTCTCGCTTACCTCTCCGCCGCCGGCGGAGGTACGCGGCCCTCAGCAGGGGAGGGCGTCAGGGTCCTGCGCTGCACCGGGGGCGCATCCGGACGCGGGCTTTGGCTGCAGCACCGTGATCTTCTTGAACTGACGCGTCTTCATGGTTCCACCTTTGTCGCTGAAATCATCCAGGTTTCCATATATCCCGCAATCGGCGCCGCGGGTCAAGAGATTCCCGGCCTGGCAAAAAAAATGAGGGGACTGCCGCGCGCCGTCCCCTCTTCTTCACGACTGGTCGCTCATAGGGTCACAGGCGCCGGGTCACCTCCGGCTCACCCAGCCGGTGCACCTTCATCAGGTTGGTGGTCCCCGCCGACGAAAGCGGGCTTCCCATGGTGATCACCACCACATCCCCCTTCTTGAGCCACCCGGTATCGAGTACCGCCTTTTCCACCGAGATGATCTGGGATTCGGTATCACCCTCGATGTCGACGCGCAGCGAATGGACCCCTGCGTAGAGGGCCAGCAGGCGCCGCACCTCTTCGGACGGCGTCACCGCGATGATGGGCTGGGCCGGGCGGCACTTGGAAACCAGCGCCGCGGTCCCCCCGGTCTGGGTGAAGGCGAGGATGGCCGCAGCCTTCACGCTCTCCGCAGCCCGGCAGGCGGCAAGCCCGATCACCTCGGAGAGGTGCGGCTCCGCCTCGGTCTGTGCGATGTGGCAGCTTTGCGCCATGAGCTGCGGGTCAGCCTCCACGTCGAGCGCCACCTGCACCATCATGGAGACGGCCTCCACCGGGTACTTGCCGGAAGCGGTCTCGGCAGAAAGCATGATGGCGTCGGTGCCGTCCAGTATGGCGTTGGCGACGTCGGAGGTCTCGGCGCGGGTCGGGCGCGGGTTGTTCACCATGCTCTCCAGCATCTGCGTTGCGGTGATCACGGGCTTACCGGCATCGTTGCAGCTGCGGATGATCCGCTTCTGGATCAGCGGGACCTTCTCGGGGTTGAGCTCCACCCCCAGGTCGCCGCGCGCCACCATGACCCCGTCCGAGACCCGCAAGATGGCGCCGAAGTTGATCACGGCCTCCGGCTTTTCGATCTTGGAGATGATGCGGAGCTTGGAGCCGCGGCTGTCGATGATGCCCCTCAACTCCTGCACGTCCGAGGCCTCGCGCACGAAGGAAAGAGCGACGTAGTCCAGGTGCTGCTCAATGCAGAACTCAAGGTCTTCGCGGTCCTTGTCGGTCATGGCGGGGGCGGAAACCTTGGCGCCGGGAAGGTTGATTCCTTTACGATCCTTGAGGAGCCCCCCGGTCACCACCAGGCAGCGCACGTCGTCCCCTTCGACTGCCAGCACCTTCAGCTCCATCAGGCCGTCGTCCAAAAGGATGCGGTCGTCGGGCCTCACGTCCCCGGGGAGCCCCTGGTAGATGGTCGGGATGAGGTTTCCTTCTCCGAGGAGTTCCCGTGTGGTGACGATCACCTCGGTCCCGGCAGTGAGCTGCATCCCGCCGCCCTTCATCAGGCCGGTGCGGATCTTGGGTCCCTGCAGGTCCCCCAAAATGGCGACGGAATGTTCATGGTGGTTGGAGAGCTTGCGGATGCTGCTGATGACGGCGGATTTGGCGGCGTGGTCGCCGTGGGAGAAGTTGAGGCGAAAGACGTCGACGCCGGCCTTGATCAGGGCGCCGAGCATCTCCTCTGATTCGCTGGCGGGTCCGACAGTGGCAACGATCTTGGTGTGACGGAACATGGGATCTCCTGGTAGACGGGGATGAGCGACCGGCAACGGCACCAAGGGCTTCAAGAGCCGTCGTGCGTGCCGGCGCCTGTACAAATTACCCGAAATCCGTCTCCCATGCAATTGTTGTCACCGCTTTTCGTCAATGTTCCCGCAAAGCTCCGCCCAGCGGAAGCACTCCACCGTATGGTCGTTCACCATCCCCACAGCCTGCATGAAGGCGTAACAGATGGTGCTCCCCACAAAGCGAAAGCCGCGCTTTTTGAGGTCGCGGCTCAGCTGGTCTGAAACGGCGGTCGAGGCGGGAACCTCGGCCAGGGTGCGCCGTGCGGGTTGCAGGGGAGCGCCGTCGACAAAGCGCCAGAGGTAGGCGTCGAAGGAGCCGAACTCCTCGCGCAGCGTCAGAAAGGCCCGGGCGTTGTCGCGGGTGGAGGCGATCTTCAGCCGGTTTCTTACGATCGCCTCATCGCCGGCAAGACGCACCAGGTCGGCGTCGGTGAAGCGCGCCACCGCCTCGGGGTCGAAACACTCGAAGGCGCGGCGGTATCCCTCGCGTTTGCGCAGGATGGTGATCCAGGAGAGCCCCGCCTGGGCACCCTCCAAGGTAAGGAACTCGAAGAGGAGGCGGTCGTCGTGCACCGGCGCTCCCCATTCGAGATCGTGATAGGCGCAGTAGAGAGGGTCGCTGCCGGCCCAGGCACAGCGGTTGACGGAGGTTGTCTGCATGGGGCTCCCTGAAAGTCAATTGACAATGGACAATTGACAATTGACGGTGAAAAGCGCAGGCGAGTCCTTCAACTGAGAAGGCCTCCCCCTCGAACCGGTTCGAACTGGCGCAGACCGCATGAAAGCGACAATGGACAAAGGCAACAAAGCGTTGTCAATTGTCCATTGTCAATTACCAATTGCATCTTAGTCGCGGCCGCGACGCTCCCCTTCGTGCCTGTCCTCGCGGCGCTGCTCCTTGTCGTAACGCTTGTCCTCGCGGCGCTGCTCCTTGTCATAGCGCTTGTCCTCACGACGCTGCTCCTTGTCGTAGCGCTTCTCTTCGCGGCGGCGCTCCTTTTCGTAGCGCTTGTCCTCGCGCTGAGCGGCCTTCCAGTAACCCCTGTCGGAACGGTGCCGGCCACGGTAGTGGTCGCGGTCACGCTGGTAGATCGCGTACTCCCTGGTCCGGTACTCCCTGATCCGGTCGATCCGGTGCCTGCGCATCGGGGGCGGCAACTCGCGGTAGCTCACTGGGATCCAGCGGCCACGGCTGCTGTAGGACCTGAGCCAGCGGCCGTCCCGGAACATGAAGTAGCTGTTGTTGTAGAAGAAGAGGTCGTAGGGGACCCCCACCGCCACGTAGAAGCCGAGCGCCACAGGGTAGACGAACTCGACCTCCTCCTCGACTTCGTCGTAGTAAGGGGTCTGGGTGACAACGGCAGGAGGCTGGGTCACCACCACGGCGGGAGGGGGGGCCACCACCACCGGGCGCGGCTGGTTCCCGAGATGAATGTTGACGTCAACCCCGACGTTGGAGGCGTAAAGCTCCTGAGCCGACAAAACCGGCAGCGCCGCGACCTGCAGCAGCAGCGCCAGCGCAATGCTTTTTCTGGACATGGGTGTGTTCTCCTTTTCTCTGGGTGCCTGTGTGAAGGCAGTCTCTCTGCGGCTGAAGCTCATCGCTTTCGGGCAAAAAAAACGGGTTGCCGGGTATCTGGTCAGAGATATTTCGGCAACCCGGCTGTCTCTTGGAGACCCTGTAGGCTTTCCGCCCCACCCTCGCGGGTGGTTTAGTATTATCGTGTATCGTCTTTTCGCGCAGCTGCGCCCCGGCAGGGCCCGCCTGCCTGCCCGCCGACTAGACCTTTAACCAGAAGCCGTGGCAAAAGTCAAACAAAATCAGGCATACGGATCAGGAGCGGTTTCCGCCTTGGGCTGGCGCAGCGGCACGGTCACAGTAACCTCGGTCCCCTTCCCCACCGTGCTGCGCACGTCGATGTCGCCGCCGTGGCGCTTGACGATGCCGTAACTCACCGTAAGACCCAACCCCGGCCCGCGCCCGGCGGGCTTGGTCGTGAAGAAGGGATCGAAGATCTTGGAGAGGTTCTGGGAGGGGATGCCGCACCCGGTGTCACGGACACTGACCGCCACCTGCGGCGGTTCCCCGTAGTTCTTCACCAGCCTGGTCCCCAGGTAGATGGTCCCGCCATCGGGAAGCGCGTTCTGGGCGTTGCGCAAAAGGCTCACGCAGACCTCGAGGAGCTTGACGAAATCCCCCTCGATCAAGGGCACCGCCGGATCGGGGTCGAGCTCCACCTCTATGCCCCGCTCGGCGAAGGGGACGGCCATGATCTCGAGGGTGTCCCTGAGGACCTGGTTGATGTCGATCTCGCTAAAGCTGCAGCGGGCCTGGGTCGAGAAGCGGATCAGGTCGGCCACTATGTTCTGGCAGCGTATGGCCGCGCTCTCGATGCTCTCCAGGACGTCGATACCCTCTAAAAGTTCCGGCTCGATCGGCTGGGCCAGCGCGCTCTTCCTGAGCATCTGGATCGCCCCGAGAATCCCGGCCAGCGGGTTGTTGAGCTCGTGGGAGGCGCCGGAGATCACCTCCCCCAGGGTCGCCATCTTCTCCGACTGAATCAGCTTTGCCTGGGCCTCCTTGAGGTGCCGGGTCTTAGCCTCCACCTCCTTTTCCAGCCTGAGGTTCCACTCCCTTCTCTGCTCTTCGGCCTGCTTTCTCTCGGTGATGTCCCTGATCACCGCCTGGGTAGCACTTTTCCCCTTGAAGATGATGCTGCTGCCGGTCACCTCCACGTCGATGCTGCTGCCGTCCAGGCGGAGCATCTTCTGCTCCAGAAGGGGTGATGGCTCGCCGGTTTCGCTCACCCGCCTGATCCGCTCCATGATCATGTCGCGGTAATCGGGATGCACGGTGGACAGGACGTCTACCCCCACGAGGTCGCGTCCCAGCATCCGGCACGCGTCGTTGTTGGCGCAGACGTAGACCCCGTCGCACTGCACCACGATCGCCACCGGCGCGTTCTCGAAGAGCTTGCGGTAGCGGTCCTCGCTTTGCGTCAGTTCCGCCTGCATCCTCTTTCTTTCGGTGATGTCCCGGAAGATGCCGCGCGTCCCCAAGGGGTGGCCGTCGACGTAGTTGCAGTTGATGCTCCCCTCAAGCACCACAACCGCGCCGTCCTTGGTGGTGAACTCGGTCTCGACCGCCTGGACCCGCTCTCCGTTCATGATCCTGCGGAACAAAAGTGAGCAATGCTTCTTGCTGGAGGGGGTGATGACGTCGAAGATGGTAAGGCGCGACACTTCCTCGTCCGTGTACCCCATGGTCTGTTTCCAGGCCCGGTTCACGTAGATGAAGGCGCCGTTTGCGTCCACGCTCTGGATCAGGTCGTTGGCGTTGTCCAGGATGTCGCGGCAGCGCTCCTCGCTAACCTTCAGCGCCTGCTCCGCTTTTTTCCGGTCCGAGATGTCGAGGAAAGTTTCGACAAGGTAGGCTCTGCCGCCAAGCGTGATGCTGGCGACCGTCTTCATCACGGTCACCTGCTCCCCTTTCGCCGTGATCAGGTCGCGCTCGCCGCAATGGATGCACTGCCCGAGGTCCGTCACCGGGCACTGCCCCAGCTCCGCCACGCAGACGAAGCGGTGGCAGACCGAACCGATGATCTCCTCCCGCGGCACCCCTATCACCTCGACGGCCTTGGGGTTTGCCTCCACGATGACGTGGGTCTCGCTGTCGACCACCAGTATCCCTACCTGGGCGGTGGCGAGGATGGTGGCGAGGTACTGCTGGTTCTCGGCCAGGTTTCCCTCCAGCGCCGGTGCGAAAAGATCGTGCGGCACCGGAACTGCGCCGGTCTCGATGACATTGGACATAACGACTCCGTGTCCCTCTGGTTGTTTGCGACCCGGCCGAAGGATCCCATTCCCGCGCTTTGGGTGCTGCAAAAATGGGGGATATTTATCCTTTTTCGGTGCGGGAATCAAGCGTTAAATAGGGACCCTATCGCGCCAGCACCTCTTCCAGCGTCTTTCTCGCCTCGCGGTACCCCTGCCCGGCCGAGCGGCGCAGCCATTTTTCCGCCTCGTCCCGGCTTTGCGGCACGGCCACGCCGTAGAGGTACATCATCCCCAGGTCGTACTGCGCCGCAGCCAGCCCGCTGTCCGCGGCCTTTTGCAACAGATCGCGCGCCTTTTCGGGGTCCTCCTTGAGCCCGCCGTCCCCGCGCAGGTACATGAAGGCCAGGTTCCACTGCCCCAGCGGATACCCCTGCTCGGCCGACCTGGAGTACCATTTCGCCGCCTCCCTCTTGTCCTTGGGCATGCCGACGCCCGAGGCGTAAAGCACTCCCAGTTTGGACTGCGCCTCGGCGCTTCCTTCCTCGGCCATCTGCCGCACCTTTGGAACATCCACGCCGTCGAAACCAACCCCCTTTTGCGACTGCAGAAACAAAAGCAGTGCGCACCCTAAAGCTACCCCCCATTTGGCCATTCGTTCCTCCGTGAGACCTTTAGCTGCATCGGCATATGCAAGGACCCCGCCACCCCCGGGCTGGGCATGCATCGTGCTACAGCAGCGGGGAGATTGGCAGTGAAAAGGGGTGCCCACGGCGGCCGTCCCCGCCCTGCCTGGAGCCCTTCTTTGCTAAGAGCAGCAGCAAAGGGAGCTGCGGCTTTAACAAGCAGGCGCCGACGCAAGGGAGCAGGAGCAGGATTACGGGGAATTGCGGGTGCCACGCGCGCCTGGGGAGTGAAGCTGCGCCATATCCCCCACAGAAACCGGGCCAAATGACGCAGCAATTAAAAAATATTTTCCCATTGTTTAATAAATAATGTATATATGCATATCCTCATAGACGATTGCGCCATGAAGGGATCCCATGACCAACAAGAACCGCATTTTGGTAGTTGACGACGAAAAGCTCATCTCGTGGTCTCTGGCTACCATGCTGAAAAAAGAGGGTTACGACGTGGAAACCGCGGCCAGCGGCAACGAGGCGATCCTGCGGTTCACCGAGTTTCGCCCCCAGCTGGTGCTGTTGGACGTCTGCCTCCCCGATGTGAACGGGCTGGACCTGCTCAAGCGCTTCAAGGCCGCCAACGAAGACCTCTACGTCATCATGATCACCGCCTACGCCCACGCCGACTCCGCGGTGCAGGCACTGCAGGAGGGGGCAGAGGACTACTTCGGCAAGCCCTTCAACCTGGACGCCGTGAAGCACGTGGTGAACAAGGCCTTTGAAAAGACCAAGCTCAAGAAGGAAGTGGACTACTTCAGGGGGGAGCTGCGCAAGAAGTCGGACCAGGACAAGCTGGTAGGCAACAGCCAGAAGATGATCGAGGTCTTCAAGATGATAAAGGTCTGCGCCGACGCGGACGCGAAGACGGTATTGGTCACCGGCGAAAGCGGCACCGGCAAGGAGCTCGTAGCCAAGGCGCTCCACATGCACAGCCAACGCTCCGACGCCCCGTTCATCGAGGTGAACTGCGCGGCGATACCCGAGAACCTCCTGGAAAACGAGCTCTTCGGGCACGAAAAGGGGGCCTACACCGACGCCTCCAAGCGCCACAAGGGGGTCTTCGAGATGGCCGAGGGGGGGACGGTGTTCCTGGACGAGATAGGGGACATGCCGTTTCTGATGCAGGCCAAGATCCTCAAGGTGATCGAGAGCAAGCGCTTCCGCCGCCTGGGAGGGCAGGAAGACGTCGAGGCCAACGTAAGGATCGTCACGGCGACGCACCAAAACCTGCAGCAGATGGTGAAGGAAGGGAAGTTCCGCTCCGACCTGTTTTTCAGGCTCAACGTGATGAACATCGCGCTGCCGCCTTTGCGCGAGAGAAAGGAAGACGTCCCGGCCCTGATCCAGTACTTCATCAAGACCCTGAACGACGAGTACGGCAGAAGCGTCGAGGGCGCCTGCGAAGACACCATGGATTACCTGACAGGCTACGACTGGCCCGGCAACGTGCGCGAGCTGCGCAACTGCATCGAGCGGCTCATGATGCTGGAAAAGGAGAAGATGCTGGGAAGCGAGCACCTGAGCCCGGAGATCACCCAGAGAAGCAGACCAGGGAACCAGCTGATGCGGACCAACAGCAACAACGAGTTCGCCGGAGAGCACATCCTGCTACCCCCGGAGGGGATATCCCTGGAGGAGCTGGAAAAACTGATCATACAGCTGGCCCTGAAGAAATCGGGCGGCAACCAGACCAAGGCGGCCAAGTACCTGAAGACCAGCAGGGACACCTTGCGCTACCGGATGAAGAAGTTCGGCCTGGGGGAAAACGGCAAAGAGGAGGGGCGGTTTGATGGCGAGGAGTTGGAGGGGGAGCAGATGGCCCCATGCGGAGCATGACAGAGATAATGAGAAGTCCAGCCGACGGGCAGCCTTACCTTGCGCCGGCCCGGCGGGAGGGAGGTCATGAGCGCTAAGTGCATCGTCATCCTGCTGCTCGCCATCGCCTGCCTTGCCGCGGCGATAGCCACTTCACCCAAGAGCCCGGACCTGCGCGGCCTGCTGGACCAGGAGGAGCGCCCGGTGACCCGGCAAGGCGCCCTGCTCTCTTCCGCGGCTCCGGAGGCAAAGGAGCGAAGGGAGCAAACCTGCAGCGGCGGCGCCCTGGCCGGCTGCCACGGGAAATACAGGTAAAGGGCCTGGGAAAACGTCTCCCAGCGATAATAAAAGGGGCGGCACCGCCAAGCGGTCCGCCCCCTGCCGTACCGGGAACCCTCTTTTACTTGAGCAGCAGCTCGACCTTCGCCTCCTGCCTCGCCTGGCCGATGAAGGAAGCGACCTGCTCGCCGGTCTTGCGGCTCTTCAGGTAGGACGCGATCTTCTCCCTCGCCGCTGCGAGCGAGACCTTTTCCGCCTTGATGTGGTCCGTCTGCTTCACCAGGTGGTAACCATAGCCGGTCTCCACCACGTTGCTTAACTCGCCGGTTTTCAGGGCAAAAGCGGCCTCTTCGAAGGTGGGCGCCATCCTACCCCTGCCGAAGTACCCGAGGTCGCCGCCGTTGATGGCGCTGGGGCAGGTGGAGTTTTCCTTCGCAAGCTTCGCGAAGTCAGCACCTCCCTTCAGCTCCTTGAGAAGCATCTCCGCCTTCTCCCGGGCCTTCTTCTTCTCTTCGGCCGTGGCCTTGGCGTCGCAGCCGATCAGGATGTGGCTCGCCCGGACCTGCTCCTTTTGCTCGAACCGCTCGGGGTTTTCGGCGTAGAACTTCTCGATCTCCCGGTCGTCGACCTTAAGGTCCGCGGCGATCCTGGTGTTGACCAGGTTGGCGATCACCAGGTCGCGTCGCGAGTACTCCCGCAACATCTCCTCGGTCATGCTTATGCCGGCCAGTTCCTTTTCGTACACCTTCTGGTCCTTGAAACCGGACTTTATCTGGGCGAGCTTCGCGTCCGCCAACTGGTCCAGATCCTTGATCTCGAGCGCAAGCCCCGCCTGATACATCAGTTCCGCGCCGATCAGCTGGTCCAGTGCCTGCTTTTCCAGCTCCTTAAGCAGGTAGGGAGGTATCGCCGGTTGTCCGGCCATCAGGATCTTCTTGCTCCGCTCCAGCTCGTTTCTGTGGATCTCCTTGCCGTTCACCCTGGCGACCACCTCGCCGGCGGCGGAGGGCGCTCCCTGGGCGGCCAGCGGAGCAGGCACGGGCGTAGCGACGGCTGCAGGCCTCGCGCCGGCGCAGCCTGAGAACAGCATGGTGGCGGCACAAAGGACCAAGAGCGACTTCGATGCTGCGTGATGGTAGTGCATGGAAACTTCCCTCCCGAGAGATTGGATCCTGGCAGGACGTTCCGCGCCGCCAAAGGATCAGGTTTGCATTTTCGCTATAAGAACTCGAAGCTCAAACAGCAAAACAATAGACTTAGATATATAACGTTTTAGATCTTACATCAAGACAAACAGTCCAAAAGCCAGTCCCAAGGAGAATCAAATGAACAAAAACTTGATGATCATTGCTGCAATTGTAGTTATGTCGGCTTCTACCGCATCTGCACATCAGTGGAAACATCTTGGAACGCACGGAACAGCGGCTTATTACTACTACAACCCTAAGACTCTCAGCGTTTCTAAAGACGACATAGTGAAAGCCTGGACCAAGAAAGAGGTGGATGTAGATCTCGCAGCCATGTCCAAAGAGAAGCTTGATGTCAACAAGTACAAGGGAAGCAGTTCCCTGGTGGCCTACGAGGAGTACGACTGCGCCAGGAAGAGCAAACGGACCCTCACCGGCACCTACTACGACAACGGCAAGGGAACGAGCCGGGACCTGGAACCGACCCCGTGGCAGCAGGTCGTGGGGCGGACGCTGGAGGGGGACCTTTTCGAGGCGGTCTGCCGCAAGTCCGGCGAGCGCTAAACAAGCTTTTAGAACGGAAACCAAAAGGGGGGGGCATAAGCTCTCCCCTTTTTTCTTCTGTTAGATCAAGAGCCTCCTTCACCGGGAGGGAAAAATGCCCGGAGGGTTTCCCCCCGGGCAATTTCATTGCAACACTTCCAGGATCGGCTTAGTTGCCGCCGTCCACAGTGATGGTCTTCTTGGAGGTCCCCACCTGCACACCTGACTTGTAGATGTACACCTGGACCAGCTTGTTGCCGGCCGCGAGGTAGGCGTGAGCCCTGGAGACGCTCGCCGCGTTGGCGAGGGTCAGGTACTCGTACTTGCCGTCGCCCCAGACGATCTTCACCCTGTCGTTCGGGATAGGCATGCCGGACACGGTCAGGACGCCGTTGAGGCTGCCGGCCGCGTCGTTCCAGGAGATCATGTCTGCCGGTACCGCAACCACTTCGACAGTCACGGTCTTGAAGGCCTTGTTACCTTCCTCATCGGTCACCGCGAGGGTGATGGTCTTGCTCCCGGTGGTGGTGAAGGTCACGCTGCTCTCCTGGCCGGCGGGGATCACCGTGCCGTCGCTGGCGCTCCAGCTGTAGCTCACGATGCCGCCTGCCTGCGCGGTATCCGCCACGAGACGGATCGCGGCGTTGACGGCGACCTGGGTCCCTGCTGCTGCGGCGTCTACGTCCGCGATGGCCGAGGTGATGTTTGCCACCGGCAGCACGCCGATACCGGCCTGCTCCGCAGTGATGCCGGTAAGGTACCCTTTCCAGGCGGTGCGGTCACCGTAGCTGTTGCCTTTGATGTCGGTGAAGCTCACGCCCGGCACATCCGGGTAGAGCGCCTCGTTGCGGTCCATTTCGGTGACGCGCTTGTACTCGCCGGCCGGGTTCGCGCTGAAGGCCGTCCCATCCCAGTCACCGAGTTCTTCGAATTTCACTTCCAGCGCTCCGCCGGCCTTGGTTGCCACTTCGGCCGCGGTGTCGATGTCTTCCTTGGCGCCGACGATCTCCATCAGTTCGGCCGGGGCCTCCATGAAGCTCTTGCCGTTCTGAATCGCCTTGTGGGTGTTGATCGCGGTACCCACCATGTTGATGGTGCCGTCGAAGAAGGCCACCTTGGCGCTTGCTGCCGGTGCATGGCAGTCGGCGCAGCCGAAGCCGGTCTCGGTCTTCTTACCGAGGACGAACTTGTCGGTGGACCTGATGCCGTGGGTCAGCTTGTAGGGTCCGGCCACAAGGGCGAGTTGGGTCCCGGTCCAGTCCTTGTTGTCCACGCCGGACTTGATGGAGTTGCGCCAGGACTTGTAGCCCGAAATCTCCTCCGGGGTGGAGAACATGGCGTTGCCGCCGTAGACGCCGACGTACTTGAGGGCGCCGGTGAAGCTGCCGTCGGGGTTGTAGGCGCTCTGGAAGTTGGCTGCGCCGAAGCCGATCGGGATCGGTGCGAAGCCCGAAGGTCCGTAGTTCATGCCGGCCTTCATATCGCGGGAGATCCAGGGGTCGTAGTTGGTGCTCGGCCCGACCTCCGGGGTGCCCGGGTGGATGTTGGGAAGCCTTCCCGGTACGCCGTCGCCGTTGGCGTCGACGTTGCCGTCGACGTTGTTCCAGATGGCCGCGGTGATCAGGTTGACCGCGTAGATCTTGCGGCGCCACTCTGCGTTCCAGGCCCCTGCGCTACCCTTGAAGTCGTTGCCCCCCTTTTGCCAGGTGTAGAGCGGATCCCACTTCTTCAGGTTGTTCCCTACCGGCCACTGCTGCCCCATCGGATCGCTGAACATCCCCATCATGCCGCGGTTCTCGTCGTAACCGAGCATGTTCGGGTAGCGGTTGCCGGAGGTGCAGTCGAGGAGACGGACCACCATCTGCTCGCGGGTCAGGTGGCAGACGGTGCAGTCGACCACGTCCATGTGGCTGCCGGTGAAGTTCTCTTCGGCGCCGGTTGCGGGGTTCAGGCGTACCGCGCGGGTGACGTTGGCCAGAAGGCCCGCGCCCTTGTGGGCGGAAGTCGGGTCGGGTGCACCGTAGGTGTTGATCGCCACGCCGTCGTGGTTCTTGCCGGTCACGTGGCAGGCCTCGCAGCTCTTGACGGTGTTCTGGCTGTTGACGGTGGTCTTGAATGCGGGGTTCGCCTCCACGCCCCCGGCGCTGTCGTAGCCGCGCCCCGGGTCGCACTCGCTCTTGCCGTCGAAGATCAGGTTGCCCTGCGCATCGTACTTGTTGGTCTTGGTGGTCGCGGTGTTCATGTGGCAGCCGGCGCACTCAAGCGTCATGTGGACGTCGTAGCCCGGCTCCCAGAGATCGCCGCGTTTGAACCACTCGGCCCGCGGGAAGGGTACGGTGCTCTTTTTGAGCACGTTCTGGTCCTGGTGCATCCCGTCAGCGAGGGTGGCCTGGTAATAGATCGGGCCGCTGCCGGGACGGTTGCCGCCGCCCAGGAAGTACTGCTTCATCCCCGGCATCGCGGTGGAGAAGGCGTCGAAGGCGGGCTTGTTGAACTCGGTCATCCCCATGGCGGCAGGCCACCCGGCGGGGATCGTGGTGCCGGTGAAGCCCGGGGTGGTGCTCCCGATGCCGGTCATGGTCATGTACAGGGTCGGGGAGGTCGCGTAGGCCGCGGTCCAGTCCCAGGTGTAGGCGGTGGCGCCGCGGTCAAAGCTCATCGGCGCGTTGAAGTCGAAGGCCGGCATGGTGAGGCCGGTGAAGGACCCCCTCTTGGTCCCGTCGAAGTTGCCGTTGTAGATCATGGGGGCGGAGGAGAGGAAGTCGCTCATCATGTCCGGCAGGTCCTTCAGGTTCGAAGGCATGTGGCAGTTGCGGCAGTTCTGGCTGGGGGGGTCGTACTTCATCTTGGAAAGGCCGAGGCTCGAGAGCGAGACCACGCCGTTGCCGTCTTTTTGCAGAAGGCCGGTGGCGAAGTCGTAGGCCTGGGTGAACATGTTCATGAAGCCCGCGCCGAAGCTCGGGGTGGCGTTGTGCGCGCCGGAGTAGGCCATGACCGAGGACATGAGGTTGTTGTACCCCTGGAAATGGCACATGAGGCAGTCCATCTCCTTAACGTTGGGCATCATCACCTGCTTGTCCACGACCGGCATGGCGGAGCCGTCCGGAAGGGTCATGGTCATGGGACGTCCCCAGCCGCCGTCGGCGGTGACGGGGGTGATGCCGTTCCAGATCGGGTAGGACCAGGGGGCGGGCTCGACGGTGTGGGCCGGCAGGCCGGTCATCGCGTCGTAGCGCTCGAAGATGGTCATGGTGTACGGCGTGACGCCGTCGACGAAGGGGCTCATCATGCTGAAGCGCTTCCCTTCGCGGTCCTTTTCTACGAAGCCGCCGCCGACGTGGCAGGAGCCGCAGGCCTGGGAGAGGTCCCAAGCGGAGTAGTCGACTTTGGTGAGGAGCGGGTTGTTGCCGGGTACGGTGCTGAAGCTGGCGCTCCCCATGAGCATGGTGCCCAGGCTGGTCATGGTCTCAGGGGTGGGCATGCCGTCCGCGCCCAGTTGGAAGGGGCCGTAGTTGATGTAGTTACCGGTGCTGTCCTTCATGTAGTTCGCCACCTGGCGAAGAGAGGGGCTTCACCACTTGCCGACCATTGCGGTCGCTTGGGTCCAGGGCTTGTTCTTGGTCGGGTCGAACTTGCCGTTGGCGGTGTCGGGGAACTCGTTGCGCCCCTGGGCCGAGTGGAAGGCATGGTCCGAGATGGTGTTGTAGTCGTGGCAACCGGAAGTGCCGCAGGTCTGTTTCGGGCTGTAGGGCATCCCCTTGCCGCTGGCGTCCACCTGGACCGGCACCTTCTGCCCGCCGGCCATCTGCATGCCGACTTCTTCGAAGGTGTAGAGGGTAACCGGTGGATGCGCGGCGAAGGCGATGCCGGCGGCCATCACCAGGGTGGCGGCGCTGGCTGCCGCCACGACCCCGGATTTGACTCTCTGTTTTTTCATCAGTAAGTCTCCTTTTTTGAATTTTTCCTCGCCGGCGAAACCTTTCGCCGGCGCCATTACAATGCGAACCCGCTTTCGCCTGGCCGCATGGGGGTGCGTCCGGGCGGGCAAGAGAGCCTGTGAGCTGTTTAGCAAGACCAGGACCAAAGGCGCACATTTTCGCAGGGGAGCATGTATATTCGTATTCATTTCTATGAATAATGTGTTATTATGCTGGCCGCCGTGGCTGCATCCACCTGTTTTAACTCCCCTTTTGCCATTAGCCATACCTAAGGCACCACCAGGAGGGCGAGCCCCCCACTACTGGGGGGAAGTACCCAGAAGGCTGGGGAGTAGCCGCCGGGGATGGGGGAAAGTTCCACCCGGCACGCCATCGGCGGCAGGGGGATCTCACCCGCGAGGGGGGAAATCCCCCACCTTGCCGCTCGCTGGAAGGTTCGGCCAAGGCGCTTCCCTGGCCCGGAAAAATTCGAAGCGACAGGCGCCCCTCGGGCGCCGTGCGAGACCGGCGCGAGGCCGGTGCAACTTCTGACCCCGGAGGCTGCATGCCCAAGAAAGCGACCCCGCCGGCCAAGGCCGGCCCCAACCGGAACATCCCCGACCCGAGCCTTCTTTTGAGCATCGTGGGTAGCCTTTCCAACGGCATCTACGTGATCCAGGACGGCCGCGCCATCTTCCTGAACGACCGCTTCGCCGAGATCTTCGGCTACCCGGACGTAGCCCCCCTGATAGGGGAGCGGATGTACGACAAGGTCTACCCCGACCGGCAGAGCGCCGAGCTCTTCAGGTCGGTGAACGAAAAGGTGATGGCCGGCGGCTCCCAGAACACCTCCTGGGGGCAGCCCTGCAAAAGGGCCGACGGCACCGTCTTCTGGCTCGAGGTGGAGGCCAGGCGGATCGAAGTTAAGGGGCGCCCAGCGGTCCTCGGCACCTTCCTCGACCACACCGACTGCAAGCTCCTGGGACAGGCGATGCACGCCTCCCAGGCGACGCTGCACATGCTTTTGGACGCCATGGAGGACCGGGTCTACGTGGTGACGGACCAGTTCCACATCGTCTACGCCAACAGGAAGATGCAGGAGGGGATGACCGGCGACATCACCAACGAGCTCTGCTACCGGGTCTGCCGGGGGCTCCCCGAGCGCTGCAGCGACTGCTCAAGCGACGAGGTGTTCGCCACGGGAAAACCCGTCTACAAGGAGTTCTTCAACGAGCGGACCCAGCGCTGGTACTCCGTGATCGAGCTCGCCGTGCGCATGCCCGGCATCGATCGCCCGACCAAGCTCGCCGTCGCCCGCGACATCACGGTCAGAAAGGAGGCCGAGGAGAAGGTGCGGGCCCTTTCGCACCGGCTTTTCAGCGCCCAGGAGGACGAGAGAAAGCACCTCTCGCGCGAGCTCCACGACGACCTGGGGCAGCGCCTGAACGCGGTGAAGATCGGGGTGGACACGCTCGCCTGCGACCTGCCGCAGCTCCCTCCCGACTTCCTGTCCCGGGTGGGGTACCTCTCGGAGATACTGCAGTCCACCATCCAGTCGGTGCGCAACATCTGCTCGGGGCTGCGCCCCTCGTCGCTGGAGCGGCGCGGGCTGGTCCAGGCGATCACCAGCGACTGCGCGGAGCTTGCCTCGGTGCACGGGCTGAAGATAGACGTGAAATCCAGCGGCATGAAGAAGGTGCGCCTGGACCACGGGGCGGAGATCAACCTGTACCGGGTGTTCCAGGAGTCCCTGCACAACGTGGTGAAGCATGCCCAGGCAAGCCGCGTCTCGGTGAGCCTGATCGCCTCCCACCCCATCGTCAGGATGCGCATCGAGGACGATGGCAAGGGGTTCGTCCCTGCCGCGAGCCGGCAGCGAGGTGCGCGGCAGCGGGGGCTGGGGCTGGTGAGCATCGCCGAGAGGGTCGACCTCATGGGGGGGAGCTTCGACCTGGTTTCGCGCCCGCAGGTCGGCACGAGGATCGTAGTGGAGATCCCTTGCAGCGGCTATGGAATCCAATAAAACGGGGGAGGCAATGGGGAAAAAACGCGTGCTGATCGTCGACGACCACCCGCTTTTCAGGGAAGGGGTGAAAAGCCTGGTGGAGCGAAGCGCCAACTACCAGACCGTTGGGGAGGCGGGGTCCGGCGCCGAGGCGCTTGCCCTTGCGGTCGAGCTGAAGCCGGACCTGGTCACCATGGACGTCTCGCTTCCGGACATGAGCGGCATAGAGGCGGTGCGCGGCATCCTGGATGTGGCCCCGGAGACCAGGATCCTGATGCTCAGCATGTACCCGAAGTTCGATTACGTGGCCGAGGCGTTCAAGGCGGGAGCCAAGGGGTACGTGGTCAAGGAGACCACTACCGCGAGGCTGATCCAGGGGTTCGATGCCCTTTGCCGGGGGGAGTTCTTCGTGGACGGCCAGGTCTCCCAGGACCTGGTCGCGAAGCTCGCCCAGGGGCCGGGCCGGGACCAGTCCATACAGGACGAGAAGTACGGGCTCCTCACCCCGCGCGAGCAGCAGGTGCTCAGGCTCGTGGCGGAAGGGGGATCGACCCGCCAGATAGCGGCCGCCATAGAGCTCAGCCCGAAGACGGTGGAGAACCACCGCACCAACCTGATGAAAAAGCTCGAGGTGCACAGCAAGATGGAACTGGTGAAGTACGCGGCGAGGCTCGGGCTCATCGACGTGGAGAGCTGGCGCTGACGAGGAGAGGATAGCGTCCCTTTTGCACGGGGGGCATCCTCTGCAAGACAATATCGGATCGGAACAAAATAAGCCCCGGGGTCACCCCCGGGGCTTATTGCATTAAAGAAGCAGTCGTTGCTTTAGGCTAGTTGTTGCCGAGCACTTCGATGCCCTTCTTGGTGGAGCCGACCAGGATGCTTCCCTGGTAGAAGTAGACCTGCACCCCTTTCACCCCGGCGGTCGCGTACAGGTGCGCCCTGGAGACGTTGGCGGTGGAGGTGGTGACGTACTCGTACTTGCCGTCGCCCCAGACGAACTTCAGCTTGTCGTGGGCGGGCATACCGGTGACGGTCAGAACGCCGCTCAGGGCGCCGGCCGCGTCCGCCCAGGAGATCATCTCCACAGGGGGAGTGACCACCACGAGGTTCACCGTGGCAAAGGCCACGTTGCCGTCTTCGTCGGTCACTTTGAGGGTGACCGTCTTCGCCCCTTCGCTGGCGAAATTGACCTTGCTGGACTGGGTGTCGGCGATCGCGGTGGCGTCGCTGGCGCTCCAGTCGTAGGTCACGAAGCCGCTGGTCTGCCCGTCGGCGGCTACGAGGTTGACGTCGGTGTTGATCGCCACCTGCAGCCCCGGGGTTGCCGGGTCGATGTCGGCGATGGCGCCGATCGCGGCCGCCGGTTTTTCCAGGAGGCCAGCCTTGGCCGGTGTGATGCCGTTCAGGTAGCTCACCCAGGAAACCGCGCCTGCGGCGACGGTCTGGTCGATGACGCCGGTCTGCGGAGCGGCGGCATAGGCGTTTGCGTTGAGGCCGAAGGGAGCGAAGTCGGTAGCCTCTGCGTTGAGCCTGATGCGGTAGCCCGCGGCCGGGGTGAACTTCAGCTTGCCGAGGTCGTTGGTGATGGTAAAGCCGAAGTTGGTCGCGAATCCGCCCATGGAGGAGATGAGCGTATCGACCGCGGTGGCGCCTGCAGCGATCTCCGTATTGGTGGTCCAGGTGCGGCTGGCGTCGGTGACCCACTTGCTGTTGACCGCGTCGTACTTCTCCACGTCGATCTTCAGGATGTGCCCCTTGGTGGAGGTGTTGCCGCCGGAGTTGGTGCAGCCGGTGGGGGCGCCTGCGGCGGTGAACGCGGTTTCGGTGAAGCCGGTGAGAAGCGCGGTCGGAGCCTTGAAGGTGCTCTCGTAGATCACCTGGCTGCGGTCGATGTTGATCAGGCTGCCGGAGTTCTCGGTAGCACCCGGAGCGGCGTTGAACAGGGTGAAGGCGACGGTGCGCTGGTTGTGCTTGTCCCTGATGTTCGGGTGCCCCTCGCTTTCGTCTGCCTTGCCGTTCACCTTGGTGAAGCGCGCCAGCTGCCCGTCCTTGAAGGTCCAGCTCAGGTTGTCGGTGAGGATCGGGTAGGCACCCTGGTAGAAGGTGCTGCCTGCGGAGTGGCACTCGGCGCACCCGTAGGCGGTGACGTTGCCGTTGGCGTCGCGGGTGGGCTTGCCCCAGGCTGCGTCGGCCGGCGAGACGTTGTGGGTGGACTTGAAGGGGACGGTCAGCATGGAGATGCGCGGAACGATGGTGCCGGTAACGCCGTTCAACGCCGGGAGCCCGGCGACGATCAGCGCCTGGCGGGCCGAGATCTCCTCCGAGGTGATGGCGCCGTCTTCGGCGAGGGCCTTGACGCCGGCGTCGAGGTTAAGCTTGGCGACGTGGGTCTGGAGCAGCGCGTCCATCCCGCCGGCGCGGCCGTCCTGGTTGGCGTCGTAGTTAAGGTCGTTCACGTCGCGCCAGAAGAAGGAGGTCAAGAGGTTGGCGCTGTAGAGCTTGCCGCCCAGCCAGTGCAGCGCGAGGCCGTTCTCCATGTTCTTGGAGACCGAGTCGGTGTCGTGCATGGCGACGCGCCCTTCCAGGTCGGTGCCAGTGCCGTCGACGAAGGCGCCGCCGGTGATGCCGGCCTTGTTCCTGGTGTGGCAGGCGGTGCAGTCGAGGATGTCGATGTGGCTCTTGGTCGGCACGCCGTTGCGCACCCCCGGGGCCTGCAGGAGGATGGCGTTCAGGCCGGCGCTCTTGTGGGCCGCGGCGGCGTTGGGTGCGCCGTAGGTGTTCCAGTCGTTCAGGTTCAGCTTGAGCGACGGATTGGCGTCCACCATGGCCTGGGTGACCGTCGGGCTCGGGAGGTGGCAGTCGGCGCAGCTCTTGAACCCGGCGTTGTCAACCTTGTTCCAGAGAGCGTCGAAGGGAGAGGTCCCCCCCTTGGCGGGGTCGCACTGCCCGAGGGCTACCTCGGACTGAAGCCCCGTGGTTCCTACGGTGGTGTTGGGCTTGCGCTCATGGCAGGCCATGCAGCCGAACCCGTAGTGGACGTCGTTGGCCTCGGTCCAGAGCTCGCCGCGCTTCTTCCAGTCCACCTGGTGCATCTGCTGGTGGCAGGAGGCGCAGTTGGCGGATTTGGGGGTGCCGGCTATCTTGGCGCCGGCGGTGGCGGTGAGGGCGAGGGTGCCGTCGGGGAGCGTGGTCACGTTGGAGTTGTAGACCACGTTGCGCGCGTCGACGCTAACCCCAAGCCCTGCGCCTGCGGCGCGGGAGGAGTCGAAGTTGCCCTTTCTGACCTCGTTTCTGCGCGCTTCCCAGCTGTAGCCGTCCATGTGGCAGATGAGGCAGTCCATCTCGAGTACCCCGGTGGAGGAGTAGTCGTTGAACTTGGCGGCGTAGGTTGGGAGCTTCTCCGGGCCGCGCGCCACCCCGTCGTGGTCGGTCGGCTCGAAGCCGAGCCCGTCCAGGCCGAAGATGTCGATGTAGGTGTTGAAGTTGTTCACCGTGTTGAACGCGGCGGCGTTCGGGTTCTTCAGCGGATCTGCCGCGTCGCGGTAGTCGATGCGGTTGGCCGGGTTGTACTGGAACGGCTTCGCTGCGTCCGCGGAGGCGGTGTAGTACTGCATGAAGCCGCCGCCTACGTGGCACTCGCCGCAGTCCCGCATCTCGCCTGCCACGGTGTTGTCGGCTTTCTTGGTGAAGTTCGCGCCGAAGTCGAACGGGGTGAAGCTGGTGAAGGCGTTGTCGGTGTTCTTGGCGTTTGCGGCATCATAGGTGGTGCCGGCGCCGTCGTTGTACATTCTCGCCAACTGGCGAGCGGAGGGAGGTCACCAGCTCCCCACGTGGCCCGGGCTTTGGACCCAGCTCTTGCCCGGGGCAGCCGCGCCGCGACGCCAGGCGTCGGAGGAGTCCGCGTTGAAAGGGTTGAAGCCCCTGAGTTCGTTCTGCCCCAGCGAGGCGTGGTAGTTGTGGCGCTCGATCTCGGCGTAGCTCAAAAGCTTCTTGTTGTTCACCGTGGAGCCGTTGTGGCATGCCCCGCAGGTCCCCTGCATACTGAAGGCGTTGTTGGACTGGTCAGCGGTAAGCGCCGCGCCGTTTCTGTCGCGCAGCACGATGGAGTCGTGCTGGGCAGCCAGGGCGGAGCCGCATGCCCCCCCGAGGGCCAGGGCCGCTACCAGGGGAGACATCTTTAGCATCTTCTTACTCATCCCTTATCTCCTTTTTGAATTGAATTACATCGCCGCACGGCCGTCCCGCGCGCCCATGGGGGTGGGCGCCCGGGGAAAACCTGTGCGCGGCAGGCAAGAGAGCCGAAAGCCTTTGAGCACGGAGCGTGCCACGCCCCGGGGCGCAGCTTCCCGTTTTTCACAGTCGTTGCAATTCGAAGGTTTATCAGGGGCAGGCGAAGAAAGAGGGAGAGGATGCGGGGCAAGGGGGGATCAGGTCCCCCTCGCCCCGGGGGGCATATCACCCAGAGCACCCCAAGGAGCTGGGGTATTACCCCCAGACACAGGGTACTCCAGGAGGGGGTCAGTACAGGTGGGGGTTGCTGGCGTGGCAGCTTACCGAGCAGCTCCTGCCGGCGGAGTTGTAGCTCCCCCCGGCCGCGACGAAGCGGATGTCGAAATTGATCAGGTGGGCGTTGGCGTTCGTGCTGGCGCCCCGGGTCGCCGCGACGCCGTGCGGGTCGTGGCAGACCGAGCAGGGGACCTTGTTGTCGACCACGTGCCGGGCGTGCGGCGCGAAGGAGGACTTAAGTGGGTCGAGAAGCACGAGCTGGTCGTGGCAGCGATAGCAAAGGGCATAGTTGTCCTCGCTGTAGCTCAATGGGTAGCTGTCGGTCTCGTAGCGGGCGGCGAGCAGGTACTTGAAGTTGGAGCCGTGGGGCCCGCGGGCCTGGGTGGGGTCGTCGTTGGCATGGCAGTCGGTGCAGTAGATCATGCTGGCCGTGCTGAGGCTGGTGCGCAGGCTGGGGACGCTCGTCCCCTTCCCTATCGCCACCACCGGGTGGTAGGAGGGGTTCGCCGAGTCGAAATCGAGCCGGGTGTTGACCTCCTGGATCTGCCGCACCATGGTCTGGCTCCCGCTGAAGTTGTTGTCGGCATGGCAGCGGAAGCAGATCTGGTACTGGTTCACCACGTCACCGGGAAGCACCTCCCCCGACGATGAGACCCCGCCTACCCCCAGGTGCACCCCCGGCGCCAACGGCGCCGAGGCGGCGCTCGCCACCACCTTGTGCGGGTTATGGCAGTCGGAGCACTCGACGTGCTTCTCGGCGGTGAGCGGGTCCTCCTTGGGGTCGTGCACCCCGATGGTGGCGCTCATGGGGTGGCTGTAGAACTTGGCGGCTGGGGTCCTCACGTCCTTGGCGCCCCCCTGGTCGCTGTGACACCGGTAGCAGTTCTCCTCCTCGGCCGCGTAGGCCAGAAGCCGTTTCTTCCCTCCCGCGTTGTGGGTGGCATGGCACAGGGTGCACCCCCCCGCCATGCTCGCAGCCGTCGCGTGCCGGGAGGCCTGGTAACCTGCGATGTTGTGGCAATAGACGCAGAGCTGCGAGCGGCTGTTGTCGGTCACCAGGAACTTGCCGTAGGGGTTTTTGTGCGGGTTGTGGCAGGCGGTGCACTGGAGCATGTTCCCCTGCTCCAGCCTGATGCCGGAGGGAAGCGACGCCGGGAGGTTCAGCTGGCCGTTTAGCTGCGCCAGCTCGCTGGTGTAGGGAAAGGAGATCGGGTGGTCGTTGGCGAGGTCCCTCCCCAGTGGGCCGCCCAGGTTGCTGCTCCTTGCCGCGGGGAGTTTCACGAACCCTCCCGCCATGCTGATCACGTTGACGTTGCGGTCGCTGCCGTAGAGCGCCCCGAGCGCTATGGTGCCGTCGTGGCAGCTAAGGCAAAGGCGCGCCGAGCCGCTGGGCTGCCCGGGCTTGGCGACGAGGGTGGTGGAATCGTAGAGGTCGTACTCCGAGGAGCTGGTGTCGCGGCTCCAAAGAGGGGTCGATGGGTTGGCGTGATGCGGGGTGTGGCAGAAGATACAGACCCGCTCCTCGCTCACCGCCTTGATCTCGCCGGGACCGGAGACGGAGAGGTTGTGCTTGGTGGTCAGGACGCTGTTGCCCCCTTCCGCCTCCCCCCAGCTCCCCGGCCAAAAGAGCGCCCCGAAGACCAGCAGCAAAGCCCCTTTTTTCAATTTCGACATGTCTCTCTCCTCAAAAAAGCCGCGGCTTCCCAAAGCCCCGCCCCTAGTTCTCGGTCACGTCCCTCAGGTACTGGAACACCTGGATCCTGTCGTTGTAGGTGTCCGCCACGTAGATGGCGTCCCCGCCGTCTATGTATAGGCCGGAGGGCATCCAGAGTTCCCCCCTCTCCCCTCCCCTGGTCCCGTAACTCAGCAAAAGCTCCCCCCGCACGTTGAAGAGCTGCACCGTGTCGAACAGGGCGTCGCAGACGTGCAGGTTCCCGCTGCTGTCGACCGCCACCCCCTTGGGCTTCGCGAAGGTCCCGGAGCTGTTCCCCATCTGGCCGAAGGCGGCGACGAACGCCCCCTTGCCGGTGAAGATCTGGATCCGGCCGTTCAGGGGATCGGTGACCACGATCCCCCCCTTGGCGTCGACGGCTATGTCGGTCGGGCGGTTGAACTGCCCGGGCCTGCTGCCGGGGGTGCCGAAGCGCAAGGCCTCCTCCCCCTTCCTGGTGAACGCCACCACCTGACCGGCCACGGTGTCGGTCACGTAGATCAGGTCGGTCACCGGGTTGTAGACGATGCCGGTGGGCCTTTGCAGGCCGGAGGCTATGAAGCTCGCCACCTTCTGCTCCAGGACATGGAAGCGGTACACCTTCCCTGCCGCGGAGTCGGTCACGTAGACGTTTTCGTCGGGATCCTCGGTCACCCCTATCGGGGAGAGGAACCCCTCCCCCTCGGGACCGGTCACCACGCCGTAGCGGCTGGCGCCGCGGTCGATGACATGAACGCTCCCCGTGCCGGTGTTGGCGAAGATGATCCGCTTCTTGCCGTCCACGTGGATGCCGTAGGGGCGGCTGACCCGGGTCACCTCCTCGCCGAACAAAAGGTCGGAGACCCTGGCGAAGAACCCCTTGGCGATCCCCGCGTCGCTCGAGTTCCGGATCGACTGCACGAAGGCCACGCGAGGCTCAAGGGGGGGCGGAGGCCAGACCACCTTATCGAGGACGGGAGGGGCCGCCTCCCTGTGGGCACAGCCGGGTACTAGGAAAAGAAGCGGCAACGCCGCCAATAGCGCCGCCGCCTGCAGCAGGCGGCGCGGGGGGAAACAGAAGCTGCGACCCATCAGAACATCCTCCTTATCTTCATCATCACCGTCTCGTTGCGGGAGTACCCGGAGGAGGCGAAGCCGAGGTTCAACGAGCTCTCCAGGGTCAGGACCGTGTTGCCGTAGCGGCCGTCGAGGTTGACCTCCGTGTTGATCATGTTGCTGCTGGCGCTGCCGCTGGTCAGGTTGAAGTAGCCAAGCTTGAGGCTCCCCTTGAAGTTCCTAACCAGCGGCCGGCTGTAGGTGGAGGAGATGAGGAAGGAGTTGTCCCAGCGCTCTTTCCCCCCTCCGGAGCCGTTCTCCGAAAACCAGGCGTACCTGTCGCTCGCCTGGGTGGCGAGCCTCGCCGCCCCGCTTTGGTAGACGTGGGTCCAGTTGAGCGTCACGTCCTGCAGGTCCTGAGAGGAGCTTTTGAGCGCCGAGTAGTCAACGGAGAGGGTGTGGGGATGGGCCTTGAGTTCATAGCCGAGCCTCAGGTGGCTGCTGCCGCTCAAGGTCGAGCTCGGGTCGCTGCCGCCTAGAAGCTCCTGGTCGCTCCAGTTGTAGCCGGCCTGCAGGGTATGCCTCCCCCCGAGGAATTTCAGGCGCCCGGAGACGTTCTGCGCCGTGGTGGCGAACTTGATCTGGGGGCTTTGCCGGTAGGAATAGGAGGCGTAGAGAAGGGAGACGCCGGGGTTGGAGTTGATCAGGATGCGCGTGGTGAACCCCTGGCTCACGACACTGAAGTCGGTGAAGGGAAGGCTGCGCCCCGGGTCCAGGTAGAGCTCCACCGTGGCGCTGTCTACGTTGGCCCCGGAGAGGGTCTGGTACTGCGGGAAGACCGGGTCCAGGGTGAGCGTCTCGTAGCCGTTCAACCGCAGCGCGGCGCGCTGCCGGTCCTGCACGGCGTAGTTGTAGTTGTACCCCAGGGAGAGGAGCGTCTGCCCGGGGAGCTCGTTTTCGTAGCGCCCCCCGGCGTTCCAGCTCCTGGTGCTGTCGGAGCCGTCGCTGTAGGTTCCCTTGGTGAGGCTCCCGCCCACGTTGGTGTAGATCCCCTGCAGGAACTTGTGCGACAGCCCCCCGGCGATCCCCTCGGAGTCGCTGGTCCCGTTGGAGTCGTCGTTGCGGTTTTTGCTGCCGGAAAGAGACGCGCTCAGGGCCTTCCCCAGCTGCCACTGGGCGCTGGAGCCGAGGCTTTGCTGGGTGCCGGCGTTCCTGCCGCTTCTTTGCTGGACGATGAACCGGGTGTCCACGGTCCTGCGCAGCGACCGCTCGTCGTACCAGGAGAGGAGGTTGGTCAACTCGGTCGATGCCTCCTTGTAATCGTCGGAGAGCCCCGTCTGCAAAAGCGTCATCTGGTGCGAGCTAAGCCCCAGCGTGAGCCTTGTGTGGCTCACGGTGCCGGCGTCGTGCCCGAAGGAGATCTGAAGGGTTCTCGCCTTGCTGGAGGTGTCGTTTTCCTGGCCGTCGGTCGACGAGGAGGTCTTGGTGAGGCTCACCGAGGCGGGAAGGGTCCGGTTTTTCAGGCTCCAGATCAGGGTCTGGTTCGCGGACTCGACCCGGTAGGAGTTGCTGAACTGGGGTCTCGCGGTGATCACCGCGGAGTTGGCGCTGAAGCTGACCGGGCTGTAGCCGCGGGAAAGGAGCGCCCCCTTTACGCCGTACTCGATGCGGTTGTCGTTGGAACTGCTGCGCCCTTTGGCGCTGTCGCGGTCCGCCTCCTGCTCGGCCGCTATCTCGAGCTGGGCATCCCCCTTCAAAAGGCTCGGGTGCAGGATCGAGTAGCCTACGCTCACCCCGTAGCTCTCGGTCACCCCCTGCATGGTCGAGGAAATCTTCCCCGCCTTGTGGGAGCTTACGCTGTCGTAGTAGTCGTAGCTCGCCATGGCGCTCTGGCGGAAATCGTGCAGGGTGAGCAGGGTGTATTGCCCCGCCTGTGCCGAAGCGGCAGCAGCCAGGAAAGGGGCCGCGAGATACAAAGCGCGCAACGCCCGGCGCCCCCACCCCCCCGGGGGTGCGGCTCTCTCGATATGGCTTGCCACGCTTTTGCCCATGAAACGGTCTGCTCCGAATGACTGCCCAGCGACAGCGCTTTACTTCAGGAAATAGGTGGTGCTCCCGGAATGGGGATCATGACAGCCGATGCAGTTAAGCCCTTTTTCCACGAAGCGGTCGTGCATGCGTTGGGCCCTGCGGCGCTCGGTGTGGCATTTGGCGCAGAGCTTCTCCTTGCTGAGCACCAAAAGCGCCGGGTTTGCCGAGTCATGGGGCAAGTGGCAGGCGAGGCAGTCTCCCACGGCGGCGGGGCCGTGGTGGAAGGGCCTGTCGAGGAGGTCCTTGTGGCAGCCAAAGCAAAGTTCCTCGCGCGGCTTGACCAAAAGCCCCTCCTCGGAGGCGCTCCCCGCCCCCTGGTTGGAGTTGTGGCAGTCGTTGCAGCGCTTCTCCGCGAAGGGGAGGTGTTCCGAGCGTTTGGCCGGGGCGTTCGAGGCATCGAGCGCCACCGCCTCCTTCTCCCGCCGGGCCGCGGATTCCCTCTCCGCGTGGTCGCGACAGACCTCCTCGACCGCCGGGAAGGTGGGCCACCCCGGAAGCACGGTCACAAGCGCCTTTTGCCGCGCCACCGGGTCGCATCCGCAGGCGGCCAGACAGGCCAGGAGCAGCACCCCCCGCCGCACCCCCATGCCGCGTCCCACTAGCGGCCCGCTGGGGTGGCGCCGGCGGGCCCCTTGGTCCAGGGTAGGCTCACCGGCTCTTCCGCCGGAGCAGGAGCAGGGGCCGGAGCCGGGGCCGCCGCTTTGGCCTCCTCGCCCGCCTGCTCCTTCGCCGCCTGCTCTTTCGCCGCGAGCTCCTTGGCCGCCTTCTCCTCCTCCAGCTTGCGGCGACGCTCCGCAGCCTCGGCCGCCCTTTTCTTCACGTCCTCCAGCGTCTTCTTCTCCTCGGCCGCGTAGTCGATCCCCTGTTTCTTGCCCAGGCCATAGACGCTCACCTTGTGCTCCCCCACCTGGCTCACCACGAAGACCACCTTTTCCAGCTTGAAGTCGGGCTCGGCCAGCGTCTGGTAGTAGTCGAGGTTGTCGCTGCTGACCGCGATCCCCGCCGGGATGTTGAGCGAGCCGGCGGTCCCCGGGCCGGCGAAGAGGAGCAGCAGCCGGAACTTGTCGTCGAAGATCTGCACGTGCTGGGCGCCTGCGTCGACCACGTAGACCAGGCCGTTTGCGTCCACCGTTATCCCGCGCGGGCGGGTGAAATCGGCGAAGGAGCTGCCGAGCTTGCCGTACCCCAGGTGGAAGTTGCCGTCGCGGTCCAGCTTGATGATGCGGCCGCTGCCGAAATTGCTGACGTAGACCCCGCCCTTATCGTCCAGCGCCATGTTGGTCGGCCCGGCGAGGCTTCTCTTGGGGTCGTCGTTTCTGCCGATCGATTTGACGTAGTCGCCGCTGGCCAGGTCGTAGAGGTGGACCTGGCTGGTCATCCCGTCCAGGATGTAGAGGTAGAGGTCGTCGACCCGCACGTCCACGGGCTTTAGCTCCTTGCTGGTCCCGATGCTCCTCAGGTAGGAGCCGTCGGGGGCGTACTGCAGCACCTCGAGCCTGGAGGTGTCGGCGACGTAGAGGTTGCCCCTGGCGTCGACCGCCACGTTCATCGGCTTTTTCAGCCTCCCCGCGTTCACGTTCCCTGAGAGGCGGGTCATCTTCTTGTTCGGGAGATCCACGGTGATCACGTCGGCCTGCACCGTGTCGCAGATGTACAGCTTACCGTTGGCGGCCGCGATGCCATAAGGCTTCACCAGGTTGATGAAGACGTCCTGGGAGCCGCCTATATCCAGCAGGGAGAGCTTCTTCTCCCCCACCACGTCCTTCGAATCCTTGAAAGCGGTCAGGAACTGGATCCGGGGCAGGTCCGGCGCGCCGGGCCAAAAGACGCTGTTCTTCGCCGTCGTGCCGGCACAGGCGCTAAGGCAGACAGAGACAAAGAGCAGCGCCAGCTTTGCGACGACACTGCGGACCTTGCGATCACCACGGTCAGACTGCATAGTTCCCCCCTCTTTCTTTGTAATAATTAAACAAACCCGATATAGAAATATTCTCTTATAGCTATAAAAACATGAAAAATAAAGAAGAAAAAGGACCACCTGAGCAGGTGGTCCTTCCCGGAACATAAAGCCGAAGCTTCAGCAACTTCGCCTACTTATCGTGGCAGGAGAGGCAGATCGCGGAATCCTTCTGGGCGGCAAGTAGGAAGTAGCCGCGCCCGGACTCGCCTGCAGCCAAGGGCTTGTTCTGCACCGCGTTGCCGTTGTGAACGTCGTGGCAGCTGGCGCAGGTCATCACCTTGCCCACGCCGGCTATGTCGGTGAGGGCGGAGTCGATGGTCTTCTGGGTCCCGATGAAGGTGCTGGACTGGTCCTTGATCTCGTACTTGGTGTCGTCGTCAGCCATGTCCTTGTAGACGAAGCCGACCGGGTGGTCGTTGGAGAGGCTGTCCCCTTTGCCGATGCCGAAGTTGCCCATGCTCCACATCACCAGCTGGTCGTCGCCGGCGTTGGCGCTGCCGTTGGTCTCGCCGTAGTAGGAGTCGGCGGCGATGGTGCCGTCATGGCAGGTCATGCAGAGACGCGACGGCCCTGCCAGCGGATCGTAGAACTTGCCGGTCGGGTTGAAGGTCTGGGAGACGTAGCCGTCGATGGTCGCGGTGGGGTTCAGGGCGCGGCTCCAAAGCGGGTAGTAGACCTCGTAGAAGGTCTCGTTGCCGAGCCCGTCCAGGTCTGCCGCGCCGTCCTTGTCGATGTCTACCATGGCGGTGGCGCCGATGCCGACGGAGTGGTGCGGGGTGTGGCAGTAGGCGCAGACGCGCTGGTCCTTGTCCAGCTTCCCGCCGTGGGAGCCTACGTACATGTTCATGTCGTGCTTGGACTTCAGGATGCCGCCGCCGTGGGAGCCTTCGGCCGCGAAGGCAAGGGTGGCGCCGGCTGCGATGCCGGCCAGGGCAAGGACGGTGATGAGCTGCTTTTTCATTATGGACTACCTCCGATAGTGTTTGATGGATGCGAAGTTTTGCGGATCCGGCGCGGGCTCTCTCATTCACACGCCGGATGCGTCCGAAGCGGCAGCTTCCCCCAAAGTTGCCGCCCGTTACAAGACCTTGCCGCTACCTTGAGCAAGGACGATGCCAGCCCAGGCGTGAAACCCCGATGTGATTGGAATCACAGCGATACCCCTGGAAATCATCTTTCCCCGCCGTGCGCAGCGCTACGGAGGAGAGGCGCCGGCGGGGGGAATTCACCCAGAAAAGAGAAGGGGTGCGGCAAATCACCCAGCACGCGGCTGCCGGTCCCCGCCCCCCCCTTCATCCCGGTCAGGCGCTGAAGCGAGGCTGGAGCTGCAAAAAAAGGCTCTTCCGGGAATTTCGGGAGCAGTGGCTATTGGGTCCCCCCTCCCTCGACGGGAGGGGGACAGGGGGTGGGTGAAGCCGCCATTTGCTGAGCCGGTGGCCCCTTCCCCCCCACCCTGTTCGGGGGAGGGAACGTTTCTGCCGATCTCTCCCTCGAACGAACAAAAAAAAAGCGCCCCGTTTGGGGGCGCTAATGTGCCGTCGTTGCCGCCGCTTCACTAAAGCGGCGCCGCCTGGTCATGCTTTTTGGAAGCCCTGTCGTAGCTGTAGCGCCGGTGGCAGCCGGGGGCGCAGCTTCCCCCGGTGGGGGTGAGCTGCAGCCTGGTCTTCACCCGCCACTCCCCGAACCGGCTCCCCTCGACCCCGACCAGCTTCTGTCCGTCCGCGGCGTGGGACTCGTGGCAGGCCCTGCAGCTGCGCCCTTTGGCGCTGTTCACGTGCACGTAGTGCAGGTTCCTGCTGCCGTCCCGGAACCTCGTGTAGATGGTGGTCTCCGGGAAGTTCAGCAGGTTCTTGTCGTGGCAGCGCAGGCAAAGCGAGTAGCTGTCGGCCCGGTAGGGGGCGTAGAACTCGGAGGGGTAGTTCCCGGCGAGGATGCGGGGGTAGTTGGAGCCGTGGGGGTCGTGACAGCCGGTGCAGCGACCCTTCTTGATCGGCCCGTGCAGGTTGCTCTTCCCCGCGAGCTCCTTCTCGATGTCGGCCAGAGGGGGGTCGCCGAGCTTGCCGTTGTTGTGGCACTTAAGGCAGGAGCGGCGCTGGTCCGCCCCGTTCAAGAGCCCCTCGGTGTCGGAGAAGTGGGAGGAGTGGCAGCTGCTGCACCCCTTCCCCTGGACCACGGGCTGGTGCGGCACTTTCACTTTTTTGATCTTGTCGCCGATCTCCTTGTGGCAGCCGACGCAGAGCTGGGGCATGGCCTGCCTGAGCAGGCTTTCCTGGTCCGAGCCGTGCGGGTCATGGCAGGAGGTGCAGAGCTCCTTGACGAGCGGGGGGTGGACCACCCGGGCCTTTTGCATCTTCCGCGCGAAGTCCTCGTGGCAGGAAAGGCAGAGCTCCCGCCCCTGCTTTGACAGGAGCTTCTTGTTGTCGCTTTCGTGGGGGTCGTGGCAGGCGTCGCAGCGCCCTTCGGCAACGGGGCCGTGGAGGTGTTTCCTGGTGAAGGGGGCCTTGTCGTGGCAGCCAAGGCAAAGAGGGGCCAGGTCGCCTTGCCGCGCCAAGAGATGCGCCCCGGCGGCGCCGTGGGGGGCGTGGCAGCAGGTGCACTCCCCTTCCCTGACCGGCGCGTGCACCACCTTCTTCTTCCCCGGCACGCTATGGCAGCGGCGGCAGAGTTCGCCCCCCTTACTGGCGAGGGCGAACCCCTTCCCACCGCGGCTGTGGTGGTCCGCTTCGCTGCCGCTATGGCAGGCGAGGCACCCCCCTTCCGCCGCCGCCCCGTGCCGGTGCTTCAGGGCGCCGATTTCGGCATGGCAGGAGCCGCTCAGGCAGCCCGAAGAAGTTGCTTCCGCGGCCGGAGGTGCCGCCGAAGGCGCAGCAGCCGGCACCCCGGCGGCCGCGCCCAAAAGCGCGCCAACGAGTACCAGCCTCATCATGATCTTTCCTACTTTCCGCAACACCCTAGATCCTCTCCACCTTGGCCTTAGCCCGCAGCTCTGCCGCGTATTGCGCCAGCGACTTTCTCACCTTGGCCTGCTGCAGGTAGAGCGCGATCTGCCCCCTCGCCTCGTCGAGCCTCGCCGTCGCCGCGGGAAGCTTCTGCATCATCTTGATGATGTGCAGCCCCACCGGGGTCTCCACCAGGCCGCTCACCTCCCCGGGCTTCAGCGCGAAGGCGGCCTTCTCGAAGGAGGCAACGGCCTCTCCCCTGCCGAGGATCCCCATGTCGCCGCCGTTTTTGTTGGTGGGGGGGGCGGACTCAAGGCTTGCCACGGCTGCGAACTCCTCACCGTTTTGCACCCGCTTCAAGAGGGCTTGCGCCTTTTGCCGGGCCTGCTTTTTCAAGGCTGGCGAGGCCTGCTCCGGGACCGGCACCAGGATCTGGCTCACCCGGACCCGCTCGCCAAGCCTGAAGGCCGTGTCCCGGTTCTCCCGGTAGAACGTCCTGATCTCCTCATCGGAGACGGAGGCGCTGGGGAGGAATCTGGTCCGGATCAGGTTGTTGATCACGATGTCTTTTCGCACCGCGACCTCGACCTCCTTCTGGCTCATCCCCGCGGAGCCGAGCGCCTTGTCGTACTCGGCCTGGCTTCTGTAACGGGCGCGGCTCTGCGCGATCCGGTCGCGGACCTGGCGCTCCAGGTCGGGGACCTCGATCTTCGAGCCGGCCTGGTAGAGGAGTTCGGCGGCGATCAGCTGGTCCACCGCGCTCTGCGCCGCCTTCTCAAGCACCTGCGGCGCCACCGGTCGGGCCATTTTACTCTGGTTTAACAGCGCCTTCGCGGCGCGGTCCACCTCCGCCCGCGTGATCGGGGCGCCGTTGACCAGGGTGGGCACCTCCTTGGAGAGCTTTTGCTGCGACTGCTGGCAGCCTGGGAAGGTGGCCAGGCAGAGCGCGGCCAGGGCGGCGAAACGGATACGGGAAGACATGCGGTTCCTCCTTCGGGTTGGCGATGGCAAAGTCTGCCGGCTGGCGGGAGCAAGAGGTGTACCGAAACTTCAAGTTTTGGGGAGAGAACCTGCGAGGGGGGATGGAGGGGGAGCGTAACCCCCTGCAGCAGGGGGAGAGACCAGGGGGAGAGACGCCTTCCGCCGGCGGAGGGGGGGCGGGGTCCGGGGCACCGGGGAAAGCCGCCTTTGCTGCTTACTGGGTCAAATCACCCAGCGTCAAATCACCCTCCCCTTCACGCCGCTGCTCCAGCTCCTGCAAAAGGCGCAGGAGCTTGTCGGCGTCGTAGGGCTTGGGCGAGGCGGCGCAGAAGCCGTAATCCCGGTAGTGCTGCATCACCTCGTCGTCGCTGTAGCCGCTGGAGACGATGAGCCGGGCCTCGGGGTCGAGGGCAAGGATCCGGCGGGCCGCTTCCTTGCCGCCGCTGCCGTTGGCGACCGTGAGGTCGAGGATCGCGGCGAGGTAAGGGGTGCCCAGGCGGTAGGCCTCGCCGTACAGGAGGGCCGCCTCTTCTCCGCTGCCGCAGACGGTGACCCGGTACCCCTGCGAGGAGAGCACCTGGACGGCGAGGTTGCGGATCATTTCCTCGTCGTCCATGACCAGGATCTCCCTTCCCGCGACGGTTGCCGCGGGGAGCGGGGTTGCTCCTGAAGGGGCGGATTGCCCCTTGCTCCTGAAGACCGGGAGGTAGAGGGTGAAGGTGGTTCCATCCCCCAGGGTGGTGTCGAAGGTGATCGCGCCGTCGTGCCTGGTGATGATGGAGTGCACCGTGGCGAGCCCGAGCCCCGTCCCCAGCTCCGCCTTGGTGGTGAAGTAGGGGGTGAAGATGTTGGACTTGTCCTCCTCGCGGATGCCGCACCCCTGGTCCCGGAAGCTGAGCTCGACGTAGCTGCCGCAAAGAGGCGCCGGGAGCCCCTCCTGCGCAGAGCCGACGCTTTTACCGCTCACGGTGAGCACCCCTCCTTCGGGCATCGCCTGTACCGCGTTGATGCAGATGCAGTTGAAGGCCTGGCGCATCTGCCCGTCATCCACGTACACCGGCGGGAGGTCGGGTGGAAGCTCGATCACCGCGGTCACGTTGGAGCCGCTTGTGGCGAGCTGCACCGAATCCTCCACGAGCCTTGCCACCGGCACCGCCTTCCTGATCGGCGTCCCCCCCTTGGCGAAGCTCAGAAGCTGGTTGGCGAAGCCCGCGGCGCGCAGGGTCGCCCTCTCGGCGTGCAAAAGGAGCGAGTGCGCGCGGTGGGACTGGTCCAGGTACTTTTTGGCGAAGGAGATGTAGCCCAGGACCCCGGTCAGGGCGTTGTTGAAGTTGTGTGCGATTCCCCCAGCCAGGACCCCGATCGATTCCAGCTTCTGGTTCCGGACGATCTGCTGCTGCAGGAGCTCCCGGTCGGTCAGGTCGATGATGATGTCGACGGTGCGAGAGCCGGAGCGCTGGTTGCTGCAGCTGAGATGGCGCTGGGAGCCGTCGCTGCAAAGGGCCTTCACCTCGTAGAAGGTGACCAGCTGCTCCCGCTCCCACCCCTCGATTGCGGCGCGGCGCTGGAGGAGGACCCTTTCGCGGTAGCCCGCATCGGGGCAGATCCGGCAGAGCCACTCGTCGACGCGGCGGGTGTCGCTGTAGCCGATCCTCTCCGCGATGAAGGCGTTCAGGTACTCGATGACCCCCTCGTCGTCGGACCAGATGATCCCCAAAGGGAGCTGCTCCACCAGGTTCTTCAGCTCCTGCTGTGCGCGGGTCCTCTCCGCGATCTCCTTCTCCAGGTCGGTGTTGATGGATACCAGCTGCCGCTTCGAGGCGATCTCGAAATCCATCGAGGCCATGAGTTCCCTGTGCAGGCGGCGGTTCTCCTCTTCGCGCTGCCTGAGCGACTCGGCCAGCTCGTTCACCGAGGCCGACGCCCTCCCCGGCTCGTCGTCCGAGGTTACGGCGATGCGAGAGACGTAATCGCCGCCGTGCACGTTCTGCAGCCCGCGCATCAGCGAGTTGAACGAAGCGGTGACCCTTCTAAGGAGCAGGTAACAGGAAAAGGAGACCAGGAGCCAGCAGGCAACGGCCAGGACGCAGGAGAACCAGGCGAGCCTGCGCCCGGCCTGCCAGAGGTCCTCGGTGCTGCGGTAAAGCCGCACCTCCCCGACCAGGTCCCCCTCCCCCTGAAGCGACGGCTCCTGCGAGAAGTGGGGCGGCAGGGTCCGCACCTGCGCCGCTGCCACGATCAGCTCTCCGCCCGGGGCGGTGGGAAGCGGTGGGACCCTCACCTGCACCTTGCCGTTGCCCCCCACTATCTCGACGCAGCGGATTTTCGGAAGGCGCAGGGTTTCCCGCGCGTACCAGTCGAGGAGCTCCAGGTTCTCCGCGTAGAGGGGAAGGCGGACGGAGTTTGCCAGGCTGCGGGCCTCGAGCCGGAGCTGTTCGGACACGTGCCGCTTGTCTTCCTTGATCTGGTAGATGACGAAGAGGGTGACGCAGACGGCGGTGATGACCGCGGCGAAGAGCGTGAAGCGGAGCAGGAGCTTGAACTGGAAGCTGGAGCGGAAGGTCGAGAGTCTTTGAGGGAGTGCCATGCCCGTCTCCGTTGGAATCTCTCGTGGCCCCGGTGGGGGGCGTGCCGGCCGGCGCAAGACGCCGTCTTCAGGTAAAACCTGTCCGGCGCGCTCGCCTAGGCCAGGTACAGTCAAAGCCCGTAAGGGCGCATAGGAAATGACCTACAAGAACGCTCAGAAAGCGTTCGACATCGCATACCGGCGCAGAGAGTTTAAGCAGTTCTTCTAACTATACCAGAAAGGGAAATACTAAATACAGTTAATTCAAATTTCTTTGACAGAATAATGCCAAACTGATACGAATGTCGGCGCCGTAATTTTGTTTTTTTCAGAAATTTTTGCTGCTGTCAACCAATCTTTTGCGACAGGCTCCTTGTTTGAGACCTAACCCGATGAAGAAATTGCTGTTTCGTTGCGCCTTCCTCTGCAGCGTTCTCGCCGCCGCTCCCCCGCTGTGCCATGGGGCGGACGAGCTCAGCAGCTCCTTGGGCCTCTACGATTCCCCACCGCCTCTCGCGCGCTTCCCCCGCCCTGCTTCCCGCATCGCCGAAAACGTCACAGTGATCACCTCCGAGGAGATCGCCCGCATCAACGCCCATACGGTCGCGGAGGTGCTGCAGACCCTTCCCGGCATTCAGATGGACCAGCTGCAAACACCCGGGAGCGTCACCTTCTTCGAGATGCTGGGCGCGTCGAGCCGGCACGTACTGGTGCAGATCGACGGCGTGGCCCAGAACTTCATCGGCTCCGAGAACGTGGCCCAGGTGGGACTGATCCCTGTGCAGATGGTCGAGAGGATCGAGGTGGTGAAGGGAGCGGCTTCGGCCGCCTGGGGCTCGGCGCTCGGCGGGGTGATCAACATAGTCACCAAGAGCCCCTCGGACCAGGGGGCCGCCGGCATGGTTTCGGCCTCCAGCGGCAAGAGGTCAACCCGGGACCTGCGCGCCGAGATAAGCGGCAGCGGGGAGCGCCTGGGGTACTACATAACCGCCGGCAAGCTCAGCTCCGGCGGCCTCGTTGCCGGCAACGACACCGACATGAACCACGGCTTCGGCAAGGTGAGTTACGACTTCCCCAACGGGGGGGAACTGGCGCTTAGCCTCGATGCGCGGCACAGCATGGTCGGTCTCGAGGAATTGCCGCAGCTCGGCCGCCACGACACAGGCGCCGCCACGCACACAACCGGCAACCTCGCGCTCAAGTACCCCCTGGCCCAACGACTTGACTTGGAGGCGAACGCGCACACGGGAAGGCGGGAAGCTGCCAGCCGCGCCACCACCGGCACCCCCTTATACGACGCCCGAGGGGAGGAGGCTTTCCGCGGAGCCGACGCCGCGCTCAACTGGGGCGATGCGAGCCACGCCCTGAAGGCAGGGGTCGCCTACGAGGAAACCGAGGTTGGGCTCCACGAGTCGGTGCGGCGGCTGCCGCAGCAGAACTACGAGCTTGGACTCAGGCGGGAATCGGCCTACGTAAACGGCATCTACACGGCGGGAAGGCTCTCCATCCTACCGGGGGCGCGCCTGGACCGGCTGAACCTTTTGGAGGACCCGGTCAGCTTCACCCTGGGCGCCACGTTCAGGATTACCGACAACACGCTCTTGCGCGGCTACGCGGCGCACGGCTACAGCATGCCGATCATCAGCAACAAGGGGATGGTGAACGGCCAGGTGCAGCGGGACCTGCAGCACGTGCGGACCGTGCAGGCGGGGCTTGAGAGTGCGGACCTCCCCTTCGTCTGGGTGAAGGCGACATTCTTTTACGCCGAGGTCTGGAACATCCAGAACTTCGACCGCCCCACGCCCAAGCTCGACCAGCAGGTGAAGCAGGGGGCCGAGCTGGAACTGAAAAGCTCCCCCTTTTACGGGTTCACCTTGACAGGCGCCTACAACTTCACCGACGCCCGGGACCAAAAGACCGGCGAGAAGCTTTCCTCCATAGACGCGGGCCCGCGCCAGGCGCTGAAAGTCGGAGTAAGGTACGACAACGAGCGGACCGGGAGTTCGGCAACCCTTCTGGGCGACTGGGCGAAGCTGCACGACCTGGGCCCCCTGGGGAAGGCGAAGGGTGAGTTGTGGGACCTCCATCTCGCACAGAAGCTCGCTCCCGGCTCCGAATCGTCCCCAGAGCTGTTCCTGTCCTGGCACAACATCTTCAACAGCGACCGGTACATCTACGACTTCCGGGCCAACGCGCCGCGCTGGTTCGAGGCGGGAGCGAGGTGGTTTTTCTGATGCGCGCCTTTGCCCTCTTACTGCTCCTGGCATTTTGCCTCCCCCCTCTCCCCTGCGCGCAGGGGGCGGACCTGCTGATCCTGGAATCGAGCCGGAGCCAGATCTACAGCGATGCGCTGCGCGGCTTCCGCTCCGAATGCAGGAGCTCGGAGGAGACGGTCCACCTCTCCGACTACGCCGAAGTCGACGTGCAGCGCCTGGTGAAGGAGGAGCGCCCCAGGGTGGTGGTCGCGGTCGGGGACCGGGCACTTGCCGCCTCCCGCAAGGTCCGCGAGGTGCCGGTGGTGGCGCTTTTGTCGCTCAGCCTGAACCGGCATGCCCCCGACAGCATCGGCGGGGTAGCCATGACCGTCTCCCCGAGGGAGTATCTGAAGCTGTTCCACGAGCTCGGGGTGAAGCGGGTAGGCGTCTTCTACGACCCGAAGAAGAGCGGGCAATACCTGAAAAGGGCGCAGCAGGAGGCCCGGCAGGAAGGGGTGTCGCTTGTGGCCGAACCGCTGCGCAACCCGCGCGACCTGCAGGGGAAACTGGCCAGGATGAAGGGGGAGATCGACGCGCTCTGGATGCTCCCCGACGCCACCGTGGTGACCACGGTGAACATGGAGGCCCTGCTCCTTTTCTCGATGACCGAGAACGTCCCGGCGGTAAGCTTCGCCAGCCACTACCTTAAAAGCGGCGCGGCGGCCGCGCTCGACATAGACCCGTTCGACATCGGGACCCAGGCGGGCGAGCTCGCCTGTTCGCTGCTCAAGGGGGGGAGCCAGCACGTCCCCGTCCTGGACCCGCGCAAGGCGCAGCTGAAAATAAACGAGAGTGTCTTGCGCAAGCTGCACCTCAGGGTGCCGTGACCCCCCTTTCTTTCCTCACCCCTCAAACGGCAAAGAGGCTGGCGCGCTTAGCGGCCAGCCTCTTTTTTTGTGCCTGAAGCGGGCGGGTCAGGTCAAAACGGCGTGGACCGGGGTATGGGCAAGCCCGAAAGCCTCGGCCACGGCGCGGTAGGTGACGAGCCCCCCGGCGATGTTGATCCCCTCCTTGATGCCGGGGTTTCGGCGCGACGCCTCCTGCCACCCGTGGTCGGCGAGCGCCACGGCGAAGGGGAGCGTGGCGTTGGTGAGCGCCACGGTCGAGGTGAGCGGGACCGCCCCCGGCATATTGGCAACGCAGTAATGGAGCACGCCGTCCAGGAGGTAGACGGGGTCGGTATGCGTGGTCGCGCGCGAGGTCTCGAAGCACCCCCCCTGGTCGATGGCCACGTCCACCAGCACCGCGCCCGGCTTCATGCTCCTGAGCATCTCGCGGGTCACCAGCTTGGGCGCCCTGGCGCCGTGCACCAGCACCGCGCCGATCACCGCGTCCGCCTGCGGCAGGAGCTCCCGGATGGCCGCGGGCGAGCTCATCAGCGGGAAGCAGTTTCTGGGCATGGTCTCGCAGAGGTGGCGCAGCCGCTCCAGGCTAAGGTCCAGGAGGTAGACCTTCGCCCCGAGCCCGCAGGCCATCTGCGCCGCATGGGTTCCCACCACGCCCCCTCCCAAAACCAGGACCGTCGCCGGTTGGACGCCGGGGACCCCGCCCAGGAGGATGCCGCGCCCCCCCTGGGCCCGCTCCGAATACTTGGCGGCCTGCTGGGCCGCCATGCGCCCCGCCACCTCGCTCATCGGGGTCAGAAGCGGCAGCGTGTCCCCCGGGCCGGTGATGGTCTCGTAGGCGATGGCGACCGCGTTGCTCTTCATCATGGCGCGGGTGAGCGATTCGCTCGCCGCAAAGTGGAAGTAGGTGAAAAGGACCTGCCCCTCGCGAATCAGGTCGTACTCCGAGGGCTGCGGCTCCTTCACGTGCATGACCAGCTGGGCGCGGGCGTAGAGCTCCGCTGCCGTCTCCACGACCTCCGCCCCCGCCTTCAGGTAGGCGTCGTCGCCAAAGCCGCTCCCCACCCCCGCCGACTTTTCCACCAGCACCGTATGGCCGTGGCGCACCATCACCTCCACGCCCGCCGGGGTCATGCTCACCCGGTTCTCCTCGACCTTGATCTCCTTCAAGACCCCTACGATCATGTTAGCTCCCTTCCCCGACCAGGTTAATTAGCTCCTCGGTTAGAGGGATTGTACCGCATCAGACGGCATTGCGCCTCCTCCGCCCGACGCCTCCCCTTCTCCAAAGTCATCGTGGCGTACCAGGCCTTCGACCTGAGGAAGGAGGGGTGGCTAAAGGTGCAGCTGCAGATGCAGCCGGCCCCTTTTCATTCACATCTCCACCCGGGTCACGACCCCCTGGAGCTTCGCCGGGGGGAGGTTGTGGAACTGCACGAAGTTGGGAGTCTGCCGCTTGATGGTGGCGAAGAGCTTCCAGACCGGGTTGTCGGTTACGATGTCCTCGACCCCGTAGAAGATCACCTTCTCCTGAATCCCGTTTTCCTTCAAGACCCCCTCTATGTTCAGGATCTCCAGGTAGCCTGCGCGGATCTCGATGGCGTCGAGCCCCGCCGAGAGGGCGCGCTTCAGCTCGACCTTCAGGCCGTAGGGCTCGTCGGTGCGCAGGATCGAGATCAGGACGTTGCGCTCGTAGATGATGTTGCTTCGGATGATGCAGTGCACCAGGTAAGGGGGGATCACGCTCCACTCCTTGACGAAGAAAAGCGCGGTGCCGGGGATGTTCTTCCCCTTGGCGTAGATCTGGCGGTAGGCGAGGTCGAAGGTGTCGAAGTCAAGCGGCTTGAGCGCGCGGTACAGGGCGCGCTGCCCCCGGGTCCAGACCATGATGGTGCAAAAGGGGATGGAGCCGAGGACGATGGACCAGTAGCCGCCGTGGGGGATCTTGTTGAGGCAGGAGAGGAAGAAGACTAGGTCCACGACGGTCACCGCGACGGCGAGCGGGACCTTCCACTTCTTGGTGGTACGGGAGAAGATCATCACCATCATGATCCCGGTGATGGTCATGGTCCCGGTGACCGCGAGCCCGTAGGCCGCGGCCAGGTGCTCACTCCTTTTGAAGAAGAGCATCACCACGAGGACAGCCAGCATCAGGGTCCAGTTCACCGAGGAAAGGTAGATCTGCGACTTCAGATGGGTCGAGGTGAACTCCACCCGCAACAGGGGGAGGATCCGGGTGGTGATCCCCTGGTAGACCACGGAGAAGACGCCGCTGATCATAGCCTGAGAGGCGATGACCGTGGCGAGCACGGTGAGGATCAGGAACGGGATGTAGAAAAGCGGGGCCTGGTGCTGCACCATGCCGAAGAGGTAGTTCTTCGCGTCCGGGTGGTCGAGCAGGTACACCCCCTGGCCGAAGTAGTTGATCACGAGGGCGGCGAAAGCGAAGTACCAGGCGCGCAGGATCGGCCTGCGCCCCAGATGCCCCATGTCGGCGTAGAGCGCCTCCCCCCCGGTGGCGCAGAGGATCACCTCGGAGAGGACGAAGAACCCTCCCAGGCCGTGGTGCAGCATGAACTGGAGCGCGTAGTAGGGGTTGATGGCGCTCAAAATGGAGGGCATGGCGCTGATGGAGGCGAGGCCCGATAAGGCGAGCGCGGAAAACCAGAGCACCATGATCGGGCCGAAGGCGCCAGCCACCTTGTCGGTTCCCTTCGACTGGGCCAGGAAAAGCCCCACCGCGATCACCGCGGCGATCAGGATCAGCTCCCCCTGGCCGGTATGCTCCAGCCCCGGTATCAGCTCGAGCCCCTCCACCGCGGAGAGGATGGAGATGGCCGGGGTGATCACCCCGTCCCCCAAGAGCAGGCAGGCCCCCAGGTAAGAGAGGAAGACCACGAAAGCTAGCTGCCGCCCGGGCTTCAGCATCCGGACCAGGATCTCCTTGAGGACGATGGTCCCCCCCTCCCCCTTGCGGCTCAAGCTCATGGCGAGCCAGGCGTACTCGGCGCTCACCAGCAGGGTCAGGGTCCAAAAGACAAGCGAGAGTATCCCGAAAACGTTTTGGAGCGTCGCGGGGGTGAGGGCGAAGATGACGGTGAGGGTGTAGATCGGGCTGGTGCCGATGTCCCCGAAGACGAGCCCCATCGCCTTGACGATGCCGCTCCAGTAGGAATCGGGCGCTCCGTTTTTCATGATTGGACCTGCTTCAACCGGTACCCCACCCCCGGCTCCGTGGTGATGTGCCTGGGGCGCGAGGGGTCGCGCTCGACCTTCTTCCTCAGGTTGCTGATGGTGACCCTGAGCACCTGGGGCTGCTCCTGGTACGCCACCCCCCATATCTGCTTCAGGATCTGGCCGTGGGTCATCACCTTGTCGGCGTGGGCTATGAGCAGGCGCAGGAGGTCGTACTCGTTAGGGGTCAGCTGGACCTCGGCGCCACCGACCGTCACCCGGCGCAGGTTGAGGTCCACCTTGAGGTCGCCGCTGGAAAAGACCGGCTCGGGGAGCTGCACTGCCGAGCGGCGCAGGGAAGCCCTCATGCGCGCGAGCAGTTCCCCCACCCCGAAGGGCTTGGTCAGGTAGTCGTCGGCGCCGGCGTCCAAAGCCGCCACCTTGTCGTCCTCGCGCTCGCGCACGGAGAGGACGATGATGGGGACCTGGGACCACTCGCGTATGCGGCGGATCACCTCGATCCCCTCCAGGTCGGGAAGCCCCAGGTCCAAGAGGATCAGGTCGGGCCTGAAGGCCGCGGCGGCGGAAAGCCCGCTGTGCCCCGAGTCGGCCTCGTGCAGGGTGAACTCCTCCGAGGAAAGCGCGGAGTGCAGGAAGCGGCGGATGGCCGCCTCGTCGTCTATGACCAGTATCCGCTGCCCGGTCGCCTCTCGGGTCTCTTTCATGGTTCCTCTACTCCTTGGTCAAGCGGCAGCAGGATCTCGACGGCGAGCCCCCCCTCCGGGCGGTTGCGGGCGGCGATACTGCCGCCGTGTGCCTCGACGATCCCCTTGCAGATGGAAAGCCCAAGGCCGGTCCCCCCGGTCTTCTCGGGGACCTGCACCCGGTGGAACTTCTCGAAGATGTGGAAGAGCTCCGCCTCCGGGACCCCCGCCCCCCGGTCGGCTACGGTCAAGGAGAGCCAGGCGCCGCTGATGCGGGCCGCCACCTCGATGGTTCCCCCCGCTGGGGCGTACTTGTTGGCGTTGTCCAGCAGGTTCACCAGGACCTGGGTCATCAGCACCAGGTCCAGCGGAACCAGGGTGAGCCCCTGCGGCAGCTGGAGCGTCACCTTGCGGTCGCCGAGCCGGCTCTCCATGGCCGACATCGCGCAGCCGACCAGCTCCTGCAGGTCGCACGGCTCGATCCTCGGGCGCAGCGCCCCCGCCTCCAGGCGGCTCAGGTCCAGCAGGTTCCCCACGAAGCGGTTCAGCCGCTCCGCCTCGTCGTTTGCCGTCTCCAGGAGGTCCTGTCGCGCCTCGGGGGTCAGGCGCTCCCCCTGCTCCTTCAACGCCGAGAGCGCCCCCTTGATGGAGACCAGTGGTGTCCTCAAATCGTGCGATATGGAGTTCAAAAGCGCCCGCTCCAGGTTCTCGCGGGCTTGAAGGATCCTCGCCTTTTCCGCCTCTTGCGAGAGCCGCTCCCGCTCCAGGGACTGCTCCCGGACCTTGGCCACCAGCGAGCTTATCATCACCCCGACCACGAAGAAGCCGAGGAAGGTGACCAGGTACTCCTTTTCGGCGACGCTGAAGGTAAGCCGTGGGGGGACGAAGAAGAAGTCGAAGGCGAGGACGCTGAAAAAGGCGGTCGCTATGGCGGGGCGACGGCCGAGCTTGGCTGCGGCCGCCACGACGGCCAGAAGGTAGACCATCACCATGTTGGTCGGGACCAGGTGCGGCCGGACCTGCTCGCAGATGACCGTGGCGCCTGCGACGAGGAGCAGGCTGATCAGGTAACCCCGTATCGCAACAAGAACGCTCACGAATTTTTCCCCGGTTCCTTCTGAAGTGTTCAGGAAAATCCTGAAGAGCGTACCAGTTTGCCGCTGGTTTTCCAGTGGACTGAGCTGAAGTAAGAATTGCCGCCTGTGACTTGGGTAACGCCGTTACTGTGACAGGTTTGTATTTTGCGCCACTTTCAAAATCATCCAGCGCTGTGACGTCACGCTGAAGACAGGGACTTCGCCCTTGCGGTAACGTGGAGGGGCTATCGGAGTCAGTGCGTCAACCGTTTCCAGGTCCCGCTCATCCAGAAAACCTTCGCCTTGATAGACACCGCTTTCGGGGCTGAAATAAAAGACTCTCATTGCGCTCACCTCGCTCTAGAACATCTCCGCTGTCGCACGGGCCTCGTCTAGTATCAGGGTAGAGCATGAAGCGTAAATTATGCATCAAAAAGCGGGCCGCCGGGATAAAGATTTCGTAAAGAAATGAGGAGAGGTTTGGGCCATGCGGGGGACTGTATTGGAGAGACGAAAAGGGTCAGCCGCGCGGCTGACCCTTTTCTTTTGGCAACGGCTGCAATCGCTGCTAGGCCCCGAGCGCGTGCTGCAGGTCCTGTTCAGCGGTCGTGATCGGCCCCAGGTCGTAGTTCTGCACCAGGAAGTCGAGCACCGCCGGCGAGACGTAGGCGGGAAGCGAGGGGCCGAGGCGGATCCCCTTGATTCCCAGGTGCAACAGGGTGAGCAGGATGACGTGCGCCTTCTGCTCGTACCAGGAGAGGATCATGGAGAGCGGCAGGTCGTTCACCTGGCACTGGAAGGCGTCGGCGAGCGCCAGCGCGATCCTGATGGCGGAATAGGCGTCGTTGCACTGCCCCACGTCGAGGAGCCGGGGGATCCCCCCTATGTCGCCGAACTCGAGGCGGTTGAAGCGGTTCTTGCCGCAGGCAAGGGTCAGGATGACGCAGTCCTTAGGGACCTTCTCAGCGAACTCGGTGAAGTAGTTGCGGCCGCTTTTGGCACCGTCGCAGCCGCCGACCAGGAAGAAGCGGCGGATGGCGCCGTTTTTGACCGCGTCGACGACGGCCCCGGCCACCTTGAACACCGCCTCGTGCCCGAAACCGACCAGGATCTCCTGCCCCGGGTTCTCCGGGAGGTCGGGAAGCGAGAGCGCCTTGTCGATCACCGGCGTGAAGTCCCCCCCCTCGAGGTGGGTGATGCCCGGCCAGGCGACCTCTCCCCAGGTGAAGAGCCGGTCGGCATAGCTTGCATCGGGCTTTTGGATGCAGTTGGTGTTGAAGATGATGGCGCCGTTGAAGCCGGGGAGCTCGCGGGTCTGGTTCTGCCAGGCGGTGCCGAAGTGGCCGGCGAAATGGGAGTACTTCCTCAAGCCCGGGTAGCCGTTGGCAGGGAGCATCTCGCCGTGGGTGTAGACGAAGATCCCCTTCCCCTCGCTTTGCTTCAAAAGCTCCTCCAGCATCGGGAGGTCGTGCCCTGAGACCACGATCCCCTTGCCGCCGCGGGTGCCGAGGTTCACCGCCATCGGTTCCGGCGCCTGCAGGCGCTCCTCGTGCCCCTGGTACAAAAGCTCCATGGTGCGCAGGTTCATCTTGCCGCACTCAAGCGAGAGGGCGACGAAATCCTGAAGCGTCGCCTGGGGGGCGGTGGTGGCCGCAAGCGAGCGGTGGATGAAGGCGTAGATCTCCTCGTCCTCCTTCCCCATCTCGGTCGCGTGCCAGGCGAACGCCCCCATCCCCAGCAGGCCGTAGATCAGGATCTCGATGGTGGAGAGGATGTTCGGGTCCTGGTGCCAGGTGAAGATGCCGTACTGACGCCCCTGGTCGATGAGCGCCTTTGTGTCGCCCGCGGGGGTCCAGGTGGCGGGCCCCTCGGTGATCTCCGGGGCGGGGGAGCCCTTTTGCCTCTGGTGGGCGTCCTGGTACAGCGACTTCGCCCTTTCCTTCATCTGGAAGCATTTCTGCAGCCGCCGGGCGATGTCGTCGGGGTCGAAGTTGACGTTGGTGACCCTGGTGAAGAGCCCGTCCAGCATGAAGCGGTCCACTTCCTGGTCCTTCTCCCCCAACTCGCGCGCCAGGTGCGCGTAGACCGCCGTCCCCTTGAGCCCGTGGACCATCAGGTCGAGCAGGGCCGATACCTGCGGGTCCTTGCCGCAGTTACCCATCACGTCGCATCCCACACCCCGGGCCGCCTGTTCGCATTGGCGGCAGAACATCGCCTGTGCCATGACAAATCCTCCTTAGATTAGTTTTTTACAATCCAAAGAGTCTTGCAGAAATGGGAAAGTTTTCAAGAAGGCTTGTCTCCCCTCGCCCCCTGGGAGAGGGGCGGGGGTGAGGGATGGAGGGACAGGGTGGGGGATGTGGGGCGGATCAGACGGTGAAGACGCTCACCTTCTCGCTCAGGCTGTGGGAGTGGTCGTTCAGTTCCGAGACCCTTTCGTCGAGGCTTTTCGCCACGGTCATGTTGGCTATCGCCTGGCGTCTTACCTCCTCGATGATCTCGATGATCCGGTCGGAGGCGCTCTCCTGCTCGGAGGTGGCACCCGCCACCGTTTTCAGGCTCACCAGCGTCTCCATGATCGACTGGGAGATCTTGTCCGACTCCTGGGCCTGCACCGAGACCATCTCCTTCATCGACGTGATCAGCTCGCGCATCTCGCCGGTAGCGGTGATGATCCCTTCCGAGATCTCGCGCTGCTGCTCGGTGTTCTGGTTGATCTCGTTGGCCATGGCACTTACGTGCTGCATCGCGTCGGAGACCATGCCGATGCCGGTGGTCTGCTCATTCGCGGAGCGGGCGATGACCAGCGCGTTGTCGAGCGACTGCTCCGTGCGCAGGATGATCCCTTTGAGCGCCGCCTCCGCCTCTTGGGCGTCCGTGACCCCCGCGTCGACCTCGGCCGCGCTGCGCCGGGTAGCGCTGACCGCCGAAGTTGTGAGCCGCTGGATGGCCTGCACCATGTCGGCGATCTCGTTGGTGGAACCGGTGACCTGCTGGGCCAAAAGCCGGACCTCTTCGGCCACCACGGCGAAGCCGCGGCCGTGCTCGCCAGCCTGGGCCGCAAGGATGCTGGCGTTCAGCGCCAAAAGCTTGGTGCGGTCGCTGATGTCGTTGATGATCTTCACCACGCGCCCCACTTCATCGGAGACCGGCACCAGTTCGTCCATCGCCTTGATGGTCGCGCTCACCTCGGTGCGGATCCGCCCCATCCCGTCCTTGGTCTTGCTGATGGCGGCAAGCCCAACCACCACCGCCTCCTCTTTGACAGCACGAGCCAGTTCCGCCTGATCCTCGGACCGGCCGTTGATCTCCTTGGCTACGGCGCTTACTTCGAGCGCCGAGGCGGCCACCTCTTCGGCCCTGCGGGTGACCGACGCCACGTTGTCCGCCACCGCCTGGAAGGAGGTGAGGTTTTTCAGCATCGCCTCCGTGGTCTGATCGGCCTTGGCGTCAAGGTGGTGGGTCTTGCCGGCGATGTCCTGCATGGTCGCCGAAATCTCCCCTGCCGAGGAAGAGATGTTGACCATGGAGGCCACCACCTCCTCGGTATCCCTGGTGATGCTGCGGATGGCGGCGTCGAGCTTCTCGTTGGCGGTCACGGTTTCTTCGACTGCGACGACCTGATGCTCTGCGGTGCTGCGGATCTGCTGCGACGATCCCTCGAGCGACCCCGCGGTGGTGTCGAGATGGCCCGACACGACAGAAATCTCGGTGATGGTCCCCTGGAGGTTCTCGGCGAAGCGGTTGAAGGCAAGGCAGAAGGTCCCCACCTCGTCGTCGGTCTGAACCGGGAGGCGCTTGGTCAGGTCGCCCCGCCCCGAGGCGATGTCACCCAACATCTCGCCCACCGAGCGCAGCGGCCGCATGATGCTTCGGAAAAGGAACCTTCCCCCCAGGGCGAGCAGCAGGCAGACAACCACGACGACCGCGAGCAGCACGTCCTGCGAGAGCCGTTTCAGGGAAGCCGCCTCCGCTTCGTTCTTTTTGTAGGACCCCGTTATCCGGTCCCCCATCGTCTTCAACTGGGAGAGCAGCGGCTCGGCGTACTGGTAGTCCATCTCCTCCATCATCTTCGGCAGTCGCGGGTCGCCGTTCTGCAGCGCCATGATATTCAGCGTCGTCTGGCGCGTCTTACCGTACAGTTGATGGACCTGTGCGATGACGGTGCGTTCCGCCGGTGTAAAAAGGGGCGACGCCTGGATCTGGGTGAAAAGCGCCTCGACGGTCCTGTCCTGCTCCGCGAAGGTCTCCTTGTAGGTGGGGCTTCCGGTGATGATATAGTCATTGCCCGGCATTACGGCCTTATAGGCCGCGAGCTCGAGAGTGGAGACAAGGTGGAGTTTGGTGGCTTCCTGGGTGAGGAACTGGAGCTGGTAGTTCAGGCGGCTTTGGGTTGCCAGGGACACCGCTCCCAGTGAGAGGACCAGCAGACATACTGCGAATACACCAATCTTGAACTTGGCTCTGATTGATACGCCCATCGGGTCGGAACTCCTTAGCGGGGATGGTCGGGAAATGCGGCGGTGAAGCGTGCAACACCTCACCAAGTGTTATCGGCATCGAACCTCGATTCTGTAGCGTTTTAATATGGATTGAAGAAAAATGGAAGCAAGTATTGCTCCAGCGCTGGACGAGCCCCCTGGGTGCAGAAGACATGGCGTGGCGACGATGCTGGGCGGGAGTTTGCCGGAGATGACAGACCTCGCGCAACCCGCCTATAATACGGCTAGGGGTAGCTGTCCCTAAACGACGCCTGAAAGGAGGAAGGTATGGCTGTCACTGAGCAGAAGACCGGAACCATGGCAGTAGTGGCTATCGTCGCGGCAGTTGTCAGTTTCGTTTTCACCTTTACCGGGCATCCCTTTTGGGGGGTCATCAGCGCCATCATATCCATCCCAGTCGGCATAATCGGCGTCATGATGGCGGCATCACCGCGGGTTGGCGGAGGAGCGATGAGCATCGCGGCCATAGTAATCGGGGTGATCGCGATCGGGATTGCGGTACTTGGCGTTATAGGCGTGATCGTCTTCTAGAGCGGGGGATGTAAGAAAAAAGCTACTCGGTAATCGGCCGAGTGCCTTTTATTTTGCCGGTTGCGTGGGCATCAGTTATTACTGCCGGTACCTCTTTTGGGAAAGGTAGCGCTCGAACCTTCCATCATGGCTTTGAATGTGCTGCAAGATGAGGTCGTGCAATTCATACAGGTCCATAAGGTCGGCGCGGGAGCGTGCCCATCTGCTGCAGAGGCCGGCAATGGTCTTGCAAATCTTGAAATGGTCCGCTTCGTGATCCGCACCTTCCGGGTAGCAGATCCCCCGCATGTGCCGGTTCTCCTCGCTTACCTGCTTCAGAGTGTTGCCGAGCAGGTGCTGGAGGTCCCGTGCCACCCGGTCGTTTCTGCTAAGTTCGTCAAAGTACCAGCTCGGTTCGGCGTCAAACCGGCTCAGTTCGACGTTCCTGATGATTTCATCGAGAACCGAGATGACGTTGAGATACCTGCTGTCATCCTTCAGAGACAGCCGCATCTCCCCAAGTATCAACTGTTCAGCAGCCACGTCTTGCCTCATCCACATGCTCGCCTCATCCCTCAGAAAAGATCAAAGGACTTGGTCAACCGCACCTCGACGCGGTAGCCGTCGGAAGGGGTATTGGCTTCATACCAGCGTGCCACGGGAAACATGGCCGCGACACCGGCGGTGAAGCCGGCAGGCTTGCATTTGAACGCCACTTTCGGCCCGACGTACCACTCGTTCTTTTCATCATTCTGCCCCTTGCCACTCTTCTCCGTTTCGCCGTTCCACTCGAAAATAGACTCGGCCCCTATGTCGAAATAGCTGTTGGTCGCATAGGCCCATGCGGTGTTGGAGCGGAAGCGGTTCGCTTTCCGATAGCTGTGTGAACCTTCGGTGAAAGTGTAGAAATTGAGTTCCTGGTCTAGACGGTTAGAACCATTGAAATAGGTGAGGCCGATGCCCCCCCCAGTGCCCCAGGCGTTGTTGCCAAGTGCGTCGTTGCTCCTGTGGCTTACGTCGGAAGTAGGCAGTATCAGGCCGACGTCAAAGGCGAAGCTGAAGGGCGCGTTCTTCGCTTGATCCATGATCTGCTTATGTAAGGTGACCGAGGTGTCTCCGATGGAGCCCTGGTGGGAACTCGTCTTTTGTACCCTGTTCTCTTTTTCAATGTCGTAGATCGGGGTCGCCGTCCTGACATCAAGGCCTGGAATGATTCCGTAGCGGAATTTCATGGTGAACAGTTTTTTGGTGATCTTCGTGTTGTCGTTTATTTCTTTGGAGCCTTTGCGAACCCCGTCGCTCTCCGCGTAGCAGTAGTTGAGCACGACTGGCAACTTGCCGGGGGGGATGCTGGTGCCGGCGGGACCAAAGGCCGCGATGACCGGTCCTGCGGGTTGTGGGGCGGAGGCCGACTCGGCAGCCCAGGAAGCGGTGACGGAGGAACCAAGAGCCAGAAGGGAAACGGGGATTAGAAGCTTCGATATCTTCATTTTGATCTCCAATCAGTTCTGTTTTTTTTACTTCCTCGCTACGCTGGGTGTGTTGCTGGCCGGCTGGTAAGCGTCGAGGGAGATGCCGGCTTCCTTCGCGCGCTTGATGCCGCCGTCGACGTTGATGACCTCGGTGAAGCCTCGTTGCATGAGAAACCTCCCGACTTTGGCGGAACGGTTGCCCGATCTGCAGATGATCGCGATCTTGTCCGAAGGCTTGACGTACCGGCGCAGCTTGGCCAGAAACGCCTCCGCATCATAGGTCATGTCCTCCCGGAAAAAGGTTATGAGGAGCGCCCCCTTCACCACGCCGGTCTCCCTCCATTCTTTTTCCGTGCGGATATCGACAATGCGGGCCCCTGACTTGATGAGCTCCTGGCTCATCGGCGCGTAGCGAAGGGTGCTCGAGGCACGGGCCATGGCGCCGGACAGGATCAGCATGGAAATAACCAGGGTGAACGTTTTCAGTTTCATACATTTCCTCTCTCCGGTTTGATCAGGATGCCGAAGGGAGCCATTGGTAGAGGAAGGTAGTCAGCGTGTTGAAGAGGCCGAAGAAGAGGAGGATGCCGACCGCCATCATGAGGACTCCCGTGAAGAACTCCATCTTCCGGATGTGCGACTTGAAGCGCTTGAAAAAATCGAGAAAACCGTGGAACAGCAATCCCGAAACGATGAAGGGGATCCCGAGCCCCGCCGCGTAGCTGCCGAGCAGCAACATGCTTTTGCCCGCCGACCCCGAGGTTCCGGCCGCCATGGCGAGGATGGCTCCGAGGATCGGGCCGATGCATGGGGTCCATCCGGCGGCGAAGGCGATCCCGACCAGGAAGGTGCCCGCGAGGCCGCCCGGCTTGTTGTGAATCTGGATCCGCCTGTCCCCCAAAAGAAGCCCGAAGTGGAACAACCCGGTCATGTGGATGCCGAAGAGAAAGATCAGCACTCCGCCCGCCCGCTGCAGCCAGACGAGCCCCCCCTGCATGGCCGACTGAAAGGTCGAGGAGGCGAGCCCGGCGAGAGCGCCCATCCCTACGAAGACCGCCGAGAACCCGAGGACGAAGGTCAGGGAGTGGATCAAAACGACCAGGCGCACCTTCCTGCCCGGATGGGCCTCCTGCAGCTGCCCGAAGGAGAGCCCAGTGATGTAGGTGATGTAGGAGGGGATCAGCGGCAGCACGCAGGGGGAAAAGAAGGAGAGAAACCCTGCGGAAAAGGCGATCCAGACGGTGATATCGGGGCCAAAAGACATGTGACGCCTCCCTTACAACGACTTCAGGTAGCTGACCACGTTAGGGTCGTCCCACGCGATCCCGCCGGTGACCCGCTGCCTGACTATCCCCTTGCGGTCGACGATGAAGGTGTCGGGGAGGCGGTTGGCCCCGTACTTCTGCTGCACGACCCCGCCGGCGTCGCTGAGAAAGTCCAATGAGACCGAAGCCTTCCGGTACTTTTCGGGGATCCGCTTCTCAATGTTGACCGCCAGGACCACCAGGTCCCCCTTGGGAAAGAGCTTGGTCAGCCGGTCCATGGAGGGCATCTCGTTGACGCAGTAGGGGCACCAGGAGGCCCAGAAATTCACCAGCACGATCTTTCCGCGATACTGGCTCAGACGTTTGCTCTCCCCCTTCAGGTTGGTCAGCCTGAAGTCGGGCGCCGGGAGGTTGATGCCGACCGGTCCGGCATCCGCCTGCGCCGGGTCGGGCGCCGCCGCGGCCGGGGACGCCGCCGTCAGGAAAAGGGCGCAGATGTAGACCAGTAATCTCGACATTGCGAAACTCCTTGCCTCCCGGGCTGAAGCTTTCAGCCCGGGAGTGATGTTGATGCCTATTGGAATGCAGACTGGAGGTCGATGTTGAGGGCGCGGTACCCGATCGTGTTGCTGTCCACGAACTTCATTTCCAGGAGGGTTTCGGTGGTGCCGTACTTGAACTCGTGGAGGAACGGGGCCAGTTGGGCCTTGCCGGCGCGGTAGGCCTTGACGTCGCCCATACCGGCGGTGGCGGAATAGACCATCAGGGAGTCTGTCTTAGGCTGGTACTCGACCACGGATGTGATGGGGCTGTACCAGTCGATGCCGCGTTCCTTGCCGAATTCCCAGGTCTGCTGCACGGTCATGTTCTTCTCGTCGATCTTGTACTCGACCGCGCGGCTGTACTTGTCGGTGGGAAGCGCCGGCTGTTCCATGCCGCGGCTGTCGCCGTTGTCGAATACCGTCAGGTCGAGGAGACCCGGCTTGGACTTCTCATTGACCTTGTAGGCGGTGTGCTGCGTCCAGGTCCAGTCAAAATCACTACCTTCGCACGTGCTGTTCTCGCAGGCGATTTTCTTCCCCTTGGCGTCGACCGGGGTCAGGATCTTCTTGGCGAGTTCCCCGGTCCAGCCGGCAGGGCTGGCGAGAATCCACTTGACCTGCTTGTCGCGACCGATCTTGACGACGGCGCTCTGGTTGCGGACGGAGAGGATGACTGAGTCATCCGAGGGATCGTAGTTGACGGAGTTGATGTGGGCCCAGTTCCTCCCCGGACCTACACCGGTCACGTCGCCAAAGGCGCCCTGCTGTTCCATCTCCTCCTTGGACATGGTATGGCCGGCCTTCGAGGCGTCGATGTTCAGACAGACGGCTCCCTGGTCAAGGGCCAGCAGGTTGACGTCGCGGTAGGGGTCGAGGATCTCCATGGTGCGCCACTCGTCGAGCACGTTGCCGTCCTTGTCGACCTCGACGATGACGTCGCGCACGGTGCGGACGTTCTTGCCGTCTTTGCGCTTGAAATCGCTCGAAGCGACGCGGAGGAGGTATGTCCCTTTCGGAGTCTCTTCTATATGGTGACTGAAATCGATGTAGCTGAAGGGGAGCTGGCGCTTGAAGATCTCGCGTCCCATGAGGTCGTACTTCATGTAGGACTGCCCCATACCCCAGACGAGCGCTCCGTCCTTGGTCTGGTCGTAGCCCATCATGTTCCCCTTCTTGCGGATGTCGTAGGGGTTCCTGATTTCATCCGCCTTGAGGTACCAGCGGATGTCGCCGTTGGTATCCACGATCCAGGTGTAGGACTCGTTGTCCCACTCGAGGGCGCCGCCGACCGGGTTGTTCCAGACCGCCTGGGCGGCGTTCGGCAGTATCGGCGAGAGGTGGTTCATCAGGTAGAGGTTGTTCTTGACCGCGGGAGCCGCCGCCACCACCACCTCGGCCCTGGGAAGAACGGCTTTCTGCCCGCCGACGCCCGAGCCGTAGGTGTACACCGGAGGTGCGTAAATCTCGTAGCTTTCCTTGATGCTCTCAACCTTGGCGCCGGCCCCGCCGGGCTGGTACTTCTTGTAAGTCACCTCGACGGTGTTCAGGTAGTCAGGGTAGAGCCCCCAGACCGGGATGCCGCCGTGAAGGATCACCTTGTTGTCGGAAACCCGGTAGCTGATCGGTATCCCCTTCGCGCCCTTCCCTTTCACGGTGACCGTGACGTCCGTCAGCTTGTAGCCGCCGTTCATGATGAGAGCGGTAAGCGGCGCGGTATCGTACGGGTTCATCCTTACGGCCCCGATCTGTCCCATGGCCTTGTAGGATGTCGTACCGCTAGGCCCTCCCGCCGCCATCACGACTGCGGGCGTTGCCACCGCCACCATCGCTGCCACCAGCCCCAGACCGACAACCTTCCCAGCATTCTTGAACGCGTTCATTACGCCTCCTCCTTGGTGATGCAGTTAACGAGACGTCCCTCGCTTTGACGGTTGCGTACCGTGGTAATCAGCCAGCAGGCCGCCGCGCCGGCGAGAAAGAGCAGACAGATCCCGAAGGTGATCAGAAGGACCTGCGCCATGTTGCCGAAATGGGTGGGAGGCCAGAGGTACCAGCCGTCCTTGTAGAAGTCGGTCAGCGCCTGCTGCATCGAGCTTAACTGGGCGCCTTCCGGGATGATCGGATTGTCAAAGCCGCAGTCCCCCGTCGGCTTGAACCACTCGGGGAACCACTTGTCGAGCGGCAGGTGCAGCGGGAAGGTCGGTTCGGCGGAGCACCCCTGCACACCAAAGATGTCGTCGCTGTGGGCGGCGTAGTGGATCTTGTTCAGCTTGAAGTTGTACTTAAGCCCCTGGATGATGCCCCAGAAGCCGAACAGATAGCCCACGAGCTTCAGGGCGATGTTCTTCGGACCGATGGCGGCGACCAATCCGCCGAAGACCATGCAGAAAAAGGCGAAACGGACGTAGACGCACTGCTCGCACGGCCGCATGTAGAGCCAGATCTGGAACACCGAGTGGGCGATGATCACCATAAGCAGGCTGACGCCGGCCATGAGGAGCCACGGAGTCCGGGTATCCTGCCACCGGGAGATGGTTTCCACTGGTTCCGATACCAGCTTTTTGAAAAAGTCTGTGAGTGCCATTGCTTGCTCCTTTTTTCCTCGTGCAGCCGTCTGTTGCCGGCCTGCGGGGGAGGCAGCCCCCCCGCAGGCCGGTCAGGAGCTACTTGGTCTTGAGCTCGTTGATCAGCTTCAGCATGCCGTCGATGGAGGTGATGCTCTTGGTCATGATGAGGTACTTGCCGTTGACGACGAAGCCGGGAACGCCCTGTACCTTGGCGACGTCATAGGACGCATCCCACTCCTTCAGCAGCGCCTTGACCTTGGGGTCGGTCTTCGCCTTGTCGAACTCGGCCCTGGTCATGCCGACGGCGTCGAGACCGGTCTTAAGATATGCGTCGGGGCCCGAATCCCAGCGCTCCTTCTTGTCGTGGTAGGCGTTGTAGTAGGCCATCTTCGCTTTTTTCAGCAGGGATTTCGGTCCGTAAAGATCGCGGTCGGAGAGGCCGGCTTTCTGGTCCTTGAGCAAAAGTACTGCGAAGAGCTCGCTCCCCTGGACGCCGTATTTACCCTT
>MTLD01001035.1_pt1 | contig 59341 bp, 53 predicted proteins | sample 1982471 | NCBI WGS metagenome assembly MTLD01 (sample SAMN05712604, study PRJNA340218) | biofilm metagenome | isolation source: sample SPM anode biofilm adapted to -50 mV | place: USA | collected 2012-02-03
GGCGAGATGATCAAGGACATCCGCCAGAGCGCCCAGCGCGAGCTGAAGAAGCTGCTCCAGAGGCCCGTGCGCCTGGAGCTCTTCGTGAAGGTGGACGAGGGCTGGCGGGACCGGCCGGAGCGCCTGGACCGCCTGTCGATCTAGATGGACAGGTCCGTGGCGCGGTGCCCCTCGTCGAGCGGGGGCAGGTCTGCGCCGGTGACGGAGGTGTACTGCCCCCGGGCGGGATCGAAGGCGAACACCTCGCCGGTCTCGATCTTGTAGACCCATCCGTGCAGGTGCAGCACTCCGCTGGCCACGGCCTTGGCCACGGAGGGGTGGGTGCGGAGGTTCTCCACCTGCTCGAGGACGTTCTCCTCGACCGTGGCGTGGAGCAATTCGTTCCCGTGGAGATGCCCGTAGCTCTCCCACATGACCCGTTCGGTCTTGCGGGCGTGCGACAACCAGGCCCGGGTGGCGGGCAGGCCCTCGAGCTTGGCCGGGTCCAGGAGCGCCTGCATGGCGCCGCAGTTGGAATGGCCGCAGATGATGATGTCCTTGACCTGGAGGGCTTCCACCGCGAACTCGATGCCCGCGGCCATGCCCCCCATGCTCTCGAAGGGCGGGATGAGGTTCCCCACGTTCCGGAGGATGAAGAGCTCCCCGGGGCCCGTCTGGGTGATCAGGTTGGGATTGATCCGGGAGTCCGAGCAGGTGACGAACAGCGTCTCGGGTCTCTGGCCGTGCTCCAGCTCCTCGAAGAGCGTCTGGTGGGAGCGGAAGACCTGGGTCTGGAACTGGTGGATACCCTGCACGAGCTTCTGCATGGGACCAGTCTACCCCAGGTAGCCCGGCGACTGCCTCAGAGGCTCAGGTGGGCCATGTGCTCTTCGCTTGTGATGGGGGTGTTGGGCTCGTCGTGGATGATCTTCCCGTCCCGCAGCTTCACGATGCGGTGGGCATGGCGGGCGATGTCCTCCTCGTGGGTGACGAGGATGATGGTGTTGCCCTTCTGGTACAGGTCCTCGAAGAGGGCCATGATCTCGATGCTGGTCTTGGAGTCGAGCGCGCCGGTGGGCTCGTCGGCCAGCAGGATGCTAGGGTTGTTCACAAGCGCCCGGGCGATGGCCACGCGCTGGCGCTGGCCGCCGGAGAGCTGGTTGGGCATGTGGTCGCTGCGGGAGCCGAGCCCCACGTTCTCCAGAGCCCGGTGGGCCATCTGGTGGCGTTCCTCGGGGTGCTTGCCGGCATAGATCAGGGGCAGCTCGACATTCTGCAGGGAGGTGGTGCGGGCCAGCAGGTTGAAGGTCTGGAAGACGAAGCCGATCTCCTCGTTGCGGATCTGGGCCAGCTCGTCGTCGCTCATGGCCGAGGCCAACTTGCCATTCAACTCATAGGTTCCGTTGGTGGGGGTGTCCAGGCAGCCGATGACGTTCATCATGGTGGACTTGCCGGATCCGGAGGGGCCCATGATGGCGACGTACTCGCCGCGGCGGATCTCCATGGACACGCCATCCAGGGCGCGCACTTCCATGTCGCCCATCTGGTAGACCTTCGTGATGTCGGTGAGCCGGATCAGGGGGGCGTCGGACATGGGCACCTCGAAGGGCCGGAACGGGGCCCTGTCACATCTTCGCAGAACCTGGGGTCAGGTTTAGGGGCACCTCGGGATTCCCGGTACAATCCGGGGTCCACTGAACCCCGATTGAAGGCTCCAGTTCCGATGATTGCCGCCCTGATCCGCTCCCTGGGACGGCCGCTGATGCGGCTGCGCTACCGCGTGGAGGTGGAGGGACTGGACTCCCTCGCCCCGCCCGACGGCAGGGGCGTGCTGTTCCTCGCGAGCCACCCGACCCTGGTGGACCCCTTCATCCTCGTGACGGAACTGCACCGGGGCTGGGAGCCCACCCTGGTGGCGGGGCGCGACCACACGGTCCACGGGCCCCTGCGCTGGCTGGCCCGGGCCTTCGGGGTGAAGGCCCTGCCGGATCCGTCCAGTCATGGGGCCGGCTGCCGGGAGGCCCTGGGCGGGGAACTGGCCGGGCTCGCGGGGCGTCTGCGGGCCGGCGGCCACCTGCTCCTGTTTCCGGGGGGGCGGCTCTCCCGGCAGAAGACCGAGGATCTCTCCGACAACAGCATGCTGGAGGCGCTCCTGCGCCAGGCCCCGGGGACCCGCGTGGTCGTGGTGCGGATGCGGGGGCTCTGGGGCAGCCGCTTCAGCGCGGCCTCGGGAGCGCGCCCCCGGCTGGGTCTGAACCTGCTGAAGGGGGCTGGCTACCTCCTGGCCAACGGATTCTTCTTCATGCCGCGGCGAGACGTGCGCCTGGTGTGCGAGGAGGTGGCCGGCCTGCCGGTCGCGGAAGGCCGGGCGGCCCTGAACCGGGACCTGGAGGCGCGGCTGAACGCCGATCCGGCCCCCCGCACCTTCGTCCCCTACCTGTTCTGGCGGGGACATGTGCCCCGCGTCCTCCCTGAGCCGCCCCGCCCGCGCGTGGCCGGCAACCCGCGCACGGTGCCCGCCCAGGTCCGGGATGCGGTGCGCCGGCACCTCCAGGCCGTCACGGGGCACCACGAGATCCAGGACGGGCTGGCCCTGGTGGGCGACCTGGGCATGGACGTGCTGGCCCATCGCGAACTGGAGCTGTGGCTGGAGCGGGCCTACGGCTACCCCTGCAGTGATCCGGCCTCCCTCCAGACCGTGGGCGACGTCATGCTCGCCGCCACCGGCGCCGCCGTCTCCCTCCGCCAGGGGGAGCTCAAGGCCGTGCCTCACGCCTGGTTCCACGCGCCGGCCAACCTGCCCATCGAACTGCCCGAGGGCGGGACCATCCCCGAGGTGTTCCTGCGCCAGGCCCGGCGCGGCCCGGGCCGGATGGCCGTGGCGGACCAGACCAGCGGCGTGCGGACCTACCGTGACGTGATCACCGCCATCCTGGTGCTGAAACCCATGTTCGAGCAGTTGGAAGGCGACCAGGTGGGCCTGATGCTGCCTGCCTCCGGCGGGGCGGGGATCCTCTACCTGGCCCTGCTCTTTGCGGGGAAGACGCCCGTGCTGGTGAACTGGACCTCGGGCTCCCGCAGCCTCTCCCAGGGATTGGATCTGGTCGGCGTGAAGCACGTCATCACGGTCTCCACCCTCCTGAATCGCCTCGACGCCCAGGGCGTGGACCTCTCAGCCATCCGGGAGCGCCTCTGGCTGTTGGATGTCGAAGGGAAGCGCATCCCCCTCGCCGCCAAGCTGTCCGCGGCCCTGAAGGCCCGCTTCAGCTGGTCGGCCCTGGAATCGGTGCGCCCCCGGGAGACGGCCGCGGTGCTCTTCACCAGCGGCAGCGAGAGCCAGCCCAAGGCGGTCCCGCTCACCCACGGCAACATCCTGGCGAACATCCGGGACGTCACCCAGATCCTGCGCTTCCGCAAGGACGACCGCATGATGGGATGCCTCCCGCCCTTCCATGCCTTCGGCCTCACGACGACGACCATCCTCCCCCTCGTGCTGGGCATCCCCGTGGTCTACCATCCCAATCCCACCGAGGGCCGGATGCTGGCCCGGATCATCGGGGCCTATCATGCCTCCCTCCTGGTGGGCACACCCACGTTCCTGGCCGGCATCGCCCGGCAGGCGGAGGACCGGCACCTGGAGTCCCTGCGCTGGGTCATCTCCGGGGCCGAGAAATGCCCCGACGCCCTCTACGCCACCCTGGCCCGGCGCTGGCCCGGCGTCACCGTCCTGGAGGGCTACGGCATCACCGAGTGCTCGCCGGTGGTGTCCGTGAACCGGGAGGAGGATCCCCGGAACGGCACGATCGGCAAGCCTCTCCCCTCCGTCGAGTGGGTGATCGTGGACCTGGACACCGGCCGGCGGGTCCCGCCCGGGGAGCCGGGCATGCTGCTGGTCCGCGGGCCCAGCATCTTCGGCGGGTACCTCAACCCGAGCGCCACCTCCCCCTTCCAGACCTTCGAGGGCAAGTCCTGGTACCACACTGGCGATCTCGTGCGCGAGGAGGACGGGGTCCTGGTGTTCGCCGGACGGCTGAAACGCTTCGTGAAGCTTGGCGGCGAGATGGTCTCCCTGCCGGCCATCGAGGAGGCCCTCGCCCAGCGGTTCATGGGCGAGGAGGATGCCGAGCCCCTCCTGGCGGTGGAGGCCACTGCCGAGGAGATCAATCCCGACCTGGTGCTGTTCACGGTCTCCGGCATCCCCCGGGAGGAGGCCAATGCAGCCATCCGCGCGGCCGGGCTCTCGCCCCTCCACCACATCCGCGACGTGCGCCGGGTCGAGCAGATCCCGACCCTGGGCACCGGCAAGACCGACTACCAGGCCCTGAAGGCGCTGCTGGCCGAGCCGGTGGCCTAGACGGTCTCCACCAGCATCGCCAGGCCCAGGCCGCCCCCGATGCCGAGGGTGGCGACCCCCAGGCCGCCGCCCCGCTGGCGCAGCTGGTGGACCAGCGTGACGAGGATCCGTGCGCCGGTGGCGCCGATGGGATGCCCCAGGGCCACAGCGCCTCCGGCCGCGTTCAGCCGCTCCGGCGGCAGGCCCAGCTGGCGCTGGCAGACGAGCACTTGGGCCGAGAAGGCCTCGTTCAGCTCCCACAGGGCGATGTCGGCCACCCCGAGGCCGTGGCGGTCCAGGAGCCGCTGCACCGCCGGTACCGGCGCCTCGCCCATGTCCAGGGGGTCCACGCCGGCCTCGGACCAGCCGAGGATCCGGGCGAGGGGACGGGCATCCCCCAGCTGGTCGCCCCGGGCCAGGAGCAGGGTCGCGGCGCCATCCGAGAGCGCGGAGGCGTTCCCGGCGGTCACCTGGCCCGCGGCATCGAACACGGGGGCCAGCCGCGACAGCTCGCCAGGTGTAGTCCCGGGGCGGATGCACTCGTCGTGATCGAGTTCCGGGTGGGGGAGCGTCTCGGGGGCGAAGTCCGCGGTGGCGGCCCGCCGGTGGCTCTCCGCAGCCCAGCGGTCGGCCTCTTCCCGCGTGATCCCGCGTTTGGCCACCAGCCGCTCGATGGTCTCCCCCATGAGGAGTCCCGTGACGGGACAGCGCAGGCCGTCCTGGTGCATGACATCGGGCAGCGCGCGGTGTCCCATGCGGAAGCCCCAGCGCAGCCCGGGCACGAGGTGGGGGGTATCCGACATGGCCTCGCTTCCGCCGGCCAGGATCGGGAAGGGGGCTCCGTCGCGGAGGTCCTGGGCGGCCAGGATCGCAGCCTGCAGGCCGGACCCGCAGGCCATGTTCACGGTGAAGGCGGGGGTGTCAGAGGGCAGGCCTGCCTTCAGGGCCAGGGTCCGGGCGGGATTCATTCCTTGGGTGTGGCTGCGGGCCATGCCCCAGATGACCTTGCCCGGCCGGAGCAGCCCGGGATCGGCCAGCAGGCCGCGGATGGCGCCGAGCCCCAAGCCGACGGCCCCCTCCCCGGTGAGGGAGCCACCGTACCGGCCCAGGGGGAGCCGTCCCGCCGCGACGACGTAGAGATCCTTCCCCGGGTTCACGAAGCGGGCTCCCAGTCGTCAGGCGTGGGCTCTCTCGGGCCCAGCAGGGTGTCCGGCGGAAACCAGGCGTCGAAGATCGCGAGGTGGCGCGCCAGGTACTCGCGCCCCAGGAACCGGACCCGTGCGAAGAAGGGCATGTGTTCGGTGGAGGCGGGCACGCCCCAGGTCTCCAGCCCCATGCGGTCCGCCAGGTAGAGGGCCCGGGGCAGGTGGAAATCGGAGGTGACGATCACGACCTGCCGCTGCCCGAAGACCACCTGGGCCCGCCGGAGGCTGTCCCACGTACGCCGGCCGGCGTAGTCGCTGACGATGAGCGTGGGGGGGACGCCCTGCTTCATGAGCCACCGGCGCATGGCCTGGGGCTCGTTGTAGGAGGGATGGCGGTTGTCCCCGGACACCAGGAACCACCGCACCTTCCCGGCGTGGAAAAGGTCCAGGGCCGTGCGGAGGCGGGCCTCCAGCACCAGGGTCGGCTCACCGTCCCCGTAGACCCCGGCACCGAGCACGAGGACCGCGCCGCCGACGGGGGGCAGGGCCTCCGCGGAAAAGATCCGGCCCTGGTCGAGGGCGGGGAACCTTCCCAGGGTCCAGAGCAAGTCTCCGAGGAGGAGCAGGGCCAGGATCGCCAGCAGGGACCGCCTCTGCAGCCAGCCGCGATGAAGGAGGGCGGAGATCGACATCGTGGGTTAGCATAGACCCTTCATGCGCCTTCGCCCCACGGACCTCCCGCGATGACCGCACCGACCCACAGAGACGAGTTGCCTTGATGAACATGCGCCACACCCGCTTCGTTCCGCCCTCCCGGCCTGCCCTGTGGATGGCGCCCCTGGTCCTGGCGCTCACCGCCGGCGGGGGGCTGGGCTGCTTCCGCGCCACCGGCGTCAGCCGCCCCAACCTGGCGGTCGAGGAGATCCCCCAGGAGGGCGGCGATCGGGTGGGCGGCTTGAAATCCACGGCCGGCCCCGGTGATTTCTATGTGGGCAACGACTACGTCCAGCTGGCCGTCGATGGCGCGGCCTTCGGGGACCAGCCCGGGCAGCTGGGTGCGGCCTCGGGGGGGTCGGTGCTGGACATTGGCACCATCTCCCTGGACCAGAGCTTCAAGCGGGTCTCCATGCCCGACGACATGCTGGGGCGCCTCGGGCCGGTCGCCAACCAGGATCCGGATCTGCCGCTGGCCTTCGACCGGTACGTGCCCGGAAAGGCCACGAACCTGGTGTATCTGGACATGTTCGGCTACCTGCTGGATCCCAAGGGCAAGCTCGGCGCCGCCACGGACGCCCAGGGCCGGGTCGTGGGCGTGGAGGTGGCCCACCGCATCTCCCTCGGAACCCGGGATACCTTCTTCACGCTGGAGACGACGGTCACCAACCACTCGGGCGCCACCCTCCCCATCGACAACCTGGGGGACTTCCTCTCCCAGCGGGGCGGAGGCTACCGCTTCGTGGTGCCCGCCACAAAGGCCTACGACGGCACCCAGATCACGTCCTGGGGTGTCGAGATCCCCGGTTCGGACTTCGCCAATCCCCTGACCACCAGCGTCCAGGCCCCCATGGTGGCCCTCACCTCCACCGAGTCGTCGGGGGCCACCTACGACGACCACAGCGGCTTCGGCATCCTGCCGGTGGACACGGACCAGGTGCTGGTGACCTCCGATCCGCAGCACGTGCTGGCCGAGGACCGGCCGATCTTCCCCGCGCGCCTGGTGGTGGGAGGCTCCTCCGTCGCCGGTCTGGCGGACGGCCAGAGCCTGACCTACCGCCGCCGGATCTACGTGACGGGGGGAGCCAGCTTCTACTCCACCACCACGGGCAACGTGGCGAAGCCGACCCCTTCCAATGCCCTGTTCAATGCGATGGCCGTCGCGCGCACCGGGCTGCGGGGTGGGGACCTCGGATACCTGTCCTTCAATTCCTTCGGGACCGCGACCCTGGGAGGCCCGCTCCAGGCCGAGTACCGGCTCGAGCGGTACCTCGGCAGCGCCTCCGACGCCAGCACCGACACCAATCCGGCCAACTGGAACCTCGAGCGCGTGGAACTGCGGGAGCGGGGGGACGCCCCCTCCTCCGCCACCACCGTCCAGACATTCCTGCCCGCCGTGGCGGATGCGAACGTCTCCGGGCAGACCCAGCGGTACCGGCTGACGGTGCGCAACCGGAACCAGAGCGCCACCATCTATGCCGCCACCAACACCCTCAACACGAGCCGTCCCAACGTGGCGACCCCCATCCAGCCCTCCAAGGACCAGGCCTGGAACCTGGCCGAGTCCCTGGCGCCCGAGCGGTTCGAGGTGATCGATTCCGCCGGCAATGTCATCGCCCAGAAGCAGTCCCTGCACACCTTCGCGGCGCGGGAGGCCGGTTCGACCTCCTATGACGGCCTGCAGCCCCTCCGCATCACCTTCGCGGGAATCGGCGCCACGGCGGATCCCGACATGCAGCGCACCCGCCGGGTCTCGAGCTACTTCGAGCCCATCTACAAGGGGAAGGCGGTCACGGGCGGGAACGTGGGCTCCTACCAGTACCAGGCGGGCAATCAGGCCTTCGGGGCCTCCTTCGCCTACACCTTCTCGACCCTCAGCAGCTTCTTCGCCTCCGGTGACTACCTGGCCTACGGCACCCGGGGCCCCCTCTCCTTCCTCGACACCATTCCCGTGTCGGCCTATGACGGGCAGACCGACACCAGCCACATGTTCGTGGTGGTGAAGGCCAGCCTGCCCACCGGATGGACCAGCTTCGATCTTCCGGGTCCCACACAGGCCACCACCGGCGGGTTCAATCCCGGCGAGATGCTCAGTTCCGCCCTGGCCGAGGGGATCCAGGTCGTCGCCCGCACCGAGCAGGACGAGCAGACGGATCCCACCGCCCTCCGCGCGGAGTTCCGGGCGGAGTTCGACTCCAACAATACGAGCCTCTCGGACGCCCAGCGGGATGCCATCGGGAATGATCCCTTTGTCGTGGGGGCCCGCAGTTCCACCTTGTCGGATGGGACCGTCACGGCACTCTTCGCCCCTGCGGCGACCAGCGCCCGCTTCGGCGGCGCCCTTCCCTCGGCGGGCTGGACGCTGGCGGACTTCCTCACCCAGGCCCAGGGCGCCTTCAACGTGATCGAGCGGCCCCGGGGACCTCAGGGCCTGTTCACGGTGCGGGGCTTCGATCCCACCGTGGCACTGGGTTCCGGTGCCAACGCCTGGTGGACTCAGACCGGGCCCGTCTCCCTCGGCAAGCGGGAAGGTGATTTCGACGCCATCGAACTCCTCCGCGGAGAGTACTCCGATGCCAACGGCAACCCGCTTCCGTTGACCGATCCGGCCAACGCCACGGCCTGGTTCAACGAGTTCCTGGCTGTCCGCAACGACTGGTTCGGCCTGCTCAACCAGCAGGCCCCCGGGAGCTTCACGAAGGGGCTGGGGCTCTCCTCCGCACGCTACAGCCTGGACACGCCCGTGGGGTTGGCCCGGACCTACCTGAACCTGGGCGCCGCCACCTTGAACCAGGATGACCTGAGCCCGGTGCTGAAGGCCCTCCAGTCCGGTGCCGCGGTGGCCTCCACGGGCCCCCTCCTGGACGTCTCGGTGAACGGCGTCGGCCCCGGCGGCCTGGTGGCGGGTCCTGCGGCCACGGTGACCCTCACGGTCAATCTCTACGCGCCGGATTGGGTTCCCGTGGACGAGGTCCGCGTGGTGGTGAACGGCGTGGTGCAGACCCTCCCCATCGCCAGTTTCACGGCCTCCACCGCCGATTCGCGGCTGCGCACGGCTTCAGCGACCCTCGCCATGCCCGCCGGGAAGGACGCCTGGATCGTCGTGGAGGCGGGCGTGCCGCTCACCACCACGGGCGCCTATGCCGCCGGCACGCCCTGGGCCAAGATCATGAAGGGCATCTACCCCATCGCCGTCACGAACCCCATCTTTGTGGACGTGACGGGGGGCGGGTACACTCCTCCTTTCCCCTGAGAGAGGGAGTGCCCTGATGGCCGACTGGCTCCCGGAACGGCTTCCGGAGGACATTGACGCAGAGCGGTCCTTCCTGGCCACCTGCTGCGCCCCCGGCGCGGAGATGCTCGCCGCGGAGGTGGTCTTCACGCTGTCCGAGGAGGACTTCGTCCACCCGGCTCATCGGGCCGTATTCAGGGCCCTCCGGAAGCTGCTGGAAGCCCAGGTCGAGGTCAATTCCCTGACCCTCAAGGATGCCCTGGACCAGGACGACAGCCTGAACCGGGTGGGGGGCTATCCGGGCCTGGTGGAACTCCTGGCCGGCGAGGATGTGGGCCGGCCCCAGGTGCTGGCGGACCTCATCCGGCGCAAGGCCAAGCTCCGCCGCCTGGTGCATCTGGGAGCCCAGCTCGTGCGCCAGGCCGCCGAAGAGGAGGAGGCGCCGGAACTGCTGATGGACCAAACGGCCCAGAGCCTCTTCTACCTGGCCCAGGGAGACGCGAAGGCCAGGGGCCTGCTGTCCATCGGGGCGGTGGCGGACGATGCCATGGAGCGGCTCCAGGACCGCCTGGAGGGGCGCCTGTCGCCGGGTGTCCGCGTCGGATTCACCCGCTTCGACGAGCTGACCCAGGGCTTCCAGCCGGGAAACCTCATCGTACTGGCCGCGCGGCCTGGTATCGGCAAGACCGCCCTGGCCCTGAACTGGATCCTCCGCGCGGCCCTGGGCCGGGATGGCCGCGAAGGGCACTGCGGGGCCTTCTTCAGCCTGGAGATGAGCCACGAGGAGGTCTTCATGCGGCTCCTCTCCGCCTACAGCCAGACCAACATGAAGGACATCCAGGCGGGCCGGGCCGCAGGCCGCATGCAGGACCTGCTGAAAGCCCGGGACGAGCTGGCAACCCTGCCGCTCTTCATCTGCGACCAGGCCTCCATCACCGTGCCCCAGATCCAGAACATGGTCCTGAAGCAGGGCAGCCAGAGCAACCGGCGGATCGAGTTCGTCATCGTGGACTACCTGCAGCTGCTCAGCAGCCCCGAGGGCAGCCGCGGCGCCAAGCAGAACGAGGCCGTCCGCATCGGCGAGATCAGCCGCGGCCTCAAGCTCATGGCCAAGGATTTCGGCATTCCCGTGGTGGTGCTGTCCCAGCTCAACCGCGAAGTGGAGCACCGCACGGGCGGCCGGCCCCAGCTCTCGGACCTGCGCGATTCCGGCGCCATCGAGCAGGACGCGGACATGGTGGCCTTCATCCACCGGAAGATGGTCGCCTCCGCCGCGGACGAGGAACCCGATCCGTCCGCGGAGCTGATCGTGGCCAAGCACCGCAACGGTCCCACCGCCATCATCCAGCTGCACTTCCAGGGCGAACACGCCACCTACCGCGAGATGGTGCGGGAGACAGCAGGCTACAACTAGGCCACGACGGATCCGGAACGGGAAGGACGGCCATCACGGCCGTCCTTCCCGTTCCGGTGGATCCGCTACTCCAACCCGAAGGTCGAAGTCTCCAGCTCCTTTTTGACAAAGGCCATGAACAGGTCGCCGGTGGCGCCGTCGATGATCCGGTGGTCGAAACCGAGGCTGGAGAACATGATCTGGCGGATGGCGATGAAGTCCGTGCCGTCCGGGCCGGTCACCACGACGGGGCGCTTCACGATGGCGCCCACGCCCTGGATGGCCACCTGGGGCTGGTTGATGATGGGCAGGCCGAAGGTGTCGCCGTAGACGCCGGGGTTGGTGATGGTGAAGGTGCCGCCGCTGATCTCGTCGGGCTTCAGCTGCTTGGTGCGGGCACGCTCGGCGAGGTCGTTCAGGCTGCGGGCCAGGCCGCCCAGGTTCATCATGTCGGCGTTCTTGACCACGGGCACGATGAGGCCCCAGTCCAGGCTCACCGCGATGCCGAGGTTGATGTCCTGCTTGTAGACGACGTTGTCTCCGTCCACGGAGGCGTTGGCCACGGGATAGGCCCGGAGCGCCTTGCAGGCCGCCATCATGACGAAGGGCATGAAGGAGAGCTTGGTGCCGAACTGCTCCTCGAAGGCCTTCTTGTGCTTGTTGCGCAGGCGCGCCACATGGGTCATGTCGATCTCGAAGACCGTGTAGACGTGGGCCGAGGTGCGGCGGCTGGCCACCATGTTGTCGGCGATGATCTTCCGCATCCGGCTCATGGGCTCGACCTTCACCCGCTCACCGGGGGCGAAGGCGGGCACGGCCGGGGCCGGGGCCACGGCCAGGGCGGGGGTGAGGCCGAGGGTGGGCGCAGAGGGATCATGCACGGCCGGCAGGGTGGGGGCGATGGCGGCGGGCGCCGCGCTGGCCGGGCCCTTGGCCAGGTAGGCTTCCAGATCCTCCTTCGTCACGCGTCCGGCCTGGCCGGTGCCGGGAACCCGGGCCAGATCCACGCCGTGCTGGCGGGCCATCTCGCGGACGAGGGGGCTGCTCTTGGTCTTGAGCCGGCCCTCGAGGCTGTTGTCGTCCTCGGCAGTCATGGGGTGGACCGTCGCGGCCAGGGGGGCGGCCGCGGGGGCGGTGGCGGCGGGAGCCTTGGCCGGGGCGGCGCCCGCGGGCTTCTCGGAGGCATTGCCGATGCGGGCCACCACGGTGCCCACAGGCACGGTGGTGTTCACGTCCACGAGGATCTCCAGGAGGGTTCCCGCGGCCGGGGCCGGGATCTCGGCGTCCACCTTGTCGGTGCTGATCTCGTAGAGCGTCTCGTCCTTGGCGACGGGATCGCCGGCCTTCTTGTGCCACTTCAGCACGGTGGCTTCGGCGATGCTTTCGCCCATCTGGGGCATGATGACGTCAAAGGCCATGGGTGGCTCCTATGAGGGCAGGGGAGGGGTCGTCAGGTGGTGGGACGTGGTCTGCTGGAAGGCGTGGGCCGCTTCGAGGAGGGCCACGTCGGCCAGGGGCGGTGCGATGAGCTGCAGGCCCACGGGCAGACCCTCCGTGAAGCCGGCGGGCAGGGAGAGGCACGGGAGGGCGGCCAGGGACGTGGTGACCGTGAACACATCCGCAAGATACATCGAGAGGGGATCGGTGGTCCTGGCCCCGAGGGGGAAGGCGGTCGTGGGGCTCACGGGCGTGGCGAGAAAGTCCACGCGCCGGAAGGCCTCTTCGAAGTCCCGGGTGATGAGGGTGCGGGCCCGGAGGGCCTTGAGGTAGAAGGCCTCGTACCAGCCCCGGGAGAGGCAGAAGGTCCCCAGCAGGATCCGCCGCTTGGCCTCGGGGCCGAGGCCCCGGTCCCTAGTTTCGGAGACCATCTCCGCCACGTCCTGGCCCTCGCGGCTGGCGCGGAGGCCGTACCGCACGCCGTCGAAGCGGCTGAGATTGCTGGACACCTCGCTGGTGCACACCAGGTAGTAGGTGTCGATGGCGTAGCGGGTGTGAGGCAGGGCGACCTCGACCAGCTCTGCGCCGAGGGCGGCGAGTCCGCCCAGGGCCGCCTCGAGGGTGGCCCGGACGCCGGGCTCCAGGCCGGGACCCCAGTACTCGGCGGGGAGGCCGACCCGCTTCCCCTTCAGGTCAGCGGGGCGGAGGGGGTGGAGGGCTTCCGCCCGGGGCAGGTCCAGGGAAGTGCTGTCCAGGGGATCGCGTCCGGCCATCACCTGGAGGGCGGCCGCCACGTCCGCGGCGGAACGTCCCACGGGGCCCACCTGGTCCAGGCTGGAGGCCATGGCGGTGAGCCCGAACCGGCTCAGGACGCCGTAGGTGGGGCGGAGCGCCGTGACGTTGCAGAAGCTGGCCGGGAGCCGGACGGATCCCCCGGTGTCGCTGCCCAGGGCCAGGGGGGCATAGCCGGCGGCCACTGCGACGATGGCGCCGGAGCTGCTGCCGCCGGGCACCCGGTCTGGATCCCAGGGGTTGCGGGTGGGCCCGAAGGCGCTGTACTCGCCGCTGGAGCCCATGGCGAACTCATCCATGTTCGCCTTGGCGACGGGAACGGCCCCTGCGGCCAGGAGCCGCGACACCACGGTGGCGTCGTGGGGAGGGCGGTAGCCTTCCAGCATCCTGGAGCCCGAGGTGGCCGGCACATCCGCCCAGGCGAGGTTGTCCTTGAGGACCACGGGCAGGCCCAGGACCGGGTTCCGTTCGCCGCTCCGGAGGCGCTGGTCGGCCTCACGCGCCAGGTCGAGGCTCCGTGGGGCATCCGTGGCCAACACGGCGTGGAGCAGGCCGTCCCGGGCCTGGATCCGTTCCAGCGACTGCTGGACCAGGAACTCGGCTGAGAGGTCGCCGGCATCCAGCCCGCCGCGCCAATCCATCGCCGTGCCAAAGGCCATTCCGTCTCCCCGAACCTTCTACTCTGCCAGCAGGCGGGGCCGCATTCCATCCCGGGCGCGGGCCCGCCACCCTTGAAGTTTCCCGGGACCCTCCGGTGCGATCCCACGCCACCCGCGGTCGAGGCCTGCACTCGGGATGGAAATAGGCTACCATCCTCTGCTCAAGCCCCGCTCTGGCACGCCCCCTGCGAGTCCGTCCCGGGGTGACCCCTGGAAGACCCATGAATCCATTCGAAGTGCTGGAGATCCCTGCCGATGCCTCCGCCGAGGACATCAAGGCCGCGTACCACCGCCTCGCGAAGCAATGGCACCCGGACCGGTACACAGGGAAGGAGAAGGAAGTCGCCGAAGCCAGGTTCCGTGAGCTGGCCGAGGCCTTCAGCATGCTCAAGAACTCTGCGCGAAGACCACCCGCTCCGCAGCAGGCACCATCCAAGCCCACGGGGGCGACACCGGCGCGCGAGCCGGACGCCGCCCAGGAACGGACCCCGGAGGATTGGGCGACCATGGCCCGGGAGGCCTTCAACGACGGCAAGGTGGACCAGGCCCGCGCTTTGATCCACTACGCGATCCGCATGGACGGAGCGAAGGCCGCCTACCATGCCCTCCTCGCCTCGATCATCGAGCAGGAGGGCGGGGACGTCCGGACGGTGGTCAGGGCTCTGGAGACGGCCGTGCGCCTTGACCCGAGGGACGTGGAGAGCCACATCAAGCTCGCGGGCCATTTCCAGAGCCAGGGGATGGCGGCACGTTCTCAGCGGCATCTGCAGATTGCCAGGGAATTGGCGCCGAACCATCCGAAGCTCCGGCAGCCGCGGCCGCCCCAGCCGCCCCAGGCGAAGGGGGGGAAGGCGCAGGGCAAGGGCCGTGCGCCCGTCGTCCAGCCGGGCCTCATTGATCAACTCAAGGACCTGTGGGGCCGATTGACGGGAAGGGGTTGACCATGGCGATTCGCGCCGCAGGGATGACGGATGTTGGCTGCGTGCGCAAGCACAATGAGGACAGCTTCCTGGCTGCGCCGGAACTGGGCCTCTATGTGGTGGCCGACGGCCTGGGTGGACATGCAGCCGGGGAGGTCGCCAGCCGGATCGTGGTCGAGCGGGTGGCCCAGTTCGTGGCGGAGACCACCGAGAAGGATCGCACCTGGCCCCTGGAATACGACACCACCCTGAGCTTCGACGGGAACCGCCTGAAGGTGGCCCTGCTCCTCTCCGACCAGGCCATCGCCGACGACATCCGGCGGAATCCGGAGCGGGAGACCATGGGCTCCACCGTCGTGGCCTGCCTCCTGAGCGGTGCGAAGGCGACCCTGGCCCACGTCGGAGATAGCCGGGCCTATATCTTGAACAAAGAAGAGATCCGCCAAGTGACCCGGGATCACAGCTGGGTGGCCGAGCAGGTCGCGAACGGGATCCTCACGCCTTCCGAGGCCCGGGTCCACCCCTTCCGGAACGTCATCACCCAGGCCCTGGGGAACGGTGGAGACCTCGAAATAGAGGTCCAGGACCTGGAACTGGGAAAATCGGACCGGCTTTTGCTTTGTTCCGACGGCCTGTCAGGAATGGTGGGTGACTCACAGATCTGGGACATCGTAAATCAGTCGCCGGACCTCCAAACCGCGGTGGAATCCTTGATCACCGTGGCCAGGGACAACGGGGGTGAGGACAATATCACCGCCGTGCTCGTGGGGTGGGAGCCGGAGGAAGGCTGACGCAAAAATAGTTAACCTTGACGTAATCCTGTCCGGCGGTACCATTTCCTTTACCTAATTCTCCAAGTGAGGCGTCCGGTGGGTCTTTTCGGAAGCAAAACCAAAAGTCTTGTCGGCTTGGATATCGGTTCCAGCTCCGTCAAAGTCTGTGAACTGCAGCAGGTGGGAAAGGGCGGTTCCACCCGCTACCGGCTGCAGAAGCTGGGGCAGATCCCGCTTTCCGCCGATGCCATCGTGGATGGCGACATCATGGATAGCAACGCTGTAGCGTCGGCTATCCGTCAGATCCTCGCGGAACAGAAAATCAAGGCCAAGGATGTGGCGATCTCCGTATCCGGCCAGCAGGTCATGGTCAAAAAAGTGACATTCCCCCTGATGAGCCAGGCCGAATTGGCGGAATCGGTGCGCTGGGAGGCGGAGAGCTTCTTCCCTGCGGGCCAGGGGCTCGATTCCTATGCGCTGGATTATTACCTCATCGAGGAGCGGGCCCAGGAAGGCAACATGGATGTTGTCCTGGTCGCCTGCCGCAAGGACAAGCTCGAATCCTATGTGAGCTGCGTGGCCCAGGCTGGCTGCAGCCCCAAGGTCGTGGATGTGGATGTCTTCGCCCTCCAGAATGCCTACGAGGTGAATACCGTCGGGGCTGGCCGGGACGAGGTGGTGGCTCTGGTGAACATGGGCGCCACGTTCACCAACCTGACCATGATGGTGGGCGGGAAGTCGGTCTTTTGGCGGGACATGGCCTGGGGCAGTGGCCGCTATTCCGAGAAGCTGATGGAGGACTGGGGCCTGAGCCGCGAAGCCGCCGAGCAGCTGAAGCGCGGCCAGCAGGCCGATGGTCGGACGCCCGAGGAGGTGCAGCCCTCCATCAATGCCGTGTCCGATGCGTTTGCCGATGAGCTCAGCAGGACTCTGGATTTCTTCAAGAGCAGCTTCAAGGTGGACCGCCTGGACCGGGTGCTCCTGGCCGGTGGGGGTTCCCTGGCTCACGGCCTTCTCGACGTACTCGCGGACCGGCTCCGCGTGTCCGTGGACCGCCTGAATCCCTTCCAGCTCATCGAGGTGGATGGCCGGACCGAGGATCCCGTCACCGTGCGGGAGATCGGGGGCGCCGCCGCCGTTGTGGTCGGGCTGGCCTTGCGCCAAGTGGGGGACCGATGATCAAGATCAACCTGCTGGGTGACGCGCTGGCCTCCTCCGGGGCCAAAAAGGGCGCCGACAAGGGCATCGCGGAGCCTGCCCAGGTCTATGCGGGTGGCGAAGGCGCGGCGCGATCCAGCCTTCCCATCGCCGGCCTCATCGTGGGCATCCTTTTCGCCGCGCTCGGGGGCCTCTACTACGTCTGGCTGAACAACGCGTTCACCCAGGCCAAGGAGAAGAAGGCCGAGCTGGAGCGGGACAAGAAGCAGTACGAGCCCTACATCGTCCTGGAGAAGACGTTCCGCCAGAAGAAGGAGGCGCTCCAGAAGAAGGAAGAGGTGATGACGAACCTCAAGCGTCAGCAGGCCCTTCCTGTCCACTTCATGGAAGAACTGGCCAACAGCGTTCCCGACGATGTCTGGTTCAAGAAGATCACCCAGAAGGGCTCGACCATCACCATCGACGGGGAGAGCCGGAACTTCGAAGCCATCAATGCCTTCTACGGGAATCTCCAGTCCAGGACGCGCTGGTTCCAGAAGATCAACTACCCGGGTGCCAAGCGGGTGGCGAACGGGTCCCTGGAATTCACCATCACCTTCGAACTCCAGAACGCCGTCTGAGGTAGACCATGAATCCCCAGCTCCAGAAACAGATCCTGGTGGGCACCGTGGCAGGCATCGTGGTGGCCGCGCTGGTTTTCTTCCTGCTCGGCGGCATGAGGACCGATCTCGAGGCGGTCAGGGCCGATAACGTCGCTCTCCAGGCCTCCGTCGACAAGGGCAAGCTGCTCAAGGCGAACTACGAGAAGCTCCGCGAGGAGGTCGCCAAGCAGGACAAGCGCATCGAGCAGCTCGTCAAGATCATGCCGACCGAAACGGACTACGGCGAGATCCCCTACCGCATCAAGAAGCTCGCGGACGATGCCGGCATCGACCAGGTCTCCTTCGCCCTCAAGCCGGACCGCAAGACCACCTACTACACCGAGAAGCCCGTAGATTTCGAGTTCCGCGTGGGCTACAACTCCTTCGGCCAGTTCGCGTCGCTCATCTCCGGGTACGACAAGATCATCAACCTCTCCAACATCGAGATCACTCGGAAGGCCGACACCCGCAGCGTTTACCCCGCCACGGTGAAGTGCACCGTCAGCGCCTTCGTCTACAATCCCGAGCCGCCCCCGGCCGAACCCCCGGCGCGCAAGCCCGGCGTTCCCCCGGCACGGACTCCGGAGAAGGATTGAGGAACCCACCCATGGCCCACCGCCTCCACCCCCTCGCCTTCCTCGCAGGCACCGTCCTGCTGGCGCAGGCACCCGCACCGGCCCCGACGGCAGCAGGCGCGGCGCCAGCCCCGGCTGCGCCGGATGATGTCGCCATCATCAAGGCCACTCCCTACAAGCCAACCCTCCAGCGGGATCCGTTCGCAACGCCTCGCGACGACCGTCCCACGGATGCCCAGGACCTGCTGGACGACATCTCCGTGAAGGGGATCATGCGCAGGGATGGCAAGAATTTCGCAATCATCTCCGACAGTCGGGGAAATGTCCGGTGGCTGCCTGTCGGCCACCGATTCAAGGACGGGGAGATCGCCGCGATCACAGACAGTGCGGTCGTCTTCCACCAGTGGGAACTGAACACCACCAACCGTTCGGTCTTCCGCACCGTTACCAAGACGTTCAAGCGCGAGGAGGGTAATCGATGAATGCTCGCCTGAGTTCCTTGCTGGTCGCAGGGGGCGTGGTCCTGGCGGGGATCCAAGCGGGATCCCTCCTGGCCGCTCCCGTCGAATCCGGAACCGGCTTCGTGCCGGTCCACACTGCGCCGACCCTTCAGGCTGCCACGCTCGAAGCTGACGGGGACGGGGCGAAACTGCTCCTCAAGGTCCCCGGATTCTCGGCCAAGCCAGGCATCCAGGTCCTCTCCTCCCCGCTGAGGGTCGTGGTGGATCTCCCCGGGGTCGAGCGGGGTACCCTCGTCACGCGGAAGGAGCTCGCGGGGCTGAACCATCCCCTGGTCCACAAGGCCAGGTTGGGGCAGTTTGTCGCCGCCCCCAACCCCGTCACCCGCCTGGTCCTCGAGGTCGCCCCCGGCACCCAGGTGGCTGTCAACAGCGCGGCAGATGGGGTCCAGTTGGTGCTGACGCCGGGCTACGGCGCCGTGCGGGCCAGCCTGGGCACCTTCGCTCCCATGGTCATCAAGCCGATGGCCGCCCCCCCCGAGGTCGTGACAGCCCAGGCCTCGCCTGCTCCTGCGGCGCCCGTCAAGTTGCCCGTTCCGGCCGCAGTGCCGCCGGCGGCCCCCGTGATCGCCAAGTCCCTCCTGCCGCTGCCCAGCGCTGGCGGGGCCTTCCAGAGCCTCCCCCAGCTCGCGGCTTCCACGGCTCTGCCCGCGGCCAGCCCTGACGCGATCCAGGTAACCGAGCCCGAGAAACCCCGTCCGGCGGCTGGCCTCCAGGCGCGAGCCGCGGGCCGGACCCTCGGCGAGACCCACTACAACTACACCGGCGCCCGGATCACCATCGATCTCCAGAACACGGACATCCGGGAACTGCTCCGCATCCTGGCGGACACGGGCAAGTTGAACCTCGTGATCGATCCGGATGTCCAGGGCACCCTCGGTGTCCGCTTCACGGATACCCCCTGGGACCAAGTGCTGGACGTGGTTCTCAAGAACGCGGGCCTGGGCAAGGAGATCCAGAACGGGGTCCTCCGCGTCGCCAAGATGGAGAAGCTCCAGAAGGAGGAAGAGGATCGCAAGAAGCTGGAGGAGACCAAGGCCCTGGCAGGCCCCCTGGAGACCATCACCCAGCCGCTTTCCTACGCCAAGGTCAGCGATGTGCAGAAGATCCTCAAGGACATGCTGACCAAGCGCGGCTCCGTCATCCTGGACGACCGCACCAACACCCTGATCATCACGGACCTGCCCCGCAACATCGAGCTGATCAAGGAACTCATCGGGACCCTGGACGTGCAGATTCCCCAGGTGCAGATCGAGGCCCGGGTGGTGGAGGCCAACAAGAACTGGCAGCAGGCCTTCGGCGTGAAGTGGCCCCAGTCGAACACAGGCAACGTGGCCATCACCAGCGGGACCGGCACGAGCACCACGACTCCCTGGCTGGGGACCTCCTCGCCGTTCTGGAACGGCGCCTCGGGCTTCAATCGCCCGGCCTCCGGTCAGACCGCAGGCGTGGCCTGGGCCCCCGGCAAGGACGGTGTGACCAGCATCCCCAGTCCCGCGGGCGAGTTCTGGTTCTCCTTCCTGAGCGACCGTTTCAGCGTGAATGCGGTCCTCCAGGCACTGGAATCCGACGGGGTGGTCAAGATCGTCTCCTCTCCGAAGGTGGTCACGCAGAACAACAAGAAAGCCACCATCCTCAGCGGCGAGAAGATCCCCTACCCCACCCAGCAGGGCGGGGCCCAGGGTGGCGCCATCACGGTGGCCTTCGCCGATGCGAACCTGCAGCTCGATGTGACGCCCCAGATCACCAACGAGGGGACGATCATTATGGACATCAAGCTGGAGAAGGCGGAGGCCGACTTCACCAGGACCGTGAATGGCACGCCCACCATCGTCCGGAAGGCTCTGGATACCCAGGTGCTCGTCCGTGACGGCGGGACCGCCGTGCTTGGTGGCGTCTACGTGACGAACCAGTCCACCGGGACGACGGGGGTGCCTTTCCTCTCGAAGATTCCGCTCCTCGGCGCCCTGTTCCGGAACAAGCGGAAGGCGGAGTCCAATGCCGAGCTGCTGATCTTCATCACGCCGCACGTTCTCCGCGGCTGATGGAGCCCTCAAACGAAGAACGGCCCCGATCGGGGCCGTTCTTCGTTTGAGGGAGACCGCCTACTTGGCGATGGGCAGCGTGCGGACGAGTCGCTTGCAGGAGTTGCAGAGGATCGTGAAGTTGTCGGGCTGGTCGAAGCGGTATTTGAAGCCCGGATCCTCGGAGATCTTCTCGAGGTGGCCGAACTGGTACTCGGCGATGCGGACGCTCTGGGGGGCGGTCAGATCGGCGCCGCAATGGGTGCAGGAGATGGCGGCCATGCTTGCTCCTCGTGGCTGGATTCAGGCGTGGAACAGCTTCCACAGCCACCAGCTTAGCAGAGCCAGCGCGGCGAGCCCCACGCACAGGCGCAGCAGGAACCTGCCGAGCTTGTAGGCCAGGACCAGCACCAGGGCCAGGATCGCGGCCCCTGTGACGATCAGCACAATGTTCATGCGCGCTCCCCCGAGACATCCCAGCGGTAGAACCCGAGCCCCGCGCGGAGGCCGATCTCGCCGCGGGCCACCTTCTCCTGGAGCAGGCGGGGCGGCTGGAACACCTGGTCTCCGGTGGCGCGGTGGATCCCCTCCGCGATGGCCAGACGCAGATCCAGACCCACCCGGTCGGAGAGTTCCAGCGGGCCCACCGGATGCCCGTAGCCCAGGGTCATGAGGGCATCGAGATCCTCGGCGGCGGCCACGCCAGACTCCAGCAGCCGCATGGCTTCCAGGCCCTGGGCGAGGGCCATCCGGGCGGCGGCGAAGCCCGCTTGGTCCCGCACCCGCGCGGCATGCTTGCCGAGGATCCCCGCCAAACCGCGAGCGCGGTCAACCAGCGCCTCCGGGGTGCCGTCGGGCACCACCAGCTCCACCACTGCCATCCGCGCCACCGGCACGAAGAGGTGGAAGCCCAGGAGCCGGCCGGAGAGGCCCGCGCTCCGCGCCAGGTCCGAGACGGGCAGGGCGGAGGTGCCGCTCAACATCAGCAGGCCGGGCGGACCCCAGGCTGCCGCCGAGGTCAGCACCCGAACCTTCGCTCCGGCGTCCTCCGGAACGGCTTCGAAGAAGGTCCCGGCGTCTGCGAGGGCCTCCGGGCCGAAGGCCTGGACCTCCAGCCGGGCGCGGGCCTGGTCGCAGGCGCCGGGATCGAGGCGCCCTTTCGCCGCGGCGGCCTCCCAGCGGCGCTCGATCTCCTCCCGTCCCCGGACGGCGTGGTCAAGGTCCCGTCCGAGCAGCCGCACCCGCACACCGCACTCAGCCGCCCACCGGGCAGCGGACAGGCCCAGCACCCCTGGGCCGAGGATGGCCAGGGGGCCGTTCACGGCCGTACCCCGGCGAATCCCGCCCGATGTTCCATTTCTCCGCAGCCTTCGGGCATCCGATCCACCCCCCTCCCGGTATGATGAACGGAAAGGGCCGTTCATTCTTCCCGCATCCCACCGTCCGCCAGGGCTGTCCCGCTTCATGCTCATCGATTACGCCGCCATCACCCATCCGGGCAAGGTCCGGAAGAACAACGAGGATGCCTATCTCCTGAGTGCGCTGGACGGCGAGGAACCCATCCTCAACAGTCCATCGCGTCCTCTCAAGGTGGGCGACCCCGGTCTGCTCGTGGCCGTGGCCGACGGCATGGGCGGGGCCGCGGCAGGCGAGGTGGCCAGCCGCGAGGGGCTCGCGGCCGTCTCGGTCTACCTCTTCGGGCACTGGGGGCGCCTGGCCACCGCGAAGGCCAGGGAGGAGGAACTCCTGCAGGCGCTGGTGACGGCCGTAGAGCAGGCCAGCGACGCGGTGCTGCGCTACTCCGACGACGATCGGACCGCCCGCGGCATGGGTTCCACCCTCACGGCGGCAATGATCTGGAACGGCCATGCCTACGTCGCGCAGATCGGGGATTCCCGCGCCTACCTCTACCGCCAGGGGCAACTCCACCAGATCACGGAGGACCAGACCCTGGTCAACGACCTGGTGGCCCAAGGCAGCCTGACCCGGGAACAGGCCCGCACCCATCCCCAGCGGAACATGATCACGCAGGCCCTGGGATCCCCCCAGCCGCTCCAGGTGGCGCTTTCCCGGCTGGCCCTGCGCCGAGGGGACCGCCTGCTCTGCTGCTCCGATGGCCTGCACGGAGAGGTGCCCGACGAGCGGATCCTCGCGGTGCTGAAGCGGGACCAGACGCCGAGGCGGAGCCTGGACTTGCTCGTGGAGGAGGCCCTGGCTCAGGGCGGGCGCGACAACATCACCGCCGTGCTCCTGCTGGCGAACGATCCCATGCTGCCCCTGCCGGGCGACGGGGAGGCACCGGAGGTGCTCCGGCCGGACCGGACTCCGGGCGGCGGCGGGCTCTGGCGGATGCTTAGGGATTTCTTCGATGGGAGGCGGCGCCGATGAGCATGCTTCAGGGCTCGGTCTCCCTCAAGCGGTTCCTGGTCCTCGGGCCGGTGCCCGACCTGGAGGACCTCCAGGCCGGCCTGGACCAGGACCAGTTCCGCCCCTTCCAGGACGGGCTGGAGGAGGAGCGGATGGGCTGGTGCGACTGGCGCAACCCGCTCATCACGCCTCCTGACCGGGACTGGATGAGCCAGGAACGGTTCGCGGTCTTCGGGCTTCGCATCGACACGCGGCGCGTGCCGCCGTCCCTCCTGAAGGCCCACGTGGATCTCCGCGCCCAGCAGCTGCTTCAGGAGAAGGATCTGGCCTTCCTGGGCAAGGAGGCCCGCCTCTCCCTCCAGGATGAGATCAAGGTGGAACTGCTCCGCAAGGTGCTGCCGGTGCCGAGGATCGTGGAAGTGGCCTGGGACTTGAAGGGCGGGCTCCTCTGGACCACGGCCGCGTCTGCCAAGGCCCAGGGGGCCCTGGCCAGCCTCTGCATGAAGTCCTTCGGCTGCGAGATCCATCCCCTGGCGCCGCTGGTCCTCTCCGGACGGCTGTGTCCCGACCTTCCTGTGGAGGCCCTGATGGCCCTCGATCCCTTCGACCTCGAGCTCGAGGAGGCCCAGGGATGAAGCCCATGGAACTCCTGGAACAGGGCCGCTTTCTCGGCGAGGAATTCCTCCTCTGGCTGTGGATGCGCAGCCAGACCGAGGGCGGTGCCAGCGGCGAGGAGGGAGACGGTTCGGCCTGCTTCGTGGACGATGCCATCCAGCTGGCCTCCGAGCGGGGCGAGGTGAAGGAGATCTCGCTGCGGAAGGGCAGCCCCGCTGAGAGTCGCGAGGCCTTCGAGGCCCTCAGCCGTGGCATGCGGCCCGCCAAGGTGAAGCTGCGCATCCTCTCCGGCGACATGGAGTGGGTGTTCACCCTCAACGCCGCCACCCTGGACATGGGGACGCTGAAGCTTCCCCCCAGCACGGGCAAGGCCCCCCAGGATCGCCTCCACGACCGTCTCTACCTGCTGGAGGAGGGGGCGGGGCATCTGGAACGGCGCTTCAAGCGCTTCCTCCGCGCCCGGGCCGAAGACGGGGACGGCATGGCGGAGGCGCTGAAGGCCTGGGTCCGGGGCGGCCTCGCCGGGCCCGGAGGAGAGGTGCCTTGGGAGGCCTGAGCCTCCTGCTCCCGGCCCTCCTGGCGGCTCCACCGGTCCAGGATCCCGCGCCGGTGATGGTCCATGCCCGGACCCCGAGCGGGGAGTCCCTCATCCTCCGGCTCCAGTTCCGGAAGGGACTCAGCGTCGAGGGCCGGAACCTGCCCCGGGCCTTCCTCGCCAAGGGGGCGGACGCCCATGGCTGGGTCCCCTTCGAGGAACTCTCCCCCGACGGGAAGCGCTGGGCCCTGGCGGCCTTCTTCCCCGGGGACCAATGGCGCAGCGACGGCGTGCGGCATGTGGTCCAGCATCCAGAGGTGGAATCCGTGTGGACCCTGGCGGCCCTCTTCACGGGCCACGGCCAGAACTACGACAGGCTCATGGCGGAGAACCCCGATCTGCCGGAGAAGCTGGTGAAGGGGGACACCTGGCGCATCCCGCTGCCGCTGCTCTCCGTGGCCCTCGGCGGCCAGACCCGCGGCCCCGACCGCTCCCAGCCCGAGGACGACCTGGATGATGAGGCCAAGGTGGCTGCCTACCGGGCCCTGCTCACCTACGGCGAGGATGCCCAGGGCAAGTACGCCGCCTACCACCTGCGGAAGGGGGAGGCCCTCTACTCCAGCGTGGTCATGCGGTACACCGACCGGGTGGATCCGAAGGCCGTGAATGACTTCGCCGACCAGTTGGCCCGCCGCAGCGGCATTGCCGATCTCCGGAGCATCCAGCCTGGCCAGCTCATCAAGATCCCCGTGTCCGCCCTGGCGGATCCCTTCCAGCCCGAGGGCACCGCCGGCCTGGCGGAGGAGCGGGAAGTCCGGGCCGAGGTGCGCCGGACCGCGCGGGTAGAGGCAGGACCGAAGCTCAAGGGCGTCCGCATCGTGGTGGATGCCGGCCACGGTGGGGTGGACATCGGCGCGGCGGCCAACGGGGCCTGGGAGTCGGACTTCGTCTACGACATCGCCATGCGCGTCCGGCGCCTGCTGGAACAGGAGACCGACGCGCAGGTGAGCAGCACCATCCGCTACCCGGGTCTGGGTTTCCGCACCCGCGAGGCCATCCGTACCCCGAGCCACGCGGCGGAGATCCTCACCACGCCGCCCTTCGCCAACGATGGGGAGAGCCCGACGGCAGTAAGCGTCCACCTCCGCTGGGTGCTGGCCAACGAGTTGTTCTCGGAATTCATCGCGAAGCATGGCGACCCGAAGAAGACCCTCTTCATCAGCTTCCACGCCGACAGCCTCCACCCCAGCTCCCGCGGGACCATGGTCTACGTCCCCGGCGCGGCCTTGGTGCCTGCCCGCTTCGCCCTCAACAGCGCCCGCGCGGCCCGCGTGGCGGAGATGAAGCGGTTCTCCCGCGTCGCGTTCACGCCCCGCCAGAAGCTCCAGGGCGAGGCCCGCAGCCGGCAGTTCTCCGAGACCCTGCTGAAGGCCCTCGGGCGGACCGACATCCCCGTCCACCTCAATCGCCCGATCCGGAATGTCGTGATACGGAATGGCGTGAAGTGGGTTCCCGCCGTGATCCGCTACAGCACCAGTGCCACCAAGGTCCTGGTGGAGGTGGCCAACCTCGCCAACGGGGAGGATGCGGCCAACCTGCGGGACCCCGGCTTCCGGGAGCGCTACGCGGTGGCCGTGGTGAACGCCATCAGGGCGTACTATCGGGGCTAGCCACGCCGGTCCTGACGGGAGGTGCCATGCGACGCCTGTGGTGGATCCCCTTCGCCCTGGCCGTGGTCTTTGGCCTCGCTTGCCGCCGGCCCGATCCCGTCCCGCCGACGGCCGCTCGCGTTGTCCTCCGCTTCCTCGACCGGGACGCGGTACTGGCCCTGCCGTCCATCCCGCCGGAGGGGACCTGGCGCCTCATGAACGCGGGCGAGTGGGAGCCCCTGGACCTGCGCTGGAAGCCCGGGCCGCCCCGGATCGGCGCCACGGTGGTGGGGCGCACGGCCCCCGACTGGGTGATGCTGGAGGATCCCTCCGGCGAGAGCCATCGTGTGGTCATGCGGGGCCCCGGCCCCGAGGAGCTGGCCCGGCGCAACGAGCGCCTGGATCCCGACGAAGTGGATGCCCTGGCCGTCCTGGGCCTCCTCTGGGCCCTGGCCTGGTCCCGGCACTGAGGGGATTGTGTGAACCTAGTGTTGCGAGGCATCCTGGGGGAGAACCCCCTGGAGGCCCCATGCGCTGGCGCCCAACTTTCGCGTTCCTGCTGGCCACGGCCCTGGCCGCGCAGGCACCCCTGACCTATCCGGCCACGCGGAAGGGAGATGTGGTGGAGGACTACCACGGCACCCGGGTGGCCGACCCCTATCGCTGGCTGGAGGACGAGAACAGCGCGGAGACGAAGGCCTGGGTGGAGGCCGAGAACAAGGTGACCTCCGCCTACCTCGACCAGATCCCGGAGCGGGAGGCCATCCGGAAGCGGCTCACCCGCCTCTGGGACTTCGAGAAGTACAGCGCCCCCAGCAAGCGCGGCAGCCACTATTTCTACAGCTACAACACGGGTCTGCAGAACCAGGCGGTGCTCTACGTCACCGACCGCCTGGAGGATCGGGGCCGGGTGCTTCTGGACCCCAACGCCCTCGACGCGGCTGGCACCACCGCCCTCAGCGGCCTGTCCCTCTCGGAGGACGGCTCGCTCATGGCCTACGCCCTGTCCAAGGGTGGGGCGGACCTGGTGGTCTGGAAGATTCGCCGCGTGGCCACCGGCCAGGACCTGCCCGACGAGCTGCCCCTGGGGCGCAGCGGCGTGAACGCCTGGGCCAAGGATGGCTCCGGCTTCTACTACACCCGCTACCCCCTGCCGAAGGATCGCAGCGCCCTCACCGGCGTGTTCCGGAACCAGCAGCTGCTGTTCCACAAGCTGGGGACGCCCCTGGACCGCGATCCGGTGGTCTACGAGCGCCCGGACCATCCGGACTGGGGCTTCCGGGCCCAGGTCACGGACGACGGCGCCTGGCTGGTCATCTCCCAGAACGAGGGCACGGGCCAGCGGCGGCGGATCTTCCTCAAGAGCCTCCGGAAGGCCGGCGCCCAAGTCGAGCCCTGGCTGGACCGCTTCGACGCGGCCTACCAGGTCGTCGGCAACGATCGGGACACCTTCTACGTCTTCACTGACCACGAAGCGCCCCGGGGCCACCTCGTGGCCATCCGGAAGGACCATCCCGACGCCAGGGACTGGAAGGAACTCATCCCCCAGGCCAAGGGCCGGGACGTACTCGCGGGCGTGAACCTGGTGGCGGGCCGCTTTGCGGCCACCTGGCGGGTGGACGCCCTCCAGCGGGTGCGGCTCTACGACCTGAAGGGCCGGTTCCAGAAGGAGATAGCCCTTCCGGGTGTGGGCACCCTGGCCGGTTTCGGCGGGCGCCGGAAGGACCGGGAGACCTTCTACAGCTTCACCAGCTACAACCTCCCCCCCACCCTCTACCGCTACGACTTCGGCACCGGGAAGAGCACCATCTTCCGCCAGCCCAGGGTTGCCTTCGACCCGGCCCGCTTCGAGGTGAAGGAGGTCTTCTACACCAGCAAGGACGGCACCCGCGTGCCGCTGTTCCTCTCCTACCTGAAGGGCCTGAAGCTCGACGGCCGGAATCCCACGCTGCTTTATGGCTACGGTGGATTCAATATCCCCGCGGCCCCGGCCTTCGCGCCCGCGAACCTGGCCTGGATGGAGATGGGGGGGATCTTCGCCCAGGCGGCCATCCGCGGCGGCAGCGAGTACGGCAAGGAATGGCACGACGCCGGGCGCCTGGCCAACAAGCAGAATGTCTTCGACGACTTCATCAGGGCGGCCGAGTGGCTCATCCGCGAGAAGTACACCAGCACGCCGAAGCTCGCCATCATGGGCGGCTCCAACGGGGGACTGCTGGTGGGCGCCTGCATGACCCAGCGGCCGGACCTCTTCGGCGCCTGCCTGCCCATGGTCGGGGTCATGGACATGCTGCGTTACCACACCTTCACCATCGGCTGGATGTGGAAGAGCGACTACGACGTGTCCAGTGATCCCGCAGGCTTCAAGCGGCTCATGGCCTACAGTCCGCTGCAGAACCTGAAGCCCGGCGTGGCCTATCCGCCCACCCTGGTGACCACCGGCGACCACGACGACCGCGTGGTGCCCGCCCACAGCCACAAGTTCATCGCCACCCTCCAGGCCGACCAGGCCGGCCCCGCCACCGTCCTCACCCGCATCGAGACCATGGGCGGCCACGGCGCCGGTAAGCCCACCAGCAAGGTCCTCGCCGAGCGGGCCGACCAGTGGGCCTTCCTCCTGAAGAACCTGCACATGACCCTTCCCCCCGGCTTCGGGAAAGAGCCCCAGCCTTGATTCCGGACGCCCTCCCAGGCACACTGGAGGGCCAGCGCCAACTTAGCTCAGCTGGTAGAGCAGCTGATTCGTAATCAGCAGGTCGCAGGTTCGAATCCTGTAGTTGGCTCCAGTGAAAAGGCCCCCGCGAGCGGGGGCCTTTTCACTGGAGTGATTCCCTGCGGGATTCGAACCTGCGAGTGGACTTCTCCGGCGTGCCTTGATGGCACGCCGGAGAAGGCCGGCGGCTGGCGAAGCCAGACGCGGTTCGAATCCCGACCGCATGGGACGGCGTCCCACGCCCCCCTTCAACCCGGCCGTCGGAAGGTCACGATGTTCCCCGGCAGCTCCCCATCCGGCTCGGGCGCGGCCTCCGTTTCTGCCGCCTCCAGATCTTCCTCCCGGTAGCTGTTTTCCACCTCATTGTCCCAGCGGACGTAGTAGGGCCGGGGCGCGGCTCCGGGCTTGTGGGGGCGGTCGGCGGCGACCAGCACAGTGCCGGGGGTGCCTCCGCCCTGGCCCTGGGGCACGAAGTGGGGCCAGGCCCCTCCGTAGAAGGCGACGGCGGCTCGGGTGAGCCGGACCCGGTCCCCTGGTTTGAATGCGTACTCCACGATCGCTCCGGGATGACGTGCGGGCCACCTGCGCCCACCCTGCATTCTCCGCCAATCGGTCTCCGGATGGCGGACGTCGGTCCCGACAGGAAATGTCCTCCGCGGGGCGGATCTGGTAGCCTGATCGGCAAAATTCCGTTCGAGAGGACCCCGCCATGATCCGAATTCCAATGCTCGCCGCCGGTCTGGCGCTGGCTTCCGTGCTGTCGGCCCACGGGGCGAAGGGCCCATCACCCCGGATCCCTTCGAAGCTGATCCAGACCAAGAGCGGCCTCAAGTTCACGGACCTGGTGGAGGGGACCGGACCCTCGCCGAAGGTGGGGCAGGGGTGCATGGTGGAGTACAAGGGCTGGCTGGCGCGCGGCGGCCGGAAGGGGAAGCTCTTCGTGGATTCGCGGAAACGCGGTTACCCGGCGGAATTCCCGTTCGGGGTGGGGCGGGTGATCAAGGGCTGGGACGAGGGCCTGGCCACCATGAAGGCCGGCGGCAAGCGCCTGTTGGTGGTCCCGCCGGCGCTGGGCTACAACGCCCGGGAAGCCGGGAAGGACATCCCGCCGGGCTCGACCCTGATCTTCGAGCTGGAGCTGGTGGCGCTCCGCTAGCCGCTCCCCCGAATTCCCCGATGATCCGCCTCCGAGGTGCGCGGTGCCCGCTTCCCCGACCCTGACTCCGCCGGTCCCGCCAGGGGAGGCGTCGGCTGGCCGGGATCCAGGCCGGCCGGGAGCCGGGGGCGTCTCGCCGGCGCGCGCGTTCCTGGCGGTGACCCTGGCGATCCTGGTCACGGAAGTCCTCTCGACGCTGATGCTGGGGCCCGCCTTCTACCCCAGCGGGCCCATCGAGCTGCTCATCGACGCCGGGGCCCTGCTCACCGTGGTGATGCCGCTCATGTACCTGGTCTTCGTGCGGCCCCTGGCGCGAGCCGTCGATGACAGGAGCCGGGCCGAGGCGCAGCTGCGCGAGGTGAACGAGGGCCTGGAGCGGACGGTCCAGGTTCGCACGCGCGAGCTGGAGACCCTCAACCAGTCCCTGCGCGAAGAGGCTCTGGAGCGGACCCGGGCCGATGCGCGGAGCCAGCTCCAAGGGCGCCTCCTCGACGTGGTGCAGCAGGCGGTGGTGGCCACGGGGAAGGGCGGGGGGATCGTCTACTGGAACCGGCATGCCGAGTGGATGTTCGGCTGGACTGAGCAGGAGGCCCGGGGAGAGCCGCTGTCGAAGGTGACGGCCTTCTCGGCCGAGGCGGCGCGGCAGGGGCTGTCCGGCTTCGGGGCGGTGAAGGGCTGGACCGGGGAGGTCCGCGCCATCCGTAGGGATGCCACTGCCTTCCAGGCCTACCTCACCTGCTCGCCGATCTGGCGCTCGGACGGGTCCATCGCCGGATTCGTATACACCTTCATGGACATCACGGAGCGGAAAGCTGCGGAGCAGGCCATCCGCGACTCGGAGGAGAAGTACAGCACCGTGGTCGAGAGTTCGCCCACGGGGATCTTCATCTACCTGGATGGGCGCATCCTCTTCGGGAACCAGCGGTTCTTCAAGATGGTCGGACGCGCGGCGGAGGACCTTGCGGAGATCGACGCGGCGGAAGTGATCCACCCCGATGACTGGCCGATGGTCCGGGAGCTCTGGCGGAAGCGGTTCCAGGGATCAGGCGGCAACGAGGACTACGACTGCCGCATCCTCACGGGTCAGGGTGATGTCCGCTGGGTGAGCGGCCGGAGCACCCTGATCCGCTACCGGGGCGGGGTGGCGCTCCTGGGGAACATCCAGGACATCACGGAACGCCACAGGGCCGAGCAGGCGCTGCGGGATTCCCGGGAGACCCTCCACCGCCTCTCCGCGCGCCTCCTGGCGGCCCAGGAGACGGAGCGCCAGCGCGTGGCCCGGGAACTGCACGACAGCATCGGGCAGACCCTCAGCGCTGTGAAATTCATGGTGGAGCGCGCCATCGAGGGCGACGGCTCGCCGAGTTCCGGCCCGCACCTGACCTCTCTGCGGGCGGTGGTCCCGGTGATCCAGACCTCGGTGGAGGAGGTGCGGCGCATCTCCATGGCCCTCCGGCCCTCCACGCTGGATGACCTGGGCCTCATCGCCACCCTGGCCTGGTTCAGCCGGGAGTTCCAGTCCACCTATCCCCACATCCAGGTGGACCACGCGATCGAGGTGGAGGAATCGGCTGTTCCGGATCCCCTCAAGACCACCATCTTCCGCATCGTCCAGGAGGCCATGAACAACGCGGCCAAGCACAGCCGGGCCAGCCGGATCACCCTGGCCCTGCGGGGGGTCTTCGGCACCCTCCAGCTGGTGGTGGCCGACAACGGAGTGGGATTCAACCCGGGCGAGCCCCGGCGGCAGGACGCCTCTGGGGGCTTCGGCCTGGCCTTCATGCGCGAGCGGGCGGAGTTGTTCGGCGGCGCCTTCGTGGTGACCTCAGGGGTCGGGCTGGGCACCGAGGTGACTGCGCAATGGGCCGTGGCGGAGATCCCTACCGAGTGATGAGGCCCTTCTCGATGGCGTAGGCGGTCAAGCCCGGGACACTGTGGAGCTGCAGCTTCTCCATCAGGTTCGCCCGGTGCTTCTCGACGGTCTTGGGGCTGATGCAGAGGTATTCCCCGATCTCCCGGTTCCGGTAGCCCTCAGCGATGAGCTTGAGGACCTCCCGCTCGCGGGTGGAGAGTTCGGTGAAGGACAGGCGCGGGGAGGGGTCGTCGCGGGTGCCGAGGTAGCCGCTGATCACCCGGGAGGCGATGGGCGGGGCCAGGTAGCGTTCGCCATCGAGGACGCTCCGGACGGCGAGGAGCAGCTCCGCCGCCGTGGAATCCTTCAACACGTAGCCGTCCGCGCCGGCCTTGAGGGCGGTGAAGACGTAGTCCTCGGTCTTGTGGACGGTGAGGACCAGCACCCGGGTGCGGGGACTCACGCGCTTGATGTCCTGGAGGGCCTCCAGCCCGTTGGTGCGGGGCATGGAGAGGTCCAGGAGCATGAGGTCCGGCTGGAGCTCTTCGGCACAGCGGATGGCCTCCCGCCCATCCGAGGCCTCACCCACCACCGCCAGGTCCGGGCGCTGGGCGAAGAGGGCGCAGAGCCCCTCCCGGAGGATGGTGTGATCCTCGGCAATCACCAGTCGATGCTTGGATTCCAGGGGGGCACCTCGGTTGCGGACCGGTCGAATGGGCGTTACGACAAGGGATGACGGGCGGCCTTATTTATAGCATGGCGAAAATGAAATTACCGGGTTCCCCACCCCTCAATGGGGGAAACACCCCATACCCCGGGGACGCCACTCGGCCGAGTCTGGAATCCATTACGACAAATTGTCGCACCTGGACCCGGAATCCCCCTTTGAGGCGAGGACGGGCCACAGCTGCACCCGATGGCTCTCCAGATCTCACCCCGGGGGTGTTCCATGACGAAGACCAACCGCATCCTGACGCTGCTGGCCGCTGTCCTCTTCTGGCTGGTGCCGGGCCTCCGGGCCCAGATGCCCGAGGGCAAGACCCGCACGCCCCAGCCCACGCCGGGCGGCGACAAGACCGCCGTCGTCGACCGCGCCACGCGCCGCCACACGCTGGCTGCGGCCCGGAAGGCCGCCGCGGAGCGGGCCAAGGCCGCCCGGCAGGGCTCGGGGGGTCACCTCCAGGCCCTTGCGCCGGGCAACGCCCTCGCGCCGGCCTACCCGCCCCCAGCCGCTCCTGGCGTGATGAATCCTCTGGGCACCCCCGACTACATGGGTGGGGTGATCCCCAACTGGACCAACTCGCCGATCCTCCAGAAGTTCGTCCACACCCTGCCGGGCCTGGGGCCCGACAACAAGAACGACCTGGGCAACTACATCCCCGTGGCCGTGCCGGACCGAGTGACCTTCCCCGGCTCCGACTTCTACGACATCGGCGTGGCCGAGTACACCCAGCAGCTCCACCGGGACATGCCCGCCACCCGCCTCCGGGGCTACAAGGACCTCTCGCCCTCGGCCGACGGCGCGGCCCACTACCTCGGCCCCGTCATCTTCGCCAAGAAGGACCGCCCCGTCCGCCTGAAGTTCGAGAACCTGCTGCCGACGGGCGCGGCGGGCAACCTGTTCCTGCCCGTGGACACCACCGCCATGGGGGCCGGCGTCGGTCCCAATGGCGGCACGGAGATGTACACCCAGAACCGGGCCCTCATCCATCTCCATGGCGGCGCGAACCCCTGGATCAGCGACGGCACGCCCCACCAGTGGATCACCCCCGCCGGCGAGACCACCAGCTACAAGAAGGGCGCCAGCTTCCAGAACGTGCCGGACATGGTGGGGCCGGGCAAACTCGTCCCGAACCCGGCGCTTGATGACGGAATCGGGACCTACTACTTCACCAACCAGCAGAGCAGCCGGCTCATGTGGTACCACGACCACTCCTTCGGGCTCACCCGGCTGAACGTCTATGCCGGCATGGCCACGGGGTATTTCCTCTCCGACCCGGTGGAGGACGGCCTCATCGATGCGGGCACCCTCCCGGGTGCCGGCATGGGCGTGTACCGCTACGGCATCCCCCTCATCATCCAGGACAAGACCTTCGTCCCCGACGCCACGAAGCTGGCCGCGACCGATCCGACCTGGGATCCCGCCAGCTACGGTGGCGAGGGCAGTCTCTGGTTCCCCCACGTCTACATGCCGAACCAGAACCCCACCGACATCTCCGGCGCCAATGCCATGGGCCGGTGGGACTACGGCCCGTGGTTCTGGCCCCCGGTGACCGCCGCCGCCGGCCTGGTGAACGGACCGCTGCCCGGGCTGAATCCTGGCGATCCCGAGATCCCCGGAACGCCCAATCCCTCACTCGTGCCCGAGGCGTTCTTGGACACGCCCCTGGTGAACGGCTGCCCCTACCCGAAGGTCACCCTGGAGCCGAAGGCCTACCGCTTCCGCATCCTGAACGCGGCCAATGACCGTATGTTCAACCTGCAGCTCTACTACGTGGATCCCGCCCATCCCACGGAAGTGAAGATGGTGCCCTCTGTGCCCCATCCCGGCGATCCCACCTGGCCGGCCACCTGGCCCACCGACGGCCGGGACGGCGGCGTGCCTGATCCCGCCACCGTGGGGCCGAACTTCATCCAGATCGGCACCGACAGCGGTTTCCTGCCCGCGCCCGTGGAGATCCCCAACCAGCCCGTCGGCTACAACTACAACCGCCGGGACATCGTGGTGCTCAACGTCCAGGAGAAGAGCCTCTTCCTCGGCCCCGCCGAGCGCGCCGACGTCATCGTGGACTTCTCCCAGGTGCCCGCCGGGTCGAAGCTGATCCTCTACAACGACGCCCCTGCGCCGGTGCCCGCCTTCGACACCCGCTACGACTACTACACCGGTGACCCGGATCAGACCGACACGGGCGGCGCGCCCAGCACCCTTGAGGGCTACGGTCCCAACACCCGCACCCTGATGCTCATCGAGATCGCCGGGACGCCTGCCGCGCCCTTCGACAAGGCCGCCCTCACTGCCGCCTTCGCCTCGACCGCGACCTCCACGGGCGCCTACCAGGCTTCCCAGGAACTCCCCATCGTCCCCCAGACGGTCTACAACTCGGCCTTCAACCAGACCTTCAAGGACACCTGGTCCACCATCCAGGCCAACTACCTGAACTATGCCGATCCCCAGACCGGGAACCCCGTGCAGGTCCAGATGGGTTCCAAGGCCATCCAGGAACTCTTCGAGCTGAACTACGGCCGCATGAACGCCACCCTCGGCGTTGAGCTGCCCTTCACCAACTTCAACATCCAGACCACCATCCCCCTGGGCTACATCGATCCGGCCACGGAATACCTCCAGGACGGCCAGTTCCAGGTGTGGAAGATCACCCACAACGGCGTGGACACCCACCCCGTCCACTTCCACCTCTTCGACGTCCAGCTGATCAACCGCGTGGGTTGGGACGGCGCTGTGCGCCTGCCCGACGCCAACGAGGTGGGCTGGAAGGAGACGGTCCGCATGAACCCGCTGGAGGACTGCATTGTCGCCCTCCGGCCAAAGGCCTTCGCCCTGCCGTTCTCCGTGCCCCACAGCATGCGCCCCCTGGATCCGACCCGGGCGGCCGGCGCTCCGATCACCCTGGTGAATCCCGTAGATGGGAACCCCATCACGGTGAACAACGACATCACGGACTTCGGCTGGGAGTACGTCTGGCACTGCCACATCCTCGGCCATGAAGAGAACGACTTCATGCGCGCCATGATCCTCAACGTGCCCGACATCACCTTCTCCGGCACGGTGACCTCCGGCGGCCTGCCGCTGCCCGGCGTGACCATCACCTTCAGCGGCGGCGGCTCCACCACCACCGACGCCAACGGACAGTACACCTTCACGCACACCTCCCACTGGATCGGCACGGTCACGGCGTCCCTGCTGGGCTACACCTTCGCCCCAGCCTCGTACAGCTACTCGAACGTCACCACCGACCAGGCCGGCCAGGACTTCGTGGCGACCCCCTCACCCATGGTGTCCGGCACCGTCGTCACCAGCGATGTCCCGCCGGTCCCCCTCGCGGGCGTCACCATAAATCTGGACAACGGCGGGGGCTCGGTCGTGACCGACGCCACCGGCGCCTACCAGGTGAACGTCCCCTCCGGCTGGAGCGGTTCCGTCACGCCTGTGCCCGTGCCCGGCTACATCCTGGCTCCCACCGCCTATCCCTTCACCAATGTCACCACCCCCCAGACGGCCAACTTCGTGGCCACCCCGGCGGTTGCTGTCTCCGGCACCATCCTCGCCGGCGGCCAGCCCCTGCCTGGCGTGACCCTCGCCTTCAGCAACGGCGGCGGCACCGCCACCACCAATGCCAACGGCGCCTACACGATCACCCTTCCTTCCGGGTGGTCCGGCACCGCGGTGCCCGCCCTCGCGGTGTATCTCTTCAACCCCGGCTCCCTGACCTACACGAACGTGACCACTAGTCAGACGGCCCAGAACTACACCGCCACCCCGGTGGCCGTGGTATCGGGGACCGTGACGGCGAACGGGACCCCGCTGGCCGGCGTGACCCTCACCTTCAGCAATGGGGGCGGCACCACCACCACCGACGCCACCGGCGCCTACCGGATGAGCCTCACCTACGGCTGGAGCGGAACCGCCACGCCATCCTTGGCCGGCTTCGTGTTCGCGCCCGTCTCCCGCGCCTACTCGAGCCTCACCGTGGACCTGGTGGCCCAGGACTACACCGGCACCGCCGTGGTCACCCTCTCCGGCACCATCGCCAATGGCGCTTCGCCCATGGCGGGCGTGACGCTTGCCTTCAGCACGGGCCAGACCGCCACCACGGATGCCGGCGGCAACTACAGCATCACCCTGCCGTCCCCCTGGACCGGCACAGTCACTCCCGCCCTCGCCGGCTACACCTTCAGCCCGGCCAGCCGCTCCTACAGCGCGGTGACCGCCGACCAGGCCGCCCAGAACTTCGCGGCCTCCCCGATCGTCGTGATCTCCGGCACCGTGTCCTCCGGCGCCGCCGGTCTGCCCGGTGTCACCTTGACCTTCACCGGCGGCCAGACCGCCACCACCGACGCCAACGGCGCCTACACCTTGGCCCTGCCCGCCCCCTGGACCGGCACCGTCACGCCCGCCCTGGCCGGCTATGTCTTCACCCCGGCCTCCCGCAGCTACAGCGCTGCGGTGGCCAACCAGACCGCGCAGAACTTCGCAGCGACGCCGGTCGTGGTGGTTTCCGGCCAGGTGCTCCTCGGCGCGGCGGGCCTGCCCGGCGTGACGATGGCCTTCAGCACCGGCCAGACCGCCACCACCGATGCCAACGGCACCTACACCATGACCCTGCCGTCCCCCTGGACCGGCACGGTGACGCCCAGCAAGGCCGGCTACTTCATCACGCCCGCCGCGATCGCCTACACCGGCATCACCACCGACCAGCCCGGCCAGAACTACACGGCCGTCAACGCCATCACCGTCTACGGCCTCGTCACCGTCAACTCCGTCCCGGCGACCCCGCTGGCCGGCGTCACCGTCACCTTCAGCAACGGCGGCGGCGTGGCCACCACGGATGTCAATGGCCTCTACACCCACTACGTGCCTTCGGGCTGGAGCGGGACGGTCATGCCGGCCCTGGCGGGCTTCGCCTTCACACCCGCGACCCGCACCTTCACGAACCTGACCGCCAATCCGCCCGGGCAGAACTTCAGCGCGCGGCCGGTGGTCGTGGTCTCCGGCCAGGTCACCTCTGCCGGGGCCCCCCTGGCGGGTGTCCGGGTCTCCTTCTCGAACGTGGGTTCGGTCACCACTGACGCGAACGGCAACTACCAGATGACGCTCAACTCGGGGTGGACCGGTACCGTGACACCCACCATGCGGGGACGGATCTTCGCGCCGACCTCGCTGGCCCTCACCAACGTCACGGCCGACCTCCCCAACCAGAACTTCAGCACCGTCCAGTCCATTTCCGGACGCGTGAGGAACCGGGTGAACGGGCAGTGGGTCGGGACTCCGGGCATCACCATGACCCTGAGCAACGGCACCGCCACCGTCACGGACGCCAACGGGCGCTTCACCCTTCTGGCGCCGAGCGGCTGGAGCGGAACCCTGACGCCCTCGGGCGGCACTTGGGTGTTCACGCCAGCCACGCTGACCTACACCAACCTCCTGACCAACCCGACCGGGCAGAACTTCACCGCCCAGTGATCCGGTCCGACCAGTGCCTGCGGGCGGGGGTCCCAGTGATCCCCGCCCGTCGGATAGAGGGCCTCCCCCTTCCAGTCCTTCCCAAGCCTCTTTACCTGGAGTCCGACGTGTCCCTCCCGAGTACCGGCCTGCGAACCTTCCGTTCCCTGGCCTCCGTGGCCTCCGGCCTGGCCTTCCTGAGCCTGGTCACCCTCTCCGGATGCGGCGGAGGCGGGGGGGGCAGCGTGCCGCCGCCGGTGCTCACCAGCTTCACGACGGCCAAAAGCCCCATCACCCGGGGCACGAGTACCACCCTCACGGCGGTGTTCTCGAACGGGGCGGGCCAGGTTGACCACGGGGTCGGCGCCGTCACCCCGGGGACTGCCGTGGCGATCTCCCCGACCCAGGACACCACCTACACCCTGACGGTGGGCAACAGTCAGGGCCTCACGGTGACCGGCAAGGTTGCGGTGGCTGTGGTGGCGCCTCCGGAGACGCCGACGGTGGCCGCTCCCGCCCAGGTCACCGCGGGGCAGGGGGGCTACACGGCCTCCGTTCCCGCCCAGACGGGCTGCTCCTATGCCTGGACCGTCACCGGTGCCACCGTCACCGCCGGCGACGGGACCGCCAGCCTCACCTTCACGCCCGCGGTCGGGGGGCAGGTGGGCTTCAGCTGTGTGGTCACCAACGCGGCGGGGACCGCCTCCACCGCCGGGACGGCCACATCGGCCATCGTCCCGCCCCCGTCCCAGCCGGTGGTGTCCGCCCCGGCCCTGGTCACGGCCGGTCAGGCCGGCTATGTGGCCTCCGTGCCCGTCCAGGCAGGATCCACCTACGCCTGGACCGTGACCGGCGCCATCATCCAGGCCGGCGCCACTGCGGACACCCTCACCTTCACCCCCGGGACCAGCGGCCAGGTGGCCCTCGCCTGCGTGGTGACCAATGCCGCCGGCACGGTCTCGCAGGCAGGAATGGCCACCCTCGGCATCGTGGCGCCTCCGGCCACGCCCCTCGTCACGGCACCCACCTACGTGACCGCCGCCCAGGCCGGCTATGCGGCCTCCATCCCCGCCCAGGCCGGATGCACGTACGCCTGGTCCATCACGGGGGGCGCCCTCATCGCGGGCCAGCAGACCGCCACAGTGGCCTTCACGCCCGGGGCCACGGGGAGCGTGCAGCTGGCCTGCGTGGTGACGAACGCGGCCGGCACGGCCTCCGCGCCCGGCACCGCCACGCCCGCCATCGTGCCGCCACCCGCCATCACCACCTTCGCAGCCACCCCCTCCACCGTGGTGGTGGGCAACGGCTCCGTCCTCTCCTATGCCTTCAGCGGCGGCACCGGCACCATCGACCAGGGGATCGGGGCGGTGACCAGCGGGGGCACCACCAACATCAGCCCCGATGCCAGCACCGCCTACATCCTGACGGTCACCAATCCGGCCGGCACTCCCGTGGCCGCCACCACCTCCCTGACCGTCACCGTCCCCCCCACCCCGGTCATCCAGGAATTCAAGGCCCTGCCGGCGACCCTCACCCAAGGGCAGGGGACCCTGCTCAGCTTCAGCTTCAGCGATGGGACCGGCGTCCTCGACCAGGGCATCGGGCCCGTGGCCTCCGGGGGCACCGTGGCGGTCTCGCCCACGGCGGACACCACGTACACCCTGACGGTCACGAACGCGATCGGGGTGGCCACCACGGCTTCGGTATCGGTTGCCGTCAAGTCCTTCGTCTCGAAGTTCGTCTACGTGGCCAACGGAGGCGGGGGGATCTCGGGCTTCGCCCTGGACGACGCTACCGGGAACCTGACGGACATGGCGGGCTCGCCCTTCGATCCCTCCAGTCCGGTCCTGCACGTTGCCAGCGATCCCCAGGGCCGCTTCCTCCTCGCGGTGAACGGCGACGGCGTCACGAACGTGAACACCCTGTCCATCTATCAGATCGATGGCGCCACCGGGAACCTCACGCCGATCGCGTCGAACCCCACGGTAGCCACGGGTGTGGATCCCTGGTGTGCCGCGGTGGACCCCTCCAGCCAGTTCGTCTACGTCCGCTGCGATGGCGCCATCTTCTCCTACCGCCTCAACCCGACGAGCGGGCTCCTCACGCCCCTGGCCACGGTGCCCACCGCGGCGGGGGCCGGCGACCTGGTCATCCACCCTTCGGGGAAGTACCTCTTCACGGTGGGCCGGACCTCCGATCGCCTCGAAGTCTTCGACCTGGACCCCGCCACCGGGGCGCTGGCGCCCGAGGGCGGCCCCTACGTCCTGCCTTCAGGAACGGGGCCTCTGGGCCTCGCCCTCAGCAACACGGGCGAGTACCTGTTCACCAAGGGGGAGGGCGTCTCCGGCGGGCCGGCCGTGAACGGGGCCGTCTTCGGCTACCACGTGGACATCACCACCGGCGGGCTGACGTCCCTGGGCGCCCTGATCACCGGGCTGGCGAGCGCCGACGCCTACCACGGGCTCACCTTCAATCCCGTCCAGAGCGTCCTCTACGGGGCCTTCGAGACGGCGGCCTACGACGCCGGGGCCTGGTCCTTCAGCCCCCTGGCCGGCGCCATGACCCCCGTGGCCGGAAGCCCCTACGCCTGGTTCGGAGGGAACGGTTCGGACCAGGTGGTCCTCAGCCGCAACGGCAAGTGGGCCTTCCTCCTGGACTACAACGGCCAGCAGATCGCCGTGGGCACGGTGGATCCCGTCACCGGGGCCCTCACCTTCAAGGCCTACGCCGGCGTGGAACTCTTTCCGGTGTCCGCCACGGTGGTGGGGGTGCTCCAGTGAGGCCCTCCCACACCGGCGCCTCCACCCTGTAGGATGAAGACACCCCCACCCGGAGAGACCCCCATGCCTTGGCGCCGGATCCAATGGCTCGCCTATGCCGTCCTCGCCCTGGCGATCGGCTGCATCGATGCCGCGACGGCGCCGAGCGGGCTCTCCTACCGCAGCAATCCGGCGACCTACACCGTGGGCGTGGCCATCCCCGCCAACACCCCCTCGAACACGGGCGGGAAGATCGATTCCTACGCCGTAAGCCCCGCGCTGCCTGCGGGGCTGCTGCTGGATGGCGGCACGGGCATCATCACCGGGACGCCCACCGCCGCCGCTGCCGCCGCCAGCTACACCGTGACCGGCACCAACGCGACCGGCAGCGCCACCGTGTCCCTCACGATCTCGGTGGCCGACCCGGCACCCGCGGGCCTCGCCTATTCGGAGAATCCGGCCATCTACACCCTGGGCACCGCCATCACCGCGAACCAGCCCACCAGCAAGGGCGGCGCCCCCACGGGCTACGCGGTGGCGCCCGCCCTGCCCGCGGGCCTCTCCCTCGACACCGTCACCGGCGTGATCTCGGGCACCCCCACGGCCGTCGCGGCCGCCCAGGACTACACCGTGACCGCCTCGAACGCCGCCGGCAGCACCACGGCCACGGTGAACATCGCCGTGAACGCCGTGGCGCCGGCCATCACCGCCCAGCCCGCCAGCCAGGCGGTCCTGGCGGGGCAGGCGGCCACCTTCACCGTGGCGGCGTCGGGCACGGGCACCCTGGCCTACCAGTGGTCGAGAAACGGGACGGCCCTCTCCGGGGCCACGGGAACCACCTACACCACGCCGCCCACCACGGCTGCGGACAACGGAGCCACGTTCACGGTCACGGTGACGGACACCTACGGCGGCAGCGTCACCAGCGCCGCGGCCACGCTGACGGTGACCGCCACGGCCCCCGGCACCTTCATTCCCACCGCCGGGGACATGTCCACCGGCCGCTCCTTCCATACGGCCACGCTGCTGGCCGACGGGAAGGTGCTCATCGCCGGCGGCTTCAACGGCACGGCCCTGGCCACCGCGGAACGCTACGATCCGGCCACCGGCACCTTCGCTGCGACCGGCAGCATGACCACGCCCCGCCAGTACCACACGGCGACCCTCCTCCAGGATGGCCGCGTGCTGATCGCGGGCGGCAGCGCCTACGGCGTGGTGACCAGCAGCGCCGAACTCTACGACCCGGCCACGGGGACCTTCGCGGCCACGGGGAACCTGACTACGGCCCGGGCCTCCCACACGGCCACCCTGCTGCCCAGCGGCAAGGTGCTCGTCGCCGGGGGCCGGGACCTGGGCTCCTTCTTCCTCACCGCGGAACTCTACGATCCGGCCACGGGCACCTTCACGCCCACCGGCAGCCTCCTGGAGGCCCGCGCCACCCACACGGCCACGCTGCTGCCCGATGGCAAGGTCCTCATCGCGGGAGGCTACCGTTCGAGCAACCTGGCCAGCGCGGAGCTGTACGACCCCGCCGCCGGGACCTTCGCCTCCGCCGGGTCCATGGCCTCGCCCCGGGCCTACCACACGGCCACCCTCCTGCCCGACGGCCGGGTGCTGATGATCGGCGGCTCCACCAGCGCCGCGGCGGAGGTCTATGCCAGCGGCACCGGGTTCAGCGCCAGCGGCAGCCTGCTCGATGTGCGCGCCTACTGGCACACGGCCACCCTGCTGCCCAGCGGCAAGGTCCTGGTGGCCGGTGGCGTCGGCGTCGGCAATCCCGCGCCGCTGCTGGGAAGTGCCGAGACCTTCGATCCCGGCACCGGGGCCTTCACCTCCACTGGGAGCCTGACGGTCCAGCGGGAGACCCACACGGCCACGCTGCTGTCCGACGGATCCGTCCTGGTGGTGGGCGGCGTGGGCGGGGCCGGCTACCTCGCCTCGGCCGAGCGGTACCACTAGGAGACGCCCCGCCATGCCTGCCCCCGGATTGTTCCTCACCTGCCTCCTCCTCGCCGGCGGCCCCGCGGGCCGGGGGGCCGCCGAGGGAAGCCTCCCCGTGGAGGCGCCCCGGGCCTGCGGCCTCTGCGGCATGGACCGGATCCGCTTCGCCCGCAGCCGGATGCTGCTCGAGCGGGCAGACGGCTCCAGCACCGGCGTCTGCAGCCTCCACTGCGCCCTCGAGGCTCTGGCGGACCCCGAGGGGAGCCCCGTGCGGGGCCTCCGCGTGGCGGACCGGGCCCACCCGGCGACGCTGGTGGAGGCCCGGTCCTGCACCTGGGTGATCGGGGGCGACCTGCCGGGCGTCATGGCCCGGACGGGCACCTGGGCCTTCGGAGAGGCCGGGGCGGCCCGCGACTTCGTACGCCGCCACGGCGGCCGGGTGGCGGGGTTCGAGGAGGCCCGCAGGGCCCTGCGGCAGGAAGGAGCGAAGTGATGGCGGCGATGCGTGGCGGATTCCGTGGGTTGCGTGCGGGGCTCATGGCCCTGGTGGCGGGCCTCGTCCTCCTGGGAGCCGAGCCTCCCTACAAGCGGACCGTGGAGGCCTACACCGTGCCCGACGTGACGCTGGTGGACCAGGACGGGGCCAAGGTACCCCTCCGGAGCCTGCTGGCCTCGGACAAGGTGGTGGTCCTGGATTTCATCTTCGGCACCTGCACCACCATCTGCCCCGTGCTGTCCGCGGGCTACGCCAACCTCCAGCAGCGCCTCGGCCCCCGGAGCGCGGACATCCGCCTGGTGTCCATCTCCATCGACCCGGAGAACGACACGCCGAAGGTCATGCACGAGTACCTGAGGCGCTACCGGGCCCGGCCGGGCTGGACCTTCCTCACCGGCCGGCGCGAGGATATCGACCGTGCCATGAACGCCTTCAACGCCTACATCCCCAACAAGATGTCCCACTACCCCCTGACCCTCATCCGCACGCCCCGCAGCGGGGCCTGGACCCGCATTTTCGGCCTGATGAGCACCTCCGAGTTCCTCGAGGAATGTCGCAAGGCGGGGGTCCAGTGAGAGCCCTGGCCGCCGCCCTGGCCCTGGCCGCGGGTCTCTCGCTGTCCGCGGGGACCCAGGGGGAGGGGCCGAAGCGGTCCCACGCCCAAATCCTGGCCCTGGGGGAGCGGATGTACCGGGAGGGGCTCCTCCCCAGCGGCGAGCCCCTGCAGGGGGTTGTGAAGGGCGACGTGCCCGTATCCGGCGCGGCCATCACATGCCGGAACTGCCACCTGCGGAGCGGCATGGGCTCGTACGAGGGCGGCGTGTCCACCCCGCCCATCACCGCCGCCAAGCTCTTCCAGCGCCAGTTCTGGCAGTTCCCCAACCTCACCGAGGCCGAGCGGGTCGAGGCCGGCGTCGCCCAGTCGAAGCTGCGGCGGCCGGCCTTCACCGACGAGTCCCTGGCCGATGCCATCCGGGCGGGGGTGGATCCCCTGGGCCGGATGCTGAACGACGTCATGCCCCGCTACGACCTGAGCCCCGCGGACATGGCGATCCTGGTGACCTACCTCAGGACCCTGTCGGCCGAGTATTCCCCGGGGGTCACCGCCACCACGATCCACTTCGCCACGGTCCTCGCGCCGGATGTGACGGCGGCAGAGGAGGAGGCCCTGCGGGTGCCCCTGGACAACTTTGTTGCCAGCCACAACCGGCTGCCCCAGGGCTTCGGCAACCGCATGTACCGATCCGCCTCCGGTCGGGACATGAGCCTCAGCCACCGGCAGATCACGCTGTCCCGCTGGCGTCTGACGGGGCCCCCCGCCGGCTGGGGCGCCCAGCTTGAGGCTCACCTGCGCAGGGAACCCGTCTTCGCGCTGCTGGGGGGGATGGGCCACGGCGACTGGACGCCGATCCACACCTTCTGTGAGACCCACGGGATCCCCTGCCTCTTCCCCATCACGGATCTGCCGGTGGTCTCCGACTCGGACTGGTACACCCTCTACTTCTCCAGGGGGCTTCGGCAGGAAGGAGAGGCTGCGGCCCGCTTCCTGGCGGCCCGGCTCGAAGGCGCCGCGCCGGGAGAGGTACTCCAGGTGGTGACGGACACCCCCCGGGCCCGCGCCCTCGCCGAAGGATTCGAGGCCGCCTGGCGGGACGCCGGACGGCCCCTCCCGCGGACCGTGCGGCTCCCGGCGGGGCCGGTCGGGAAGGGGGCTCTCCGGGAGCTGGCGGGGAAGGGCGGGACCGCCGCCCTGGTCCTCTGGGCCGGCTCCGAGGCCTATCCCGCCCTCGAGGCCCTGGCCGGAGACGGGGCGCCGACGGTGATCATGGCGTCGGGACTCCTGGGCGCGGAGCTGGGGGGGCTCCCGGAGGCCGCGCGGGCCGCCACCTTCGTTACCTATCCCTTCCGCGCCCCCGCCGACGAGCCGAAGTTCGCCCGCTACGCCAACTCCCTCCTGGCCGGGCTCACGGCCCTGGACAACACGGAGCGGATCTACACCCGGATGTACTCCCTGGTGGAAGTACTCAAGCAGGCCCTCATGGACATGGATCGTTACTACTACCGGGACGCCTTCCTGGATGCCCTCGGCATGCAGAAGGACCGGGTACTGCCCGACTACGAGCGCCTCAGCTTCGGGCCGGGCCAGCGCTACGCCTCGAAGGGGTGCTACCTCATGCAGCTCACCCCCGGGCCCCGGCCGGCCCTGGTGAAGCGGAGCGACTGGGTAATCCATTGACCGGACGGAGAGACCTCATGGGACGCAGAGCATGGCCATCCGGATGGCTGGCGGTGGCGATCCTGGCGCTTCCCCTGGCGGCGGGGCAGGGGCCCTCGGCGCGGGACAAATGTCCGGTGTGCGGGATGTTCGTGGCCAAGTATCCGGACTGGGTGGCGGTCCTGCGCTTCAAGGACGGGAGCGCCCTGCACTTCGACGGGCCCAAGGACCTGTTCACGGCCTACCTTGACCTCAGGCGGTACGCGCCCGGCCGCTCCCCGGCGGACGTGGCCGCCATCGAGGTGAAGGACTACTACAGCCTCCGGGTCGTGGATGGGTTCAAGGCGGTCTTCGTCATCGGCAGCGATGTGACGGGTCCCATGGGCCGGGAGCTGGTGCCCTTCGGGGACGCCGGAGATGCCGAGGCCTTCCTGAAGGATCACCACGGCAGGCGGAGCCTCCGGTTCGGTGAGGTCACCGCATCGGTGCTGCGGACGCTGCCGTGAGGCGCTCCAGCGTCTTCCTGGCCATCCTGGCCCTGCAGCTCGGCCTATTCCTCGGGATGCTCGTCCATGCCTGGTGGGCGGGCCGGGCGATCGATCCGGCGGTGACGGAATGCCGCCGGTGGGTCGCCGAGCTGCGGCTCACGGATCTCTGCCTGTTCACCGAGGCCCGCTACACCCGGAATCCCGCCCTGGCCGACCTCCACACGCCCTTCCAGGACCACCCCACTGCCCTCGAGCATTTCCCCTCGGGCACCCTGGCCGCCCCACCCCCGCACCTGACGAGTCCCCATGCCTGGCACCCTGCGCCGAACCCAAAGCATCCTTGATTTCGCCCTGGCCTCCCTCCTGCGCCGAAAGGGACGGAATGCCGCGCTGCTGGCGGTCTACATCCTGGTGGTGTTCGTCGCGGCCTCGCTGGTGTTCTTCACCCAGGCCGTGAAGCGGGAGGCCCATCAGGTGCTGGCCGACGCCCCGGGCCTCGTGGTCCAGCGCACCCTCGCCGGGCGCCAGGACATGGTGCCCCTGGCCTGGGCGGACTGGGTGCGCGGCCTCCGGGGCGTGCGGTCCGTGCAACCCCGCTGGTGGGGCTACTACTACGACGGGGCCTTCGGGGCCAACTTCACCGTGCAAGCCTCGGAGGACCCGGCCCTGCCGGCGGGCTCGGCACGGATCGGTGCCGGCGCCGCGCGGATCCTCCGGGTGCAGGAGGGCGACCTCATCACCCTCCGCGGCCACGACAACCTGCCCCTGCTCCTCACCGTGCAGCGCATCCTGCCGGCCGAATCCGAGCTGGTGGCCTCGGACCTGCTGCTGCTGCCCCGGGAGGACTTCCAGGCCCTCTTCGGCCTACCCCAGGACCAGGCCACCGACCTGGCGGTGGAAGTGGCCAATCCCCGGGAGCTCCCCACCCTCGCCGCCAAGATCGCGGAGCGTTATCCGGAAGCCCGTCCCATCCTCCACAGCGAGATCCTGCGGACCTACGACGCCATCTTCGACTGGCGGGGCGGGCTCCTGGTGGCGGTGCTGATGATCGCGGTGCTGTGCTTCGCCATCTTCGCCTGGGACCGGGCCGCCGGCCTCTCCGCGGAGGAGCGGCGGGAGATCGGCATCCTGAAGTCCATCGGCTGGGAAACCTCGGATGTCCTCCTGCTGAAGCTCCTGGAGGGCCTCGCCGTCTCGCTCACGGCCTTCCTCGCGGGCTGCGTGCTGGCCTACGGTCACGTCTTCCTCTTCTCCGCGCCGCTCTTCGAGGGGGCCCTGAAGGGCTGGTCGGTGCTCTATCCGCGGTACCGTCTCGTGCCCGCCGTGGATGCCTACCAGCTGTCGCTCCTCTTCCTCCTGGCGGTGGTGCCCTATACGGCCGCCACCCTCATCCCCGGCTGGCGCGCCGCCACCGTGGATCCCGACGCGGCCATGAGGTCCTGACCATGATCGAGGTTGCGAACGTCACCAAGACCTATCACGCCGGGCGATCCAACGCATACACCGCCGTGGACGGGGTCAGCCTGGCCATCGAGCGGGGGAAGCTCACGGTGCTGAAGGGCCCCAGCGGCTCGGGCAAGACCACGCTGCTCTCGCTGGTCGGGTGCATGGCCCGGCCCAGCTCCGGGCGCATCCACCTCCGCGGCGTGAAGGGGGCGGGCCTGCCAGGGCCGCCGGAGGCGGACGGGGCCCTGGAGATCACCAGCCTGCCCGAGCGTTTCCTCACGGAGATCCGCCGCGCCACCTTCGGGTTCATCTTCCAGCACTTCAACCTGATCAAGGGCGTCTCCACCCTGGAGAACGTCATGCTGCCGGCCTATCCCCTGGGGGGCGATCCCGCCGCCCTGCGCCGCCGGGCCGGGGAGCTGCTGGAGCGCTTCGGCCTCTCCCGCCATGCCCGGGAGCCCATCGACCGCCTCTCCGGCGGCGAGATGCAGCGGGTCGCCATCGCGCGCGCCCTCATCAACGATCCGGCCGTGATCATCGCCGACGAGCCCACCGCCCACCTGGACAGCCACCTGTCGGAGGCCTTCATGACACTGATGGGCACCTTCAAGGAGGGCGGCCGGACCCTCCTCATCGCCAGCCACGATCCGCTGGTCTACGACTCCCCACTGGTGGATGCCACCCACGAGATGCGGGACGGGCGACTCTGCATGAAGGCCGGCGCGTGATCCAGCAGCCCGGCGTCCTGGCGCTCCTCGCCACCTCGGCCCTGGTGGCCGCCTTCCTGGGCCTGGCCGCGGGATTCGGGCTGCGCATCCTGCGGCGCTGGGACCTGCGGAGCGGCAGCGACCTCCAACTGGCCCTGGAGCGGGAGACCTACCTGGTGTCCACCCTCGTGGCCTTCGCCCTGGCGGCGGAGGTGGTGTCCCTCTTCCTCTTCGTGTTCACCGCCGACGGGCTCCACGGCCGCTTCGCCGGGGCCATGTGCGCCGCAGGCACCCTGAACGCCGCCCCGGGCGGCTACGCCACCCTGCTGCTGAAGATCGCCGACTGCCTCCTGGCCGGCGTGTGGCTCATCCTCAACCATGCCGACACCCGCGGCTACGACTATCCCCTGATCCGCGTGAAGTACGCGCTGCTGCTGGTGCTGGCGCCGCTGGTGTGGATCGAGGCCTTCCTGGCCTTCCGCTACTTCACCGGGCTGAAGGCCGAGGTCATCACCTCCTGCTGCGGGAGCCTCTTCAGCCAGGGACAGGGGGGCCTAGCCGGGGATCTGGCCGGCCTGCCGGAGCGGACCGCCATGGGCGTCCTGGCCGCTGCCCTGGCGGCGCTCTTTCTCGCGGGCGGGGTGTTCCTCCGGACGCGCCGCGGGGGCCATGCCTTCGGCCTCCTCAGCGGACTGGCCTTCCTGGCGGGAGCTGCCTCCCTCGTCTCCTTCGTCTCCGTCTACATCTACGAGCTGCCCACCCACCACTGTCCCTTCTGCTTCCTCCAGGTGGAGTACGGCCATGTGGGCTACCTGCTCTACGGGACCCTGCTCGGCGGCGGCATCTCGGGGCTGGGCACCGGCGCCCTCATGCCCTTCCGCCGCCGGGCCAGCCTGGCCGGGCTGCTGCCGCACCTGCAACGCCGCCTGGTGCTGGCCGCGCTGCTGTGTTTTGGGGTGTTTGCCCTGGTGGTCGCCTACCACGTGGGCGCCTCGTCCCTGCGCCTGGACCCCTGAAGGGCGCGCCTCAGCGCCCCGTCACCACGGCCCGGGTGGGATCCACGCCGCGATCCAGCTTGCCGTAGTCCAGCTCGCTGCCGCGGGCGCTGTGGGGCACGAGGTAGACCGCCAGCATCACCAGGGCGGCCAGGCCCAGGGCCAGTCGCCGGGGCGCGTGCCGCTTGGTGACGAGCAGGAGGCCGCAGGCCAGGACCCAGGCGCCCCACATGAGGAGGGTCTTGTTGTCCGTGAGGTCGCCACCGAAGGGGAAGCCGGTCCAGTAGGCGCCGAAGGCATGCTTCTGGACGAAGGGGCCGAGCACCAGCCCCCCCAGGGTGAGGGCGGTCAGGGTGGCCCAGGCCAGGCGCCGCATGTCCGGACCCTGGACCAGGGCCGCCAGACCCGCCCGGACGCCGATCAGCACGCCCAGGAACATGAGGAGGACGTGGGCGGCCAGCAGGGGGGCCGGCACGGGATCCTTGAACCGGATGACGACGGTTCCCCCGGCGGGAATCCGCAGGGGGCCGCCGGGCGTGTCCAGGACCAGGCGGTATTCCAGCTTGCCGGCAGCGGGCTGGTGGGGCAGGCGGGCAGCCAGTTCCCGCTTCCCGTCCCGGGTCTCGGGCAGGAGGGGGAGGACGGTGAAGGGATCGGCCGTGCGGAAGCGGCGGTAGGCGAGGGTGCCCTGCACATTCCGGCCGGGATCCGGCACGGCAAGGCGCTCGTCGCGGCCGCTGTCCCCGCTGCGGGAGAGGCGGTAGCGGAAGGTCTCCCCCTGGATCGTGAAGGCGCCCCGCAGGGGGTGGGTGGGGCCCGTCAGGCGCTGGAAGACGACGGACCCCAGCATGATGAGGACGGCCAGGGCCCAGAGCCCGATCTGCCGGGCGCGGGAAGGGGCAGGGAACGCGGGGGTCGGCTTCATGGCGGGGCTCCCGGACCCATGATAGGCGATGCGGCGCTCGTGAAAATGGGCCTCCGGGACCCTCTGATAGAGTGGGAACCGGTCCTGCCGCCCGTGCCGGGCGGCACCTCCCGACAGGCGTCCATGCACACGATCCGATTCGATGGCAAGCAACCCGGCTCCGCGGACTGCGAGCAGGAGATCTCCCTCCTGGCCGCCAGCGCCAAGGCAGGGGTGCCCCTCAACCACCGCTGCGGCGGTCACGCCCGCTGCGGCACCTGCGTCGTCACCATCGCCGAAGGCGCCGAGCACCTCACCGAGATAGGCGCCGCCGAGACCCGCGTGCTCAAGGCCCTCAAGGCCCAGCCCGACCAGCGGCTGGCCTGCCAGGCCTGGGCCCGGGGCGAGGTGCTCTGCAAGTACTGACTCAGACCGGCCGGCGCCCCTCCAGGGCCCGGTCCAGGGTGAGTTCATCGGCGTATTCCAGGTCGCTGCCGATGGGCAGGCCCAGGCCGATGCGGGTGGTGCGGAGGCCGATGGGCTCGAGGATCCTGGCCAGCCAGCTGGCCGTGGCTTCGCCGTCCACCGTGGGGTTGGTGGCCAGGATGATCTCCTGGATGGCGCCGTCCTCCAGGCGCTTCAGCAGCTCGCGAACACGGAGCTGGTCGGGGCCCACGCCGCGCAGGGGGGAGATGAGCCCGCCCAGCACGTGGTAGCGGCCCCGGAAGTGCCCGCTGCGCTCGAAGCTGAGGACGTTGGAGGCCTCGGCCACCACCACGAGGCTGTGGGGGTCCCGCCGGGGATCGAGGCAGATGGGGCAGGTGGGCTGGTCCGTGAAGGCGCCGCACACCTGGCAGAAGCCCACCCGGTCCGCCGCCTGCTGGAGCTGCTGGGCCAGGTGCGCCATGGCCTCGGGCCCCTCCTTCAGCAGGTGCAGGGCCATCCGCTGGGCGGACTTGGCGCCCACTCCAGGCAGCTTCTGGAGGCTCTCCACCACGGCCTCGAGGGGCGCCGGCAGCTTCATCGCAGATCTCCGGTTGGCGCTACAGGCCCAGGCCGGGCAGGTTCAGGCCTGCGCCCATCCCGCCCATCTGCTGCTTCATGGCCTCGTCCGCCTTCTGGGCGGCGTCGCGGAAGGCGGCCATCAGCAGATCCTCGAGCATGGAGGGATCCTCGGGATCCATGGCATCTTTGGCGATGGAGACGGCCATCAGCTCCTTCGAGCCGTTGAGCGTCACCTTCACCAGCTGGCCGCCGGCGGTGCCCTCGGCCCGCAGGTTGGCCTGGGTCTCCTGCAGCTTGGCCTGCATCTGCTGCGCCTGCTTCATGAGGAATCGCATGTCCATGGGATCAGCCTCCGGATCGGGGTTGGGGGATCGGCCGGGCCGCGCGCAGCCGGTGCGCGAGCCGCAACATGAGGAAATAGCCCACGGGCATGGCCACGAGGCTCAGCACGAAGCCGCCCACCAGGTAGGGCACGAGGATCGGGCGCAGCATTTCGGCAGCGGCCTGGAAGCCCACGCGCGTGCTGAAGCTCTTCCAGCCGAGGCTGGTCCAGTCCACCCCGCTCAGGTCGAGGGCGAAGCCCCGCCCCAGGAGGATGTTGCCGAAGAGCGCGGAACCCGTGGCGATGGGAACCATGGTCCAGGGGTTGTTCACGAAGGCCCCCAGGAAGGTCAGGGGCCGGTGCAGCTTCCGGAACAGGGCGCAGAAGACGATGACGAGACCGGTGTGCAGGCCCAGCAGGGGGTTCATGGCGATGGAGAGGCCCAGGGCGAAGCTCCAGCCGAGGTGGTGGGGCTCCAGGTCGGGATCCGCCATGTAGCGCTTCGTGCGGGCCCACAGATGGGACTTGTCCTGGTGGGTCATGGGCGTCCGAAGTGGTCGAAGCTGAGGTCCGGCAGGGGCCGGAGCAAACCTCCATCATAGGCCAGCAGGGGCGATTCCCGGCGTTCCAGGGCCTGGCCCACCTCGATGAGAGGGATTCCCAGCCGGGTCTCCAACTCCGACCGGAGCAGGGCACTGCCGAAGCAGCGGGCGTAGTCCTCGCCGCCCTGCAGGGCATCTCCGTCCAGGGCGGGATCCACGGCGATGCTGCAGCCGGAGGCCTCCGCGAGGTTCCGGAGATCGCGGCTGAGGCCGTCGGAGAGGTCGAGGCAGGCATGGACCTCCGGGAGGGCGGCGAGCCGCACCCCGAGGCCGAGGCGCGGTTTCGGCGCCAGATGGGCGGCCAGGTCCGCATCGGGATGGGCGGGGTCCCAGCGCTGGCCCGCCTCGAGCTTGCGCAGGCCCCGCAGGCTGGCGCCGGGGCGCTGGTCCACGTAGATCCGGTCGCCCGGCCGGAGGCCGTCCCGGCGGAGCCAGCGGGAGGCGGAGCCGAAGGCCGTGAGGCCAAGGCCCAGGCCCGAGGGGCGGCCCACCGTGTCTCCGCCCAGCACCCGGACGCCGGTCTCGGCGGAGGCGGTGGCCAGGCCCCGGAGGAAGGACTCCAGCCACTCCTCCGCCACCTCCGGGCCCAGGGCCAGGGTGAGGGTGTAACCGAAGGGCGCGGCACCGGAGGCGTCCAGATCGGAAAGGTTCACCCGCAAGAGCTTGTCCGCCAGCAGATCCGGAGGATGCCAGTCCAGGCGGAAGTGCTGGCCCGCCTCCATGAGGTCCGTGGTCACCAGCAGGCGCTGGCCCGCCGGCGCCGGGGGCAGGGCCCCGCAATCGTCGGTCAGCTCCTCCCCGCCGGGCAGCAGGGCGCGGATCCGGGCCAGGATCCCAGTCTCCTGCAGGCTCATGGGTGGACCTCCGTCACAAATCCAGTCTCCCACGGCCCTCCGGCCCAGGCGACGCTTGGTTCCCGGCCGAGGGCGATGCTAGGTTGGATGGGTTCGCCCGTCCCAGGGCTCCACGGATCCGGAGGATACCCCCCATGGCCATTACCAAAGTTTGGATCGAAGAAGGCTGCATCGTCTGCAATGCCTGCGAAGCTGAGTGCCCCGACGTGTTCCACGTCACCGACACCAGTTGCAACATCAACGGCAGCGTCCGCGAGGACGGCGTCGACAGCGAGAACCGCGAGGAGATGAGCGCGCTCGCCGGCAGCATCGGCACCGACCAGGAGGCCAGCATCGAGGCCGCCGCCGCCGGCTGCCCCGTGGAAGTCATCAAGTACGAGAAGGCCTGAGTCCTCAGTTCTCAGACTTCAGTGGAACGGGCGCCGGAAGGCGCCCGTTCTGCATGTCCTGAAAGCTGAAGTCTGAGGACTGAAGCTTACTCCTTCAGCCCCACGTTCACCTCGAACTCGCCGAACTTCGTGTAGAAGGGGATGGCGATGCAGGGGACGTCGCCGGTGCGGCTGATCTTGTGGCCGGTGCCGACGACGACGGTGGGCACGGAGATGGAGAGGCTGAACCCATCCTGGATGAGGATGCGCCGGGCGTCCCCCACCACGATGTTGCCGATCTCGCCGACGGCGTCCTCCACGGACTGGTTGATCTCCCGCATCTCCTCCATGAGCATGTTGCTGGCGATGCGGCAGGCCAGGGTCTTGGGGAAGCTCAGGATGATGGAGCCGGAGGTGTCCCCCGTCAGGCCGATGATGGCGGAGATGTCGTAGGTGGTGATGAGGTCTTCCTTCACCGACAGCCCGGTCTTCTCGGCGGTGATGCTGGCCATCATCTCGAGGCTGCGGAGGGTGGACTCGATGAAGGGGTTGATGAAGGCGACGTTCATGGGGGCCTTTCCGGTCGGATGCACCTGTTTTCGGCCAGGAACCCCCGGGGCATGACTAATGGCCGTTGAGGGCCGGACCCCGGCCGGTCAGGATGGAGGGTCAGTCCGGAGGAAGCCATGCTCGACCGCCTGCAGGCCGATCTGAAGACCGCCATGCTCGCCAGGGACGCCCCCCGGACCCAGGTCCTCCGGATGGCCCTCGCTGCCTACAAGAACGAGGCCGTGGCCAAAGGGCTGGGCCCCCAGGGGATCCTGGAGGAGGCCGATGCGCTGGCTGTGCTGAAGCGCCTGGTGAAGTCCCGGGAGGACAGCGTGGCCCAGTTCCAGAAGGTGGGCCAGGCGGACCGGGCCGCCCAGGAACAGGCCGAGATCGCCCTCCTGAAGGCCTACCTGCCGGCCATGCTCGAGGGGGCCGACCTCGAGGCCGCCGTGAAGGCCGCCATCGCCCAGACCGGGGCATCCTCGAAGAAGGACATGGGGGCCGTGATGAAGGCCCTCCAGGCCGCCCACGGCGGCGCCTTCGACGGCAAGGCGGCCAGCGCCCTGGTGCAGAGCCTGCTGGGCTGACGCTGTCCGGGCAGGACCGCCTGCCCGCTCCGTTCGCGATGTCCTCTCCGGAGCCCCTCATCACGGAGCCAGGCAGAGCCTGACTCCGTGATCTGATTCCAGCCCGGCCGGGATCAGGTCATGGGATAGACTCGAAGGTTCGAGGCCCCTCATGAAGCAGTCGAAGCTCCTGATCCAGACCCTCCGGGAGACCCCCCGGGATGCCGACGTGGTGAGCCAGCAGCTGATGATGCGTGCCGGCATGATCCAGAAGGTCGCGGCCGGCATCTACAGCTACCTGCCCCTGGCCTATCGCAGCATCCGCAAGTTCGAGGAGATCGTCCGGGAGGAGCTGGCCAAGGACGGCTGCCAGGAGCTGCTCATGCCCGCCGTGCTGCCCGCGGAGCTGTGGCAGGAGAGCGGGCGCTGGAAGTTCTACGGCGACGAGCTGCTCCGCTTCTGCGACCGCAAGGCCAAGGCCGAGCTGGCCGAGCGCCGCCAGCGGGGCGAGACGCCGGACGAGCGGGAGCACTACAACTTCTGCCTGGGCCCCACGCACGAGGAGGTCATCACCGACATCGTGCGGAAGAACGTGCGCAGCTACAAGCAGCTGCCCATGAACCTCTTCCAGATCCAGACCAAGTTTCGCGACGAACGCCGCCCGCGCTTCGGCCTCATGCGGGGCCGCGAGTTCACCATGAAGGACGGCTACTCCTTCCATGTGGACGACGCCTGCGCCGACCGCGAGTACTGGGCCATGTTCAACGCCTACAAGCGGATCTTCAGCCGACTCGGCGTCAAGTTCCGGCCCGTGGAGGCCGACAGCGGCGCCATCGGCGGCAGCTTCACCCACGAGTTCCATGTCCTGGCCGGCAGCGGCGAGGACGCCATCCTCTCCTGCGACGCCTGCGAATACACCTCCAACATCGAGAAGACGGAGGCCCCGGCGCTTCTGGTGGGCGACGACGGGCCGGCCTTCGAGCTGAAGCGGGACCACTTCCGCACGCCCGGCGTGGTGGGGCAGGTGGAGCAGGCCGCGGGCATGATCGACGCCGACCATCCCCAGGGCATGCCCATCACCCAGACCAGCAAGTTCTTCCTTTACCGGGCCACCTTCGCCGAGGGGGGCACGAAGCTGGTGGGGGCGGTGCTCCGGGGCGACCACGATGTGAATCCCGTGAAGGTGAAGAACTTCATCGGCGCGGCGGAGCTGGAGCTGATGCCCCTGGAGGAGGCTGAGGCCTTCACCGGCACGAAGACCGGGTTCATGGGACCGGTGGGGCTGAGGGACGTCCAGATGCTCGTGGACCGCAGCCTGGAGGGCGCCGTCAACCTCACCTGCGGCGCGAACCACACCGACTATCACCACTTTGGCCTGGACCCGAAGCGCGACCTGCCGGGTTGTACCTTCGCTGACCTGCGCATGGCCCAGGAGGGCGATACCTGCCCGCGCTGCGGGAAGGGGCGCTACCAGGCCTTCCGGGGCATCGAGGTGGGCCAGGTCTTCAAGCTGGGGCTGAAGTATTCCAAGAGCATGGGCTGCACCTTCCTGGACGAGCAGGGCCGGGAGAATCCCATGGTGATGGGCTGCTACGGCATCGGGATCACCCGCACCGTGGCCGCGGCCATCGAGCAGAACTACGATGCCGACGGCATCCTCTGGCCCTGGCCCATCGCGCCCTACCAGGTGCACCTCCTCAGCCTGGACCCCGGCAATGCCGAGGTGGCGGCCGTGGCGGAACAGGTGGAGCGGGACCTGGAGGCCGCGGGCTTCGAAGTGCTGCACGACGACCGGGAGGGCATGAGCCCCGGCGCCAAGTTCAAGGACGCCGACCTGCTGGGCTTCCCGCTGCGCCTCATGGTGGGCACCAAGGGCCTCAAGGAGGGGGTGGTCGAACTGCGCGACCGGCGCACCAAGGCGGTGCTGAAGCTCAAGCCCGAAGCCGCCGTGGCCGAGGTCGCCGCGGCCCGTGACCGCATCATGCAGGAGCTGGAAACCGCGGGAGGGCGCTAATGGCCGAGGGCCGGGTCCACCTCACCACCTTCATCGAGGGCGTCCTGGTCCATGGCCAGCAGACCCCCTTCGTCCTGCTGGTCCCCTCGCCCCACAGCCCCCACCGGGGCCTGCTCATGCCGGCCCAGGTGCCCTGGTCGCCGGGTTTCCTCCCCACGGCGCTGCTGAGCGCCCAGATCGAGGCGGCCTGGGGCATTCCCTTCCGCTTCGTGGACGGTTCCACGCTGCCCGTGGTCTTCGACGAGCGCACGAGCCGCCTTCCCACGCCCTGGCTCCTCCGGCTGGAGGGGCTGGAGGGCCAGCAGCGGCTCTACCTCAGCCACCTGCTCCGCACCAAGGCCCCCGAGGACCTGCTCCCGCCCCCGCCTGCCGGCGGCCAGTGGATCAGCGAGCGGGCGCTCCAGACCGTGGACCTGCTCCCCGGCGTGCGGCGCCTCTGCCAGTCCGCCCTGCAGGCGGTGATGGAGGGATAGGCCTCAGTCCTCAGTAAATGCAGAACGGCGCCGGAGGCGCCGTTCCACTGAAGCCCGGGGACTGAAGGCTCAGGCCTGCCTCACATCTGCTCGAACGCATTGAAGAAGTAGCTCACTTCGAAGGCCGCGCTCTCGGGCTTGTCGGAACCGTGGGTGGCGTTGCGGCCGATGCTGGCGCCGAAGCGCTTGCGCAGGGTGCCTTCCGCGGCCTTGGCGGGATCGGTGGCACCCATGAGGTCGCGCCAGCGGAGGATGGCGTTCTCCCCTTCGAGGACCATGATCGCCACGGGGCCCTCGGTCATGAAGGCCTCCAGCTCCGGGTAGAAACCCTTGCCTACGTGCTCGTGGTAGAACCCCTTGCAGATGGCCGGCGTCAGCCGGATCAGCTTCAGGCCCACGATCTTCAGGCCGCCCTGCTCGATGGCGGACAGGATCTCACCGACGTGCCCGTCCTTGACGGCGTCGGGCTTGGCGATGGCAAAGGTGCGCTCAAGGGCCATGGTTCCTCCGGAATCCAAACGACCAGTCTGCCTGCTGGACGTAAAACCCGCAACTGCGGAGGCTTGGAAGGCGGCTCCGGTGGTGGGCATCTGGGATCCGCCGCGCTACAATCAACGGTTTACGTGATCGGACGGATCCATGCTGGACAACCTCCTCAAGAAAATCATCGGCTCCAAGAACGACCGGGAGCTGAAGCGGCTGTGGGCCAAGGTCCAGCTGATCAACGCGCTGGAGCCCGAAATTGCCGCGCTGAGCGACGAGGCCCTCAAGGCCAAGACCCCCTACCTGAGGGAGAAGCTGGCCAACGGCGCCACGCTGGAGGACATCCTGCCCGAGGCCTTCGCCGTGGCCCGGGAGGCCAGCAAGCGGGTGCTCAAGATGCGGCACTTCGACGTGCAGCTCGTGGGCGGCATGGTGCTGCACGAGGGCAAGGTGGCCGAGATGCGCACCGGTGAGGGCAAGACCCTCACGGCCACGCTGCCCCTCTACCTCAACGCCCTGGCCGGCAAGGGCGCCCACCTGGTGACCGTGAACGACTACCTGGCCCGGCGCGATGCCGAGTGGATGGGCCGCCTCTACACATGGCTCGGCCTCTCCGTGGGCGTCATCCAGCACGGGCTCGAGGACCACCAGCGGCGCGAGGCCTACGCCTGCGACATCACTTACGCCACCAACAACGAACTGGGCTTCGACTACCTGCGCGACAACATGAAGTGGGACCTGGCCGACTTCACCCAGCGCGAGTTCCACTTCGCCATCGTGGATGAGGTGGACAGCATCCTCATCGACGAGGCCCGCACCCCGCTCATCATCGCGGGCAGCAGCGAGGAGGACACCTCCAAGTACTTCCGCATCGACGCCATCGTCCCCAAGCTCGTGCCGGAGAAGGACTACAAGGTCGATGAGAAGGACCGCCAGGTGGCGCTCACCGACGAGGGCATCCGCAACGCTGAGCAGCTCCTCGGCGTGCCGAACCTCTACGATCCGACCGCCATCGAGACGCTCCATGGCCTCAACCAGGCCCTCCTTGCCCACAACCTCTACAAGCTGGACGTGGACTACATGGTCCGCCCCAAGGAGGACGGGAAGGGGATGGAGGTGGTGATCGTGGACGAGTTCACGGGACGCCTCATGCCCGGCCGCCGCTGGTCCAACGGTCTCCACCAGGCCATCGAGGCCAAGGAGGGCGTGGAGGTCAACGCGGAGAACCAGACCCTCGCCACGGTGACCTTCCAGAACTTCTTCAGGATGTACAAGAAGCTCGCGGGCATGACGGGCACCGCCGAGACGGAGGCCACGGAACTGCACTCCATCTACAAGCTGGACGTCATCATCGTGCCCACCAACATGCCCATGGTCCGCAAGGATTTCGCGGACGTCGTGTACGCCACGCGGGAGGGCAAGAAGAAGGCCATCGTCGAGGAGATCAGGGATCTGCACACCAAGGGGCAGCCCATCCTCGTGGGCACCGCCAGCATCGAGAGCAGCGAGGTGCTCGCCGAGGCCCTGAAGAAGGCCAAGGTCCCCCACGTGGTGCTGAACGCCAAGCACCACGAGCGCGAGGCCGAGATCGTCGCCCAGGCCGGGCGGAAGGGGGCCGTCACCATCGCCACCAACATGGCCGGCCGCGGCACGGACATCATCCTGGGCGGCAACCCGGAGGGCCTCGCCCGCCTGGAGGCCAAGAAGCGGAAGATCGAGCTCTACGACGAGGAAGGGCTTGAGACCCCTGCCTTCAGCGCCCTCGTGGCGGAGATGGCCAAGCAGACGACCGCGGAGCATGAGGAGGTCGTCCAGCTGGGCGGCCTGCACATCCTGGGCACCGAGCGCCACGAGAGCCGCCGCATCGACAATCAGCTCCGCGGGCGCGCCGGCCGCCAGGGCGACCCGGGCTCCAGCCGGTTCTACTTGTCGCTGGAGGATGACCTGATGCGCATCTTCGGTGGCGACCGCATCAAGAACCTCATGGGCGCCATGGGCATGAACGACGACGAGCCCATCGAGGCCGGCATGGTCACCCGGGCCATCGAGCGCAGCCAGAAGCGGGTGGAGGCCCACAACTTCGAGATCCGCAAGCACCTGCTCGAATACGACGATGTGATGAACAAGCAGCGCATCTTCTTCTACGGCCTGCGCACGGAGATCCTCAAGGGGAACACCAAGGACTACGTCCTGCAGGTTGCCGGGGAGATCGCCGAGGGAATCTGCAACGACTTCCTCCAGGACAAGGGCGAGCGTGACCTGGCTGCCTTCCGGGAACGGGTGGAGCAGCTCTTTGCCATCTCCGGGGAGGAGGTGGAGGCCATCGGCCAGATGCCCCAGGCCCAGGCCATGACGGCCCTGGGGTCCCTGGTGCAGCGGGCCTACACGGAGAAGGACGACCGCCTGGGCGGCGAGGGCATGCGCAGCTACGAGCGCTGGTCCATCCTCCAGATCATCGACGCGGCCTGGAAGCGCCACCTGCTCGTCATGGATCACCTGAAGGAGGCCATCGGCTTCCGCGGCTACGGCCAGAAGGATCCCCTGGTCGAGTACAAGCGTGAGTCCTACGAATACTTTGAGCAGATGCGCTTCGGCTACGAGGACGAGATCACCTCCTATCTCTACCGTGTGGAACCCCAGCCCGCCTACGTGCCCGACGAGGATTTCTTCAAGGGCCCCGCCGAGGTCTTTGAGCTGGGTCCCGACGAGCAGGGCAATCCTCCCGAGGGCATCCAGCGCGTCATGCGCTTCACGGCGGGCGGGCTGGACGACTGATCTCCGCCAGCCATCAGCCGT
>MTLD01002694.1_pt1 | contig 59202 bp, 51 predicted proteins | sample 1982471 | NCBI WGS metagenome assembly MTLD01 (sample SAMN05712604, study PRJNA340218) | biofilm metagenome | isolation source: sample SPM anode biofilm adapted to -50 mV | place: USA | collected 2012-02-03
GGGGGGGGGGGGGGGAAGCCCCCCGCCTTTTGCGATCAGTCCGCAGCGACCACGTGGATGGCGACGATCGCGGCCACGGCACCCGCCCAGTAGATCCAGCGACCTTCGCCGAAGTGCACCTCGCAGAACTCCTTCCAGGTGAGCCCCGCGTGGGTCTTTCTCGCGCCCTGCTCCTGGGCGGGCTGCCCCTGGATGTCATTGGCCGCAACCAGCGTGACGGCAGGTTCCTGGCTCGGCATCAGGTTCAGGGCGCGGGGAGCTTCCGACTGCTGCGCCGGCTGGGCGTTGGCAAGGAGCGCCACATCCTGGGCGCCGGCTGCCGCCGGTGCAAACGAGACGAGGCAAACGAGGATGGCTAATTTCTTGAACATGGGTCTCCTCCTTCTTTTACGGTGTGGTATTTCAGCTCATAGTTAACGCCACGAACCGGCACGTTTGTGAAGACAAAGCTCTGTCAGCGGGCGAACAGGCTGTACATTCTAGCAGATTTACCTGTATAATCACTGGCGTTCGCAATTTTATTTTAGCCAGGCGAGCCTTTGTTCCATCGCGGAAGGCGAAGTTCCCCACTGTGTGAGCAAAAGCTCCCGCATCTGCAAGCGAAATCAAAACGGAGACAGCATGGAAAGATACCAGACGCAGCAAAGAACAATCACCATCGCCCAGGAGGGCGTCATGAGGGGAGTCTACGGGTGGATGGGGGGCGGCCTCGCTCTCACCGCCCTGGTCTCGCTGATGACAGCTTCTTCTCCGGCCCTGCTTCAGGCCATCCTCGGCAACCGGATCCTCTTCTACGCCCTGCTGTTCGGCGAACTGGGGCTGGTCATCGCCATAAGCGGCGCCATCAACAGGATCAGCGCCACCACCGCCAGCGCTCTTTTCCTGGTCTACGCCGCAGTGAACGGGCTCACCATGTCGAGCATCTTCGTCGCCTACACCTCGACCTCCATCGCCTCTACCTTCCTGATCACCTCGGGGATGTTCTGCGCCATGAGCCTTTACGGCTACCTCACCCGCAGCGATCTCTCCTCCTGGGGGAGCTTCCTGTTCATGGGCCTTGTGGGGGTGGTGATCGCCTCCTTGGTGAACATCTTCTTGCAAAGCTCCATGCTCTCCTGGGTCATGAGCGTCTGCGGCGTGATCGTTTTCACCGGCCTCACCGCGTACGACACTCAGAAGATCAAGCAGATGGGGAACACCGGGCGCAAGGGAGCGGTGCTTGGCGCGCTCACCCTCTACCTCGACTTCATCAACATGTTCCTCTCTTTGCTGAGGCTTTTCGGCGACCGCCGTTAAGCGCTTGGGCGCCGAAACGAAAAGAGCCCGTGATCGCTAGCCGCGACCCGGGCTCTTTTTTCGCAGGGCAGGGGAGGGTCAGCGCAGACGTATCCCCTCGGGGGAGATCTCGATCACCCCTTCCTTGTACAGGTTCCCGATCACGGTCTTGAAGCTCTTCTTGCTTATCCCGAACATCTCGGAAACAAGCTGCGGGGATGACTTGTCGCCCACGGGTAGGAAGCCCCCCCTCTCGCTCAGCACCCGCAGCACGCTCTCCCGGCCGCCGTGGAGATCCTTTCCCCCGTCTTTTCTGAGCGTCACGTCGATCTTGCCGTCGGGCCTGATCTTTTTGACGAACCCCCTCGCGCTGGCGCCCACCTCGAAGCTGCCGTACAGTTCGCTCTTGAACAACAGCCCGTCGTAACGGCCGTTGATGATGACCTTGGCCCCCAACTCTCCGAACTGGTAGAAGGTGAGCATTACCTCTTCTCCCTCCTTCAGTTCGATGCGGGACTTCTCCAGGAACTTCGAAAGCTTTGCCGACGCGGCGATGCGGTCGGAGCGGTCCAGGTAAACCCGCACCGGGTGCCGTTCCCCTTTGTTCATCGGCTTTGGCTGTTCGCTAAACGGTACCAGCAGGTCCTTTTCCAACCCCCAGTCCAAAAACGCGCCCACGTTGGTGACGTCCTTCACTTCCAGCACCGCGAACTCTCCCACCTGCGCCTTGGGGGTCAAGGTGGTGGCCAGAAGCCTGTCCTCCGAGTCCAGGTAGACGAATACCTTTACATGTTCTCCCGGGTGCAGCCCCTCCGGGACGTACTTGGTCGGCATCAGGATGTCCCCCAACTCCGAAACCAGAAAGGCGCCTATGGCGCTGATTTTCTTCACCTCAAGCCTGTTGTATTTACCTATTTCCAGCATCTGGTTGGCGCTCCATTTCATGTTGCGGCGCACCGTAACATTACAAAATACTATTTTATTTTCAAACAAATATTCCGATTACTATAGCAGATCCGGTCACAAAGCCCGACAGGTTTTTTCCTCTAACCGCTGAAGGGGTGGCAATCGAGATTACTCGTTTAAAAGTAGCTGCTTAGCTGCCGTTCATTCGTGCCCGGCCGCTGCTCTTTCATCTGGACAGGCGGCAGGAATCCATATTAAGGTGTCACGTTTACGCTCTTGCCGCCGCTCATGACCGCGGTTCCCTCGGCAAAGGATGGCTCGATCCACCATAACTCCGGTTGATTCCCTGGAGGCTGTTTGTTACCCATCAGTCTGAAAACCAAGATGACCGTCACCATCTCGCTGCTGATAGCGGGGCTGTTGTCCATTCTGGCTCTTTCCACCCAGATGTATCTTGTGGATCAGCTCAAGCAGTTGCTGTACACCCAGCAGTTCGACATGGTTTCGGCCCTGGCGGACCAGATCGACGACAAGATACTTTCTTCCCAGACCGAACTAGTTGCCACGGCCGGCACGCTCAGCAAAGGCGCGGTCAACGACCCGTCTGTCCTCAGATCGTTTTTCGCCGACCGGCCCGATACGCTGGCGATGTTCGACAACGGCCTGTTCCTTTTCTCCAGCGACGGGGTGCTCATCTCAGGCAACCCGGCCGAGCCCACTCTCCTTGGTAGGAACTACCTGCAACGCGACTATCTGAAAAGCACGCTCGCCACCGGGAAGCCGCAGATATCGGAACCTTTCATCTCTTCGCAGCCGCACCACCACCCGATTATCATGTTCACCGCCCCCATCTTCGGCGGCAACGGGCAAATTGCCGCCATCCTCGCAGGGAGCATCGACCTCACCAAGAACAACTTTCTGACCAGGATCGGCAGCGTGGTCCTTGGCGACGAAGGTTATTTGTACCTCTACAACAGGGACCGGACGATGATCGTCCATCCCGACCGCAACCGGATCTTCCGCAGGGACGTTCCGATTGGCGCCAACATCCTCTTCGACAGGGCGATAGCCGGGTTCGAGGGGACCGGTGAGACGGTGAATTCCAGAAAGCTGCAGGTGATCAGCTCCTTCAAGAGGCTGAAGTCGACCGGCTGGATCCTCGCCTCCAACTTCCCCCAGAAGGAAGCTTACTCCCCCATCCATAAGGCGAGAAGCTACATACTCTTCGCCTTGGCCGTGGTGTTGCTCATCTCGATCCTGGTCGTCTGGCTCTCGATGAAGTTCCTCACCGCCCCGCTTCTGGCCTTCACGCAGCAGATCCGCTCCATGACCGAGCACAAGGAGGTGGCCCAGCCCATCTGCGTCAGCGCCGGGGACGAGATCGGGGTTCTTTGCGACGCTTTCAACCAGCTGCTGAAAGAGGTTGAGGAGCAGAAAGGCGAGTTGAAGAGGCAGCTTGACTTCTCCAGGATACTCATCGACATCATCCCCATACCGGTCTACTACAAGGACGCCCAGGGGAGGTACCTTGGGTGCAACCAGGCCTTCCTCGATTTCAACGGCCGCACCCGCGAAGAGCTCATGGGCAAGACCGTCCACGACGTGGTCCCCACGCACTTGGCCGAGGAGTACCACCGGTCCGACCAGGAACTCTTCGCTGCAGCGGGAGTGCAGGTTTTCGAGGCGAAGGCGCTGCGCGGCAACCTCACCCAGCGCGACGTCGTGTTTTTCAAGACCACCTTCCCCGACAGCGACGGGAGCCCCGGCGGGATACTCGGCGCCATGCTGGACATAACCGAACACAAGCAGGCCGAGGAAGCCCTGCAGGCACAGAAGGAATTCGCCGAAAACCTGGTGATGATGTCCACCGTGCCGACCTTCGTTCTCGACCACAGGCATCGCGTCATCATCTGGAACTCCGCCCTGGAGGTTCTGACCGGCATAAAGGCCGCAGATGTGCTAGGCCTGGAGAACCTCTGGAAGATCTTTTATGACAGCGAGAGACCGCTTTTGGCGGATCTGATCCTGGACGATGCGCTCGATGACCTCCCCAAGTATTACAGCCGTTGCCAGCGCTCTCCCCTGATCGACGGAGGGATCCAGGCCGAGGGGTGGTACCGGGATCCGGCTGGAGAGGGACACTACATCACCATCAGCGCTGCGCCCATCAGGGACCGTCACGGTTCGCTGGTCGGGGCCCTGCAGGTTATCGAGGACATCACGGAAAGAAAGCGCGCCCAGGATGCGCACGAAAAAACACGTCGGCAGCTGCAGCTGATCCTGGATGCAGCCGGCGAAGGGATCAACGGGGTCGACACCCAGGGGAGGATCACCTTCGTCAACCCGGCGGCCGCCGAGATGGTCGGCTGGAGCCAGGAGGAACTGCTCGGCCGGAACCAGCACGAGCTGATGCACCACAGCCGTGAGGACGGCTCCCCCTTCCCGGAACCGGAATGCGCCGTTGCCGCTGCCTGTTGCGAAGGACGCCCCTACAAGGGGAGCGACGAGCTTTTCTGGCGCAAGGACGGCACCCGCTTCTACGCTGAATGCAACTGCAGCCCGATACGAGAGGACGGCGAACTGGTGGGCGCCGTGATCATCTACAAGGACATGACCGAGCGCAGGCAAGCGCAAGAACAATTGCTGAAGCTGTCCCAGGCGGTCATGCAGAGCCCGGTTTCCATCATGATAACCGACACTAACGGCAATATCGAGTTCGTGAATCCTCGCTTTACCCAAGTGACCGGCTACGAAGCGGACGAAGTCATCGGCCGCAACCCGAAGCTGCTGCAAAGCGGCAAGACTTCGCCTGAGCTCTACCAGGGGCTCTGGGACACGATAACCTCCGGGCGGGTCTGGACCGGCGAGCTCTACAACCGGTACAAGAGCGGTGCGACACACTGGGAGCACGCCACCATCTCCCCGATCAGGAACAGCGCCGGCGTCATAAGCCACTTCATGGCGTTCATGGAGAGCATCTCAGAGCGCAAGAAGCTCGAAGAGCAGTTGCGCCAGGCTCAGAAGATGGAAGCGATCGGCCAGCTTGCCGGCGGCGTCGCCCACGACTTCAACAACATATTGACCGTGATCATGGGGTTCGGGCAGCTGCTGCAGCACTCCCTGCCGTCAGGCGACCCGATGCTCGAGAACATGGAGCAGATCCTCGACGCCGCCGACCGGGCCACCCATCTGACCAGGAGCCTCCTTGCCTTCAGCCGCAAACAGGTTATGCTGCTGCACCAGGTGGAATTGAGCGAGCTGGCGAGAAAGCACGTGAAGTTCCTGGTCCGCATCATCGGCGAGGACGTGACGCTCAAGACCTCATTTTGCGATGAAGAACTTATGGTGATGGCCGACAGCGGGCAAATCGAGCAGGTGCTGATGAACCTTGCCACCAATGCGCGGGACGCCATGCCCGGCGGCGGCGAGCTGACCATAAAGACCGAGACGGTGCAGTTGGACAAGGAGTTCCACCGGCTGCACGGGTACGGCATGCCTGGCCGCTACGCGCTGCTCACCGTGACCGACACGGGCACGGGGATGGATCCCGAGACCCAACAGAAGATCTTCGAGCCATTTTTCACAACCAAACTCCCGGGACGCGGGACTGGTCTCGGCCTCTCCATCGTTTACGGCATCATCAAGCAGCACGGGGGGTACGTCACCATCTTCAGCCAGCGCGGGTTCGGCACCACCTTCAGCATCTACCTCCCATTGAACACCGCTAAGGCGCAGCCGGTAGAAAAAACGGCCGGCTTCGTCCCTGAAGGGGGGAGCGAGACCGTCCTGGTCGTCGAAGACGACGCCGCGGTCGGTCGCCTAGTAGAATCGGTTCTGAAGAGATACGGGTACAACGTGATCCTGACAGGAAGTGGAGAGGAAGCGCTGGAGATCTACGAGTCGAGATGGCGCGACATAAACCTCGCGCTTCTAGACGTGATCATGCCGAAGATGAATGGCAAACAGCTCTGTGAAAAGCTAAGAGAGCGCTCGCCGCAGCTCAAGGTGCTCTTCTTGAGCGGATACACCGCCGACTTGATCCAGGACAAGGGGATATCCATGGACGGTGTCGACATCATCCGCAAGCCGGCGAAACCCATAGAACTGGCCAGGAAGGTCCGCGAGATGCTCGACTCCCAGTAAAACGGCATTGCCCCCTCCGCTCGTTCCCGCATAAAAAGAGGGGAGGGGGCTCATTGTGTAGAACAGGAAAGTTTGCTAGCGAGACAGCAGTTGCACCGTAACCCGCCCCCCTCTTCCACGCATCGAAAAAGGGGAGGGGAGTGCCTTTTATTGCTTGTTTTTTTCTGTTAATTCAATCACTTACAAGGAGGTCCGCCATGTTGATAGAGACTATGACCATGGAGGAGTTTTCCCGGGGGCTCTCGGTAAGCAAGACCGTCTATATTCCTTTCGGTTCCGTAGAAGAACACGGCAGCCACTTGCCATTATCCACAGATACCATCGAGGCCTACGAGGTCGGCAAGCGCGCAGCCGAAAGGATTCCGCTTTTCGTAGCACCGCCGATTCATTATGGATCCTGCCGTTCGACATCGTGTCATCCCGGGACCATATCGATCAGCACGGCGACCTTAAAGTCGCTGCTGAAGGATATTGTGCGGTCACTGCACTCGCATGGGCTCATGAATTTCATAGCGCTCACCGGTCATGCCGGCGGCTCGCACAAGATGGCGTTGCAGGACGCCGGCGAGGAACTGATACGCGAACTGCCGATGATCAACATGGCAGTCGTCACCGAGTACGATCTGGCCAAGGAGGCTGGCGCCGGGATCATCGAGACCCGCGGTGATGCGCACGCCGGCGAAATCGAGACCTCGCGGATCATGCATTCACATCCGCACCTGGTCAAAGGGCTTGCCGAAGCGGAGTACCCGTCGTTTCCCACCGGCATACTGGTTCGTGACAAGCGGAGCTTTTGGCCTGGCGGAGTATGGGGGGATCCCGGCAAGGCGACCGCGAAAAAAGGGCGGTTGCTCGAATCATTGGTCGCCGACAAGGTCGTAGAACTGGTAGAGGCGCTGGAGAGCCGGCGCTGGTAAAAGTGCCCAAAAAAGCGGCTTCCAAATTTGCCGTTTAAAGGGACTTTTTGTATGGGTGCAGGGGTAGGCCTGCACCCGTTTTTGGTAAAAAGGCAATAGAAGCGGTTTTACACAGTCAGAGGCTTGCAACGGACCGGTCTTTCGGAAAAGAAGGAAAAGAGGAAGGGTTTGAAGTCGGGCCGGTCAGGTGTCTACGCCATTGGGCCGCATTCTGACAACAAGCGCGAACCAGACCAGGGGTAGTGAAACTTTTTCAAACCAAAGAGAGCGGCGTGTCACGCCGTGCTATATAATAGGAGCTGTCATCCGGAGAGGGTGATAACCGGATGACAGCGAAGATCCCTCCAGCGAAACGATCCTGCCACGAATCCCTTCGAACGCGAATGCAGCTTGCCCCCCTCAGAATTGCGCGAAACCCAGACAGTCAACTTGACATAATATATCTTATGGGACGTTACTATTAAGTAAGCTCAATGAGCAAAAGTCCCTTCTTTCTTCTACTTCTAATGCCCACGGGCGGGACGAAAAAAACAAATCGGCCAATGGCTGCGCCTCCTGCGAACTCTATCAGGATTGCGCCACCCTTGGCCGATTTTCGTGTGTGGAATGGGCGAACAAAGGCCGTGTGCGGCCTCTGCCTTTTGGGTTTATTACCTGTTCGCAATCTCTGACAGAGGTTGAGAATGGGTAAACCATCTGTGCTCCTTCAAGCTCAATACGGTTCTTTTCGGTCTTTCGAAGATTATCAGCTTCGCCAGAAGCTGCGGACCGCTGAGGGCCGCGCAGAGTTTTACAAGCAACACGCCGTTGAGCATGTTTCCAGAAGCGGGTTCAAAGTAAGGTCCTATCGCTCCGGTGAAGTGACGGGTGCCCAATTTACGACAGGTCGTCAAGGAAAGGTTCTTCCCTCCCCTCGCCGTGGTGAGCTAATCACTGATGGTTTTACCGTCCAGGCAAAGGTCAAGATTCGTCGTGCGGTCGAGTGCGCCGATTCCTTCTTGGGTAAGTTTTGTACTCTGACGTTCGCACCTTCAATGCTTAATCCTTGGGAGCTTGATGCGCAAGGTAATATTCGTCATGACTTCGCAAAGTATAAACTCAAAAAGTTTCTCAATACCTGCTCCGTTAAACAAAAACGCCTTGGGCGGATTCTTAATTATGTGTGGGTTGCTGAACTTCAAGAGAATGGAAACATACATTTCCATATCCTGTGGGATCAATTCTTTGACATAAAATGGCTTACCAAGATATGGGGCCAAGCTAATAACAGTGTGGATATTCAGAGAATGAATAATCCAGTACACGCATCAAGGTATATGCGTAAGTACATGACCAAAGATGAGTCCTGTGAGATTCACGGAAACCGCTACAACATTAGCGCGGGGCTGAGGGCCACCATGAAACCTATTGAAAAGCTGATTGCAGACATCACCGCTACTGAGGCCGAGCAATTCCCAGAAGCCGCCAAATCTTTCTCTGGGCTTCGGCATACCCTTCTCTCCTTGCAAGAGGACATAGAAGAACGGGGTGGGACCGTTCTTGACTTCGGTTTCTCTATCCCTATGCCTCGCGCCTCTGTCGAGTACACCACAAAGAAAGGCGAAAAAAAAAGGTCAAAGGGCGTAGACCCTCGCCTCGGTAAAGGACTTATAAGCTTACTCACGGCTCAAGGTCGTGAGATTTCCGCGCTCTGTGCGCCGTTCTAAGGAGAACAACTATGCAAACCAAAGCCCGTTTCTTTGACATTGAGAAGTTCGGCAAGGAACAACAGCACAAGAAGGCCGTTTTCATCGACCTCGAGACCATGGACAAGATAGGCATGATGATAAACGACGAAGAGGTATCCAACCTCGGACCCTCCCTTGGCAAAGACGGGATTCTATCCATCGCCCTGGTGGCTAAAGGATACGACTACAGCGCGAAGTTCAAAGGCTTCAAGGTCACCTCCTAATGGGAACTGAGGCACCCAACCTTCGGAGGTTAACTGTCTTATCTGTCGCTGTCTTCGTCCTCTGTTGCTGCTTCGGCTGCTCAACCACTCGATCTAATAGGTCCGGTGCGAATTACGTGGCTTCCCGTTCGCCGTCCGTAATCCTCTGGACTCAATCGAGCCCCTTTTAGGTAGGTGATCCATGACACCAGAACAATTAGCCGAAATAATTCGGCACATCGACGCAATGGGGTTCATGATCGGCGGTTTCATCCTGGCTCTTATTGTCGCCACTACCTGGAGGGGCTGAATGATACCTGAACTTGCAGAACCTCTCTCCGTTGGTCTTGCCGTCTGGGTTTTTACCTACGGCCTAAATCGCGTTTGGCTCCGCTTCAAATCGTTTGTTAGCTGAGAGCCCTTTTCGTCAACCCTCAACAGAAAGGAGTTTCAACATGAAGAACAAGATTCTTGCCGCTGTATCCCTCGTTGCCGTTTCCGCTGTAAACGCTCTGGCCGTTCCCGTGGTCGATTACACCGCAGTCGGCACCGCAGTAACCGCCGAAATCGGTCCCTCTGTCGCAACTGCGCTACCGATCGCCGGGACCCTCCTCGCCATCGGCGTGGGCTGGAAGCTGGTGAAGCGTTTCACCAAGTAGCTCCCAGAAACAGAAAAGGGCGCATTGCGGTATTTCCTGCCGCTCTGCGCCTTTTTTCCTTTACGCCTTTATACGGGGTGCTCCCATGATCTCTAAACGTTCTGCTGCCGTTCTCCTGCTTGCAATTCACATTTTCTGCGTTCAGCCTCGTCAAGCTCACGCATATGCCCCTGCTGTCATCACAGCTGGTATGCTCGGTAGTGCCCTTATTGTTGGGACATTAGCCACTCTCTACAAACCTGGTACTTTACCTTCAGGCTGGTCTACTGAGTCCATTCTAACCAGTGGCTATAACGTTGCCCGTGTCGTTGTAGGCGCACAACTCGCGGCGAATCAATATGGCACCAACGTGTTATATGGTAATTACCTCGCGGTGAAAGCTGGTCTCAGCGAGCTCATTGCGGCGTTTAATCCCGCCGATCCTGGCACCCAGGTCAACCGTGATAGTTACCCTAAAATGTTTGATTACCTGTACAAAGATTTGGCATATCCCCCGATAGGTGCCAATGATTATGTTCCCGGTAAATGCTACGAAACCGAGATAGGTCTTCGTAAGGTTCTTAAGGTCACTGGCCCCCATACAATGACTTTCCAATGGTCCAATAATGGCTTTTACCTGGACAGTGCCGCTTCTGGAACCTTCATAAATGTTGTTTATCCTCAATATTGGTCTATTACTACGTCTTCTGTCGGTCCTCCTGTTCCTACTGCTAAGACTGTAGATGAAATAAAACTAGCTACACCTGAAAATACCCTTCCTCCTGCTGTAGCCACCGATTTTGACAACATGATAAAGAATGCGGCTGGTCCTCTCACTGTTGTTGATACTGCTCGTCCTGAAGGTGTAGACGGTGCGCCTCCTTTTGTTCCAACTCCCATTCCAGGGGATGCTACCGTCAATCCTGCCGCTCCTACTGTGACAGGTCTTAACAATCCTGCTGTCACTGCAACAGGTAATGCTCTCACTACCTCGCAAGCTACGCTCCAGACTCAACAGGCGGCAATCAATGACTATAAGGTTGCGCATCCTGACTCCACTGCCGAAAATGACCCTGCTCTTCAGGAAATGATTGAAGAGCTTGAAAAAATAAATGCAGAAGTAACGGCTAATACGAAAGCATATGAATCAGCTATTGCCCAGGATAAAGAGGTTTATCAGAACGCTAATATAGAAGCGCTCAAAACTCTTAATTTTGAATCTCTAAAAGGGTTGGCAGGTGCCATGAATGATGTTTTTCCCTTTAAACTTCTGCCTCAAATTGCTGGCCTTCTTGATGTTCTTGTCCGTGAACCTCAAGCACCGGCTTTCGATGTGAATCTTCCCCTGGGGAATACCGTCCATGTTGATCTAACCGCTTTCGATACTCTCGCTTTTGTTTGCAGGTTTCTTGTTGGTCTTCTGCTCACTTTCGGGGTTGTTTACTACGTCATACGCTTCTACAGGGGGGTCTCTTAATGGCTGCTTTCGCTACATGGTTAATGGGTTTTGCCAAGGCGTTTTTGACCTGGATGTACAATCACGCTATTGATCTTATTCAGGGCGCTATTGATGGGTTTGCCGCTTTCTGTCTCGCTGTCGTTGGTCTGTTTCCTGCCGGTCCCTCTCTTCCTGTTTTCGGCGGCGGTCAACCTGTTGGGCCTATTTGGGACACTGTCCTAACTGCTCTCAACTGGCTTTTCCCCATACAATTTTTCGTTCAATGCGTCAGTTTCTCATCTGCTGCTATTCTCGCTTATGTTCTCATTGCGCCACTTGCGCGGTGGGTCAAACTTCTTTCCTAAAGAGGGGCGCCATGATAGAAGTTGCACAAGGATCCCCAGGATCCGGGAAGTCTGCTGTCGCTGTCGCCAGGGCAATCATGCACATTAAAAAGGGTGGCGTGGTCGCTGCAAACTTTGCTCTCGTTGAAGGTTGGGCTGAAGAGGTTGCAAAGCGTCACTGGCTCGTTACCCTTCTGCGTCTTCTCTGTCTCGGTTCCTGGGCCGATGCTGTCGCTAATGATCTGGCCGTTTCGATGCACAAGAGGTTTTATGTTGTCAATTCGGTTGAGGCAATCCGCAAAATAAACCCCCTTTCGGAAGCCGAGGGTGTCTATACCGATGATGGCTCTTATTCAGAAGGGTCCGGTCTTCTTCTCCTGGATGAATGCCAGCTGGTCTTCAATTCTCGGAAGTGGGATAAGAATTTTCAGTGGATAGAGTTTTTTACCCAACATAGAAAGTTGGGATGGAATGTCATTCTGATAGCTCATAGCATCGAGATGATAGATAGTCAGATTCGCCCTCTTGCCGAGTATGAGAGTCGTTTCCGCAATCTGCAAAAGGTGAGGCTCCCGGTGCTCGGTTTGCCTCTCTCCCCCTACCCTCTTTTTCTGGTCATCAAGCGTTATGCTGGTCTCGGTGCCGGCGCTGCTGTCGTTGCCTCGCGTGATCTCTTTCCGCTCCCTCTTTGGGCTGCTCGTCTTTACGATTCTCTACTGGTTTTCAATGCCGATTCCTGGGGGTCCGATACTGATCCTATGCGTTGCGGGGCGGCCCCCGCTCCGCTCTGCGGGGTGGGGGTCGTCCCTCCTCCCCCTCGGTCGTCGTGTCTTGTTGGTCCCCATTGGGATGAATATCTTATGTCAATCGGTGAAAAAACAGTTTCATAAGTTCATCGGCAAACTATCCCGAGACTTAGCGCCCGTAGGGCGGTCCCAGGCTGCCTTTGTTTCGGCCGTGGTGCCTCGTCTGTTTCGTCCCGCCCTTCGGGTCGTTCTCCCCTCCCCTGCACCGTATACCCTTCAAAGCTCGCTTTTTTTTATTCTCCCCATTTTACAAAGCTGCACTCTGGGTAATGCTTGCACACGGCTGCTTCCTGTCCTTGTCTTTTCCCTGTGAGGGTCTTTATCCTCCTCATTTTTGCGCCGCACAAGTCGCAGTATCCCAAATCTTTCTCTTTATGCTGGTCTATCCGCCTTGCCTTTAGCCACCTTCCAACGTCTTTCCTTCGGTGCTGCAGGTATAACCCCGCCAAAGATAGTAATGGTCCTATCATCCAATAGTAAGATTTCATTTCATGATTGTTTTGCTGCTGTCCAGGTGGCAGTTGCTAAGAGGTCTTTTCTTTGGGGTGGTTCGTCCTGCAACCTCGTCAATTGAAACTCCGAACGCATCAGCTATTTTCCAAGCTGTTGAGAGGTCACATCCCCCGCCCTTTTCTAGTTTGCTCACTACCTGTTGACTGATCCCGCATTTTTCCGCAATTTCCTTTTGAGTCATTCCTTCCGCTTTTAATTTCTTTATAAAATCCGCTGGCATACAAACCTCTTAAAAAAAATACCTTGATTTTTGTACAAATATCATGGTAGATGTTTTACCATGATCGTGGTGTGAGAGGGGGCGCTTTGCAATTTTATATGAACGAGCATATGACCGTTGAAAAGGTCGTTGATGGTGTGGCCATTGTGACCGTTCGTGTCCCTCTTGAAATGCTTGACGATGTTATGGCTCTCGCTGATTACGCAATTCATGCCTCGCGCTGGATTTCTAGGCGCTCTCGCTGTGGCAATTTTGCCGCACATCCTAGCAGATTCATGAGGGTGAACAAGTGAAAAATGCGGAAATGTGCGTTTTACCTTTACGTTCTATATCTTATGGGACGTTACTAGTATCTATCGCCAACCCCTCGCTCCCACGCACGCACACACGTAAGTACCCTGATCCGAAACTTTACTGCCAACCCCGCGGCTCAGCTGAATCTGCAATTGGCGCAGAGCTTTCTGCCGGGATCGGTGCAGATGTCTCGCGGCACGTTGCCTGGCTTGTACGGTACCGCCGTTTCTTTTGGATCCGGGTCCGGCGCCGTACTGGGCCGGCTTTTTCTCGCAGAGAAACCGAGCAGTACCCCGTCATCCCATTGAAGTTACGCTCGTGGTGCAGGTAAACCAGGTCTTTCCAAGGGATATGCGCTGTCGCAACCGGATCAGGGCGCAGAGAAAGAAAACGATCATTATCAACCAGGAGCCCCAAGCTCCTCAGTTCGTCAACCATCCATTGCAACGTCACCTGTGAGAGCCCGTTTTCCGGGTACCCCCCTTCTACATCGGCATGAGCACCCGAAAAAACTATCTGCTTTATCCTCTTATCCGCATCCCAGAGGGTGGGACTGAAGTCGGCGCGGTACTCGTCCAGCGCGACTGCGTGTAGGCCATGCGAGATTTTCCGGTTCAGCGTGGTATCGCAAAAACGAAAAGCATCATAGCTTTCGGTGCCACCATCGCCGTCGCTGTCTTTTATAATCCTAGCTTCGCGTGGCTGGCGCAGGAGGTGGAGCTGCATCCTTTGGAGGATATGGCGCCTCCGTCTGCTCTCCCTGAAATCCCCTGCCCGTCATGAGTTGCATCAGCAGCGTGCGCCGATTTGCCGGCCACACTTGACATTTAAGATTGGAGTTTAATAATGTTGCCTGATCCTAAACCTACTCTTCAGTAAAAAAACAAAGGGGGCAAACCATGGAATCCCCGCTGGAAACCAATCTAAAAAATCTAACCGACGGCGATTTTCTTTTGAAACTGAGGTACGTGGCTGGCGCGTTCGATAGCCATCCAGCCTATCAAACTGGGCTCCCAGAATGGATTTACGGAGCCCAGCAACTCCGGGAACACGCTGATCTCATGCATCAAGCAATCGAGGCTGCAACAAAGGACAAGAGCAAGGAAGCAGAAATAGCTGTCGCTCGCGAAAAGTGCGCAAAATCCTTACATTACGCAGTCCAGTACGTCGCCATGTTCGCCAACCACAGAAACGACCCCTCGCTCCTGGAAAACCTCGGACTGGAGTTCAAGCACAAGATCTACGCCAAGGAGAAGAAGCTTCCGGGAATGCCGACCAAGTTGGTCGCTAAGAATGAAGAAGGTGCAGGCGACGTTCTGGTTATCACTAACAACGGGATCGGGCAAAAAGGGAGTATCGAACTTCAGATAAACGATAAGGATCCTGCAGATGAATCTTCATGGAAAACGTTGGATCACTATTTCAATTGCAGAATGGAAATCAAGGCCCTGGAACCGATCAGGAAGTACTATTTCAGGGTGAGATTCCGGAATGCTGTAGGCTACGGGCCGTGGTCGAAGGTTGTAGGACTGGTAGTCAATTGAATAGATGATCTAGGTTACTTTCAGATCAGAGAGCATTAAAACAGACAGCGGCTGCATAACATGTAGCCGCTGTCTGTTTTCTTCTGAAATCCCCTCCCACCTTGCGCTAAAGCCCAAAGAAGTCACATTTTTCGGAGCAATTGAAATTTCCCGAGGGAAACAAATCAATTGTTTCTGATAATTCGAATTTCCGGACGTAAAAGTATCAAATCTCTCTAGAAATTCCAATTTCCCGACAGAAGAGTTCCAAACTTCTCTGGATATTGGAATTTATGGAGCTAAACGTATCAAAACTCCAGGCGTATTCGAATTTCAAAGCCTTGATGCGTCAACTATCTCTGGGAATTTGAATTTTTAAGCGTAAATGTGTCAACTGTCTTCGAGAATTCGAATCTCCAGACATGAAAGTATCAACTAACTCAAAGAATTCGAATTTGCCGAGGCAAGCATCCAAGTTTGTTTGGAAAGTTCGAATTGATCTCGGATTTGGGCAAATTCTTCAACGGTCCTATTCAAAACATGCACGATACCTGGGCGCTGAACAAACCAAGATGGGTTTATGGTTGTCACAAAATTCCATTTGGTGTATTAATGAAGAGTTCCTTGCCCCACTTCGTTGGACAGGACGAGGAAAATTTAATTCAGGAGGAGTATGTTTCATGAAGAAGATGATTCTGGCAGTAGTTGGCGGAGTACTTTTGACCTCGACCGCAGCACGCGCTGAACACAAGTTGCTGATCACCGACGTCCTTGACAAGAAGCAGGTTGAGGCACAGGCGCTCTTCGAATATTCCCACTTCAGCGGCAAGCTGAACACTCCTGCCGAGTCCGGAAAATTCACCGCGAACGCAACGGAATCCGTCTACTCGCTGGGCGTGGGTCTCGGCAGCGGTCTTGAAGTTTCCGCATCTGTACCTTACGTCTTCAGCGAGCGGGAAAAGGTGCAGTTTGACGGCTTTGAGCCGGAATACGAAAAACGCGACGGCTTCGGCGATTTCGCCGTCGAAGGAAAATACCGCCTGCTGGGCGGCGAAGAGAAGCCGTGCACCGTCGTTGCCGGCCTTGGCGTAAAGTTCGATACCGCCGGTGGCAGCAACGCAGGGTCCGGTACCACTGACGTGAGCCCCTTTATCGCCGCCAGCGCCAACATGGGTCACCACAACATCCCTTACGCCGTCTACCGTGCCACCATCAGGAACCACGACGAGCAGGACACCCACACCGTTTCCGTCGGTCTCGAAAAAGAACTGAGCCACACTGTCACCCTTGACGCGCGGATCGATGCCAACTTCAACACCTCCGCTCGCGATATCACAGCGAACGAGGACTTCACCTTCGAGTTGGCCAGCTATATCGAGTTGGCGCACAACTTCTATCTGCTGCCGAGCGTGGCCTACAACATTGCCACCGACGCTAAAGAGAAAGAAATCGAAGTCCGCACCACCTCGGTCGATGGCTTCAAGGGCGGCGTTTCCCTTTACTGCCTCTTCTAGAAACTGGCAGGATACTGGAACGATGAAACCCGCCTCGGCACGCTGCCAAGGCGGGTTTCATTTTTTGCTGCATCAACATTGGCACTCCGTCAGGTCACAAGAGTTCCAGCAGTTCGGCTACCGCCCGGCTGCGCTCCCCCCCCTCCCCTGCTACGACGCTTCTCGGACCGAGATACTTCTTGCCGTAATACGAAGCATTGGCGTCATCGTCAACCATGATGGCGGCGCCATTCAGCGCCACCCCGGCAAAAAGGCCACGGCTGCGCGAGTACGAGTAGATCTCGGCCTTGAGAGTGAGATCGGTGGCGCCTTCGGCGCTTCTACCCACAGGTCCTGCTGCTATAGACGCATCGGCGCCCAGCGTGAATCTTCCCTGGAATATCCCCTCCGCGCTCTTCTTGGTCTTGAACACGAGCAAAAGGTCGGTCGACTCAGCTCCTATTTGCCATCCGAGGCTTCCCCCCGCGATCTTGATAAATACCGGATCGGTCCACTTTCCTTTTTCATCGCGCACGGTAACAACGCCGGTGCCGTACCTGCCTCCGATGACGAAGCCGACCTTCACGACCGCTGGGATGATGGCGATAGCCTGGGCGTCCTTAAGCAGCATCGGCGGAACACCTTTTTCCGGGATGGCCTTGATGGCCTTGACGACCTCGATGCAGTCCTCGATCTTGGCAGCGCCGCTTTCTGCATAGGCCGCCGTGGTGGTCAGCGCCATCACCAGCGCCATCATTGCCGCAACAATAAAGTTTCTGTGTCTCATAAATTTCCTCCTTGGTGAATGCAGATCCACACCCTTAATTATAATGCAGACGCAAAAAAGCCGGGGCTAAATATCTTGTTGATATTTCGGCAACCCGGCTGTCTCAAGGAGACCCTGTAGGCTTTCCGCCCCACTCTCGCGAGTGGTTGAGTATTGTCGTGTATCAGGAATTGATGGTCCCTATTAACACAGTAACTGGAGACATGTCAATCTCATACGCAACATGTCGATCCATTGTTTTGCCCGCTCTCACGCCCTTCGGTTCTGTATTTTTTTGGGGGGAGCGCTCGCATAGCCTGGGTGCTATTTAGATGAGGTGAGGAGGACATCTGTGTGGTTACAATAATGCAATTAGCAATCATTGTTCAGGATGTCGACACGCTCCACCTGAACCCGACGACTCTTTTAAGGCCGCCGCCGGCGCTTTAAGGTTGATCCAACAGTAATGAACACGACGACAGCAAATGCTTCGCAGCACATCCTGAAAAATCTCGATGGACTAACCCCAGATCTCGAAACCCTGTACAAAGACTTGCACGCCCACCCTGAGTTGTCGATGCAAGAGACGCGAACCGCTGCGTTAGCTGCGGAGTGGCTTCGTAGGGCAGGTTATGAGGTGACGGCCGGCGTTCGAAAGACGGGGGTGGTAGGACTGCTCCGTAACGGGGAAGGGCCGACGCAATCATGACTACTTGCGTCATTATGCAGATTTGATATAACCATCGGGTCGTTTGCCGGAACTGTCAGGAGAGTCGCTGATTCATGATGGCAAGCAGCGTGTGACAGCCCTATCACCGTAGAAAAAGGAGCTGACAGTATGAGCGCCCAAACCAGCGCGGACCCAACACTTTTGCAGGTCCGGTCCAAGATCCGGCTCGAAGAAGCGGCATCATGATCAGCATCGAGCAAGCGCAGCGCGCCATATTCGAGCAGATAACTCCACTGGAAACGGAACAGGTCCCGGTATCGCACGGGCTGAACCGGATCACACCAGAGAGCCATGTCGCCCCTGGGGACATCCCCGCCGCAGACAATTCCGCGATGGACGGGTTCGCCTTTTGTCACGATTCACAGCCCGCATTGAAGATCGTCGGTTTCCTTCCCGCCGGTGACTTCATTGACGAACCTGTTCCAGCCGGCTGCGCCATAAGGATCATGACTGGAGCCCCCATTCCTCCCGGATGCGACACAGTGGTGCCCATCGAGGAGGTAGAGGTAGAAGGCGAGTTCGTCAGGCTTAAAGCCCCGGCCAGGGCCGGAAGCCACGTCCGCCTTCGGGGGGAGGACATAGCCCGCGGAGATGTCGTCATACCTGCCGGTTCGGTGCTCCGACCCCAGGAGATCGGCATGCTCTGCGCTATGGGCAAGACCACGCTGGCGGTTTACCGCAAGGCGAGAGTCGCCATACTCGCCACCGGCGATGAACTGCTGGAGCCCGGCTCCCCCCCCTCCCCCGGCAAGCTCGTCAACAGCAACAGTTACAGCCTGGCGGCGCAGGTTGTGGAGGCCGGCGGCGAACCTGTGGTCCTCGGTATCGCTGCCGACACGCTAGCGGCTACCTGCGAAATGATCAGCGCAGGTTTGGATGCCGACATGCTGGTCATCACTGGGGGCGTGTCGGTGGGGGACAGGGATTACGTCAAGGCTGCCATCGAGCAGCTCGGCGGCGAGATCCAGTTCTGGAAGGTCGACATGAAGCCGGGCAAGCCCCTTGCTTTTGCATCCTTGCACGGGAAACCTGTTTTCGCCCTCCCCGGCAACCCGGTTGCAGCCATGGTCTCGTTCGAACTCTTCGTGCGCCCTTCGTTACTGAAGGCCATGGGACACCGGCGCATCCTCCGACCCGTGGTGAACGCGCTCTTGCAGGAGCGTGCTGTGAACAAGGGGAGCCGGCCGCACCTGGTGCGCGGGATAGTCTCGCGGCACGGAGATCGATACCTGGTTTCCACTACGGGCAACCAAAGCTCGGGAAGGCTTTCATCACTGACGCTTGGCAACGGATTGATGAAGCTTGCGCCGGAGTCGACCTCGGAGGCGGGGTGCGAAGTCGAGGTCGTGCTCCTGGACCGGTGGTTCGAGCAGGGAGAAATGGAGGTGAGCCTGTGACCTTGCCGTTTCTGTCACTGCTATTGGCCACTGTGCTCGTTGTGGCCGTCCTCTATTCGAGCGTAGGCCACGGCGGCGCCTCAGGATACATCGCGACCTTGGCGCTTTTCAGCGTTGCGCCCGCCGCCTTCAAGCCGACCGCGCTGGTTTTGAACCTGTTGGTTGCCGGGGTCGCCACCTGCGTCTTCTTCCGCGCCGGTCACTTCTCCTGGCGACTTCTCTGGCCTTTCGCCTTGACTTCGGTCCCTTGCAGCTTCATTGGCGGCTACCTGGTCCTCCCTGACCACGTTTACAAGCCGTTGGTGGGGTTGGTGCTCGTCGCTTCGGCGGTCCGCCTCAGCTGCCACACCCAAAGTGAGGACGCTGCGGTGAAACCGCCGCGCACACCGGTGGCACTTCTTGTCGGCGCTTTGCTGGGGCTGCTTTCAGGCCTTACAGGGGTGGGAGGGGGGATCTTTCTCAGCCCTTTGCTTTTGCTCTTCAAGTGGGGTCGGGTGCGTGAGATATCTGCGGTCGCCGCAGTCTTCATCCTGGTAAACTCAGCGGCCGGGCTCCTCGGGCATCTGAGCAGCCTGCAGCAGATCCCCTATTTCGTCCCGCTGCTCGCTTTCGCAGCCCTGTTGGGAGGCGTGATCGGATCTTATCTTGGGAGCGCGAGGCTCCCGGTGGCGGGAATAGTGAAGGCGTTGTCGATGGTGCTGATGGTGGCTGGAGTCAAGATGCTGCTGGTGTAACTTAGAGCAGATGATGCCTCAACTTTCAAGGGTAAAGTAGAAAGCCGCTCCCTTGTCCGACTCGCCTTCGGCCCAGATCCTTCCGCCATGCCGTTTGATGATCTTTTCCACGGTAGCCAGGCCGATGCCCGAACCTTTGAACCCGTCGACCCCAGCCAACCGTTGGAAGGGGACGAAGAGCTTGTCGGCTTCGGCCATGTTGAAGCCAACCCCGTTGTCTTTGATGAAATATACCGGTTTTACCTCCCCTTCTCTTACTCCGAACTCGATGTACGCCTGTTCGCGGCCCCCGGTGTATTTCCAGGCGTTGCCGAGGAGGTTCTCCAAGGCCGTCCGCAGCAGCCGCGGATCTGCGTTGACCTTGATCCCCTGCGGTATCACCGTGGTGATCCTGCGCGCCGGTTCAGCCAGGTTCAATTCCGCTAGAATCACCTGCACCAACTCGCTCATATCGCACACCTGCCGGGACAGAATCCCGTGCGTCGAACGCGAGAACGAGAGCAGGGTTTCGATCATGCCGTTCATGCGGACCACCGACTGTTCCAGCGTCTGAATGCTGCACCGGCACTCGGGGTTGTCGCTGCTGCAGAACATCTCGATGTGCTGGCTGGCAAGGGACATGACGTTCAAAGGTTGCCGCAGGTCATGGGATATCATGTGGTTGAACGCGTCAAGTTCCTGGTTCATCTCCCCCAATTCGGCAAGGTGCGCCTCCAAATCGGCGTTCAGCCGGGCGATCTCCTCCTCGATTTTTTTGCGCTCCGTTATGTCCCTGGACACGTGGACCGTTCCCATCGATTTGCCGTCCGCCGAAATAAGCGGCGTGGTGCTGACCAGAAAAGTCCCGGCAAGGTGCGGGTCGTACACCTCGGCTATGTGCTGCATCTTGTCCGCCATGCTTTGCCCGTGGGGACAGAAGTGCGGCGGTGCATCCAACCCGTGGAGAACCTGGTAGCAGAAAAGGCCGACACACCGGTCGGCTTCGAGATTGATGCGCTGCGCCACGGCCTCGTTGACCCGCACTATGCGGCACTCCTCGTCGAGTATGGCGATGAGATCGGGGACGCTGTTGAAGGTCCTCTCCCATTCCTCCTTGGCCCTCAACAGCGCCCCTTCCGTTTTTTTTCTCTGGGTGATGTCCAACGATATGCCCGCCATCCGCAGCGGTTTGCCCTGCGCGTCGTAGAAGGCGTGCCCCTTGCACAATATCCAGCGCACCTGGCCGTCCTGCATCATGACCCTCAGCTCCACCGCATATTCCGTTTTCTCCTGCAAAGCGTTCTGGACCGCCTGGTCCACACTATGCCGGTCCTCCTCCGCTATAGCATCGAGGAAGGCTTGATAGGTCATCGCGAAGTCGCTGGGGTAGCCGAACAACTCTTTGCATCTGTCGTTCCAGACCAGTTCCCCTGTTATGAGATCGTAGTGCCACATGCCGATGCCTGCCGCCAAAGCTGCGTACCGGAGCATCTCCTCGCTGGCGGCAAGCGCCTCCTCGGCACGCCGCCGCTCGGCGACCTCAGCCTGCAGCGTATGGTTCACCCTTAGCAGTTCCTCGGTCCGTTGCTGGACCTGTTGGTCCAGGCTTACATCCTGTTGTTCCTCGGCTGAGTTCATGCGCTTCCGGCGCACCATGTCGCCGTCTCCGTGCTTCATCGTCGCCTCCTGTGGGCTAAGGTTTACAGATATGCCGCGTCAGCTACGGCTTTAGGAAGATACCAGGGAAAGACAAGAGCGAATTATAACACCTCAAGTTTGAATTGTCGGTGGAACCGGCGAAAGTCGTCGTACCAACACCTATGAAGGCCCACGATGCATTCACATGGAGGACAGGCTACTGTCATAGTGCAAGCCATTTGTGAGAAAGGTGACTGACTTTTCGGATTTGTGTGGTATGTAAAATAGCTGTTAATTGTTGGAAGCCAGGGAGTTGCTGGCATAAGACTATCATTTCAGTGGCCTCAATTGTTCCGGAGGGTTCCATGTCAATGTTGAAACTGGGCGGATGCTGCATCGTCTTCACACTGGTGCTGCTGTTTGCCCTACCCGTACTGTCAGCAGAGCCGGCAAAGAAGAGATACGTCCTTGCAGTTGTTCCCAATCAGCCTGCCATAACCCTGCACAAGAACTGGACCCCTTTAGTGAAGTACCTTTCCAAGCAACTGGGCGTGGACATAGAGCTGAAGCTCTACGACAAGATCGACGTCTTTTTGGAGGATACGCAGAAAGGTGCAGCGGATTTCACTTACTCCGCGCCGAACATGTTCTACCTTGCCTACCAGAAGCAGAAATACGTTCCGCTTGTGCGCAGCTCCCATCAGTTGCAGGGGCAGGTCTTCGTTAGAAAGGACTCCCCCTACACCAAGGTGAGCGATCTCAAGGGAAAGACCATCGCATCCGTCGGGCCCAAATCCATCTGCAGCGTCATCACGCGTCACGCACTGCTCACCGGCCAGGGCGCAATCGACTACAACTCGTCCTTCAGCGGATCGACCATCAACGTAGCCAAGAGCGTCCTGTTGGGGAAGGTGGACGCCGGCGTCACCCTTGACACCAGCGTCATCAACGACGCCCCCGAGATGCTCAGCGAGTTCCGCGTCATCCTGCGCACCGAGAAGATAGCGCCGCACCCCCTGGCGGCCCACCCCCGCGTCCCCAAAAAGCTCCAGAATGCTGTGACCCGGGCGGTGCTTGCCCTGGACCAGTCGGAGGAAGGTCGCCGGATCCTGAAAAACGTGAAGCTCGTCGACCCGGTAAAGGCAGACTTCAAGCGGGATTACAGTTTTTTTGCCAAGGTCGATCTTGAGGGACCTCGGCAGCAGTCGAAATAGCCCAGCCATATGACGAGCCGCCTCGAAGTAAAGATCATCGTCTACCTCGCCCTCATCCTGACCCTGTTGATCGCAGTTTACGGCTGGTGGATCGGCAAACGGCAGACATCGGTCTACATACAGACCCTCTCCGACAATCTGCGCATCCTCTCACGCAGCGACGCCGATAACGCCGCCCACTACATGGTGATACAGGAATACGCAGGGCTGGAAGCGAACATGCTCGACAGCGCCAACCTGCCGGAGGTGGTGAGCATTCAGGTAGCGGAACTGGACGGTCATCTTCTGTGCAACATCGAGCGCCCCAACCGCAGCGAACGGCCAAAGTTGAACTACAAGGTCAAGACGATCACGGTCCCGCAGGGCTCACTCCCCATCCTGAAGCGCGAAGGAAACCAGCTGGTGAGCTGGGCACCGATCCTGGCCGGCGAGCAGTTGGGCTGGGTCAAAGTCTCCTTGAGCCTGGACACCGCGCAACGCCTGGTGCAAGCCACCTGGCGCAGTACGCTTGCCATCGGCGCGCTCTGGATCATGGTCGGAACCATCCTCATGGCCCTTGTGGTCAGGCCGCCGTTAAAGGCGGTGCGGGAACTGAGCCGCTTCGCCCACGAGCTGCAAAACCGCAAGGGTGGTCAGGTCTCCGTGCCGCGCGGGGTGTTCGAGATCGACATGCTGGCCGACGCGCTCAACCATTCGTCGGGGGAACTCCTGCGGGCTGAACAGCGCCTGATAGCGGAGCAGGAACGTCTTTCCGTCACGCTGCAATCAATTGGGGACGGCGTCATAGCCACCGACATAGAAAGCAGGATCGTGCTGGTAAATCACGTGGCTGAGCTTATGACCGGCTGGACCGAGAGTGAAGCGGCTGGGGTCAGCCTGGACCAGGTTCTTTGCATCGAGGGCAACGACTCGCTCCACAACGTGCGGGAGCCGCTTCAGGATGTGCTGGAGCAAAGGCGCACCGTCGAACTCCCCGGCCAGCACCAGGTCAGGTCCCGTGACGGCGTCTGCCGCACGGTGACAGTGATAGGCGCCCCCATCATAGACAGCGCAGGAACGCTGGCTGGGATGGTGCTCGTCATCCGCGACCTGACGGAAAAAGCAAGGATGGAGGCGGAAAAAGCACGGCTTGCAGAGCAACTGCTTCAGTCGCAGAAGATGGAGGCGGTGGGCCAGCTGGCCGGCGGAGTGGCGCACGATTTCAACAACATGCTGGGTGTCATCATTGGCAATGCCGAGCTGGCCATGATGGGTGTCGAGCCCACGGGAAAGCTCCATGAGAGGCTGCAGGGCATCCAGGACGCGGCCAACCGTTCCGCCGACATCACGCGGCAGTTGCTTGCCTTTTCCCGTCAGCAGCACGCTGAGCCCAAGGTACTCGACCTGAACGAGGCCATAGGGAATATGCTGAAGATGCTACACCGGCTAATCGGAGAGGACATCGACCTTGCCTGGTCGCCGGGGCGGGATATCTGGAAAGTGAAACTTGATCCGACGCAGTTGGATCAGATCATGGCCAACCTCTGCGTCAATGCGAGGGATGCCATCGCCGGAGTCGGGAAGCTGGAGATCAGGACCCGGAATGTCAATTTGTCGCCTGAAGATGGAAAGCGCCCGGTAGAGATGCCCCCAGGAGAGTGGGTGATGCTGGAGGTGAGCGACAGCGGCTGCGGCATGAGGCGCGAGGTGTTGGAAAGGATCTTCGAGCCTTTTTACACCACGAAGGAAGTCGGGCGCGGGACGGGGCTGGGGCTCGCGACGGTATTCGGCATCGTAAAGCAAAATTTTGGGTACATCGAGGTTCAAAGCGAGCCCGGGGTCGGCACCAGCTTCAGGATCTACTTCCCCGCCGCCCAGGAGGAAGCGCAGGAAGTTAAACGCCGACAGGTCGCGGCTATCAGGGGCAACGAGACCATACTTCTCGTGGAGGACGAACCGTCCATCAATGCGCTTGCCACTACCATGCTGTCGGAATTGGGCTATCGGGTCCTGTCGGCGGGATCTCCCGAGGAGGCTGTGAAAGTTGCCAATGGCGGCAAGATGAAGATCGACCTGTTGCTTACTGACATTATCATGCCGGGGATGAACGGCCGCGACCTGTCAGAGCTTTTGCACCAATCTCACCCTGATATGAAGTGCCTGTTCATGTCGGGTTACACCTCGGACATCATCTCGCAGCGCGGCAACATAGGTCAGGAAGTCTGTTTCGTGCAAAAGCCGTTCACGACCCAGGCGCTGGCGGCGAAGGTCAGAGAGGCGCTGCAGGCGTAGGCGGATGTGCCTTTCAAGGTTTCCACTGGTCGACAAACCGCCCCTGGTATCGCGCGGCTCCGATACACCTATCGAAAACGAACTGGCAGATCTGCGTCCCGGGGTAAAGCGCCAGCGGCCTGTGGCCCAAGTTCACGATTTCCAGCACCTGATGGTTCGAGATACCAGGCTGCATGAAACCAGCTGTAACGTGCACCGCGAGGCCAAACCGGGCGAAGCGGCTTCGTCCCTCAAGCCACCCCGCCATAGACTCTGCAAGGGTGATGCGCTCCCTGGTGATGCCGAGTATCATCTCGCAAGGGGCTATGGTGATGTACTCCCCTTCCGCCAGGGAGACGAGTTCGGTAACATCGGCAAAATCCGACTCGTTGTGCACGTGGCAGATCCCGTCTTGCTTTCTGAAAACCCTGAAGTCGTTGCCCAGCGTAAGGTCGACCGACCCAGGACCTATCTGCGACTCATCTAGCGGATCGATGGCTATTTCGCCTCGCTTGATCGCAGCTCTTATTTCCTCGCCTACCAGTATCGACATGATCAACTCCCATGTGCTCCAGGATACGGCTTGCACTGGCTCCGGTTCTTCGCAGCTGAGGCGTGCTTTAAAGCCAAAGCAGAATAATAGCATGGTTTCAGATTGATAACTGTAATGATCCTGAAGTAACAAAAAACGGCACCTGCAGACGAATCAATCCGCCGAAGGTGCCGTTTCTGGATCAGCAGCAAAGGTTAAGCTTAACCCTGGCTATTTTCCTCCCATCATGGTATTGCCCCAGGTCATGCCGCTGGTGAAGGAAGGCATGTTCTGGTAAGGCTGACCGGCGGTGATGTTGCTGAGGTTGCCGGTCATGCTGTTGATCATGTTGGTCATCTGGGTGGACGTCTGCGTCTGGGTCCTGATGGTCGACATGTTGCTGAACATCGCGCCCATCATGTTGCGGTAGCGGGTGACGTCGAGGTGGTTGGCGCCGGAATAGTTGCGGAACATCAGGTTCTGCTGCTGGCCCATGACCGCTGCCATGTTTTGGGCTGTGGTATGCATATTGGCGTTGTGGCTGGCGATATAGTCGGCCATGATGTCGGCATCGGTCGGCAGGCCGAGCTTCGTCCTAAGCTCTACCATCGCATCGTACATGGTGGCGTAGTTGCCGGTTTCCATCATCTCCCGCAGTTGGGTCGACATTGGGCTCAGAAAGTTGCTGTCGGTGCTGACCGAGCCGGTAACGCTCTGTTTGGGAAGGCTCAAGAGGTAGCTGTGAAGGACGTAGTTGTTGGTGTCCTTGTCGATGGTGGTGCCGGCAATGGCAAGGGCGATGATGGGGAATTGCCCGACATCGGCCGGGTCGACCGTGAGTGTGTAGGCGCCGTTGGCGTCGGTGGTGGTCTTAGGCTCGCCCTCATCCCAGAGGTAGTTGTTGTTTTTGTCCATGAAGACGGTGGCGTTTACCAGGTATCCGTCGGCGACTTTGCCTGCCACTGTTGCGCTAGTCGGCGTGGCGGACCCTCCACCGCCGCCGCATCCGGCCAGCATGGCTGCTGCGATAATCGTTGCTGCTGCGATCTGCTTCTTCATATGGTGCCCCCTTGAAACATGTAGTTAGAAATCGTGGTAGAACGCCAGCCCGACGCCGTAGTCCGGGGTACTCCGGGTGATCCCTTTCGCGACATACCCATCGACCCCGTTTTTGGCCCCGACCAGCATCTTCAATTTAAGTCTGAGTTCCAGCAGCTCGCTGGCCCCCTCGATGGGAGCGCCGGACGCCTTCACTATGACCATGGGAAGAAACCTTTCTCCCAACTGGTAACCTGTTCCTGCATTAAAGCTGAAGTAATCCTTCAAGGCCAGCACAGATGACTTCCCCTGGAAGGTGTAGCCTCCCTCGGCGAACGAATACCAGTTGCCATACTGCTTTGAGAGCTCCACCGCTAGCCCCTCGTCGAACTCCCCGGTCCCAAGCATCTGGTCCCGGTCCGCGGTCGGTATCTTGACGAAGAGGTAGGGACGAACCCTGGGAACGAATTCCCCTTCAGGAACGATAACGTAGCCACCCTTCAGGGTCAGATCCCCTACCCCCTGGCGCGACTGGTTCGAAACCGTGTTCGTGGAGGACGTCCCTCCTCCGCTCCCATTGCCGCCGCCCGGTGTTCCGCCTCCCCCAGGCATCGTGCCTCCCGGCCCGGGCATGGCGGCTGTTTCCTTGTGCATTCCGGTCATCTGCCCTCCCCCTGGCCCCAGCAGGACGCCGGTGTTGACGGCCGAACTGCTCTGGTAGACGTACGGGGTCTCAAGCAGGAACCCGAGCCGCTCGGTGGGATAGACCGCAAGCGTGAAGGGGACGTAGATGGAATCCGTCCTGGTGCCCAGGCCGTAGGAACCTGAGGCGAACTCGAAACCGACACCGGTCGAGACCAGGGGGCCTTCGGCACGCACCCCTCCCGCAGTCAGCAGGCTAAAGGCCTGCATCAGAACGAAAAACGTGGACCGGAAGGTTTTCAATCTACTCATTCACACTCCTGGGCGGCGGTCAGCGCCTCATCATGCCGCCGCCTCCCATCATTCCTCCGCCGCGCATGAAGCCGCCGCCTTGGAATCCTATACCGCCCCTCATCTGCGCCGCACCGGCGGCGCTGCGTCCGGACCATGCCGGTTCGCCCCGGTCGCTGCGGATTTCCAACTGTTTGCCGGTACTGCGGTTTACCAGCTTCTGCGTCAGGAGATACGTCTTGCCGTCCCGTCCCTGGGCGCGGGCCCCCTTGGCGGTGACCTCGTCGTTGACTTTCACCGGAATCCCCTTTTTCTCCCAGAAGCTATCCGGCCCGACACTCAGGTTCACCGTCTCCGATCCGCTCTCGATCTCAATGATGTACTGCTCGTTTTCTGCCAGCCGAGGCGAGGCAGTAACCCGTCCCGAAAAAGTCCCTACCGTGTTCAGGTCGTACCCTTTGCTGAAATCCAGGCCGCTTTTCCCCTTGTCTTCTGAACCAAAACCGAAGAAACCGGCGCTGGCCTGGCCCAGAAGCTGGCAGTTCAACAGAACTGCGAATATGAGGATGAGGGAAAAGCGCTTCATTACCGTTGACTCCGCATGGTTTAAAAGCTTCGATACCGGGTGCAGGACCCGCGCAGTCCTGCACCTTTAACTTCTACCGTTACCAGATGTGATGCAACCCGCAGCAACCAGACAAAGCCAGAAATGCTGCCGCCAAAACCGCCACTGCCATAAAACCTTTCATGCTAGCTCCCTTTTCCCTTGCACCAGTGACGCATCCGGCCGGTGGGAGTCCGGCCGCCTGCATCCTGATGCCTCCCATTTGTGACATTACCCGCGGTACCGCACTACACACGGTATTTATCACGCTTCGTGCCAATTCGGCCGTTGGTCGCAACAGACTGATTTATCAGGGATTGACGCAGCGAAGGGCAGCTGCGCGGAGGTAAAATGGTGCAACTGCTTGCACACATCCGGCGCCGTTTTGCACCGGTCAGCTTTCTTCCAGGAAGCCGTAGTCCTTGAGCTTGTACTGAAGGGTCCGCCTGGATACGCCCAGTTCCTCGGCGGCGAGCCGCCGGTTGCCGCCGTGCTTTCTGATCGCCTCGGCGATGATCTCCTTCTCCGCCGACTTGAGCCTCTCGCGGCCATCCAGCGCGTCCGGTTCGGGTTTGCGCAGCATCTCCTCGGGGAGGGCGGTTTTCCCGACCTTGTCCCTGGAGAGGATGACCGCCCGCTCCATCACGTTCTGCAGTTCCCGGATGTTGCCGGGCCAGCGGTACCTTTCGAGGGCGGCCAGGGCGTCAGCCTCGATCCCCTTGAGGGTTTTGCCAGACTGCAGGCTGAAGCGTTGCATGAAGTACCGCGTCAAAACCGGTACGGCGTCGATCCTTTCGCGCAAGGGAGGGAGCCGCAGCGGGAAAACGTTGAGGCGGTAGTAAAGGTCCTCGCGGAAGCGGCGCTCAGCGACCTCCTCGCGCAGGTTCCGGTTGGTGGCCGCGATGAGCCGGACGTCCGCCTTGATCTCCTTGGTCCCTCCCACCCGCTCGAAGACGCGCTCCTGGATCACCCGCAGCAGCTTCGCCTGCAGGGCCAGCGGCATCTCGCCGATCTCGTCCAAGAGGATGGTCCCGCCCCGGGCCAGCTCGAACTTGCCTTGCCGCGCCTGCATGGCGCCGGTGAAAGCACCCTTCTCGTGCCCGAAGAGCTCGCTTTCCAGGAGGGTCTCCGGGATGGCGGCGCAGTTGAGCGCGACGAAACCCGCGTCCCTGCGTGAGCTCAGCTGGTGTATGGTTCTAGCGACGAGTTCCTTCCCCGTACCGCTTTCGCCGAAGATGAGAACGTTGGCCGTCGTGTCGGCGACGTCGTGGACGAGTTTGCGCACCGGGGCCATCGTCTGGCCGGCGAAGATGAGCTCCTCCGGCGGCAGCCCCGCAGCCTCGCACTGTTTCAGGGAAAGGTAGTCCCGCTCCCGGAGCTGCTCCTGTATCACGTGCCGCACAAGGCGAAGCAGAACCTCTGGGTCCTGCAGAGGCTTGGTGAGGAAGTCGACCGCCCCTTCCTTGATGGCGGCGACCGCCTCTCCGACCTTTCCGTAGGCCGTCAGGAAGATGAACTGCGGCGCGGATGGATCGTTGCGCGTCTCGCGGAAGAGGTCGAGGCCGGTTTTGCCCGGAAGCTTCAGATCGGAGACGACAAGGTCGTAGCTTCCCTGCCGCAGCAGTCGAAGCGCCTTCTCGCCGTCAGCGACACTTTGCACCTGGTGCCCGTCGTCCTGAAGCACGGTCTCCAGGAATGCCCGGAAGGTTGCGTCGTCCTCGACCACCAGAATGTTTCCCTTCATGTCTGCTCCTTGTCGGCGGAAAGGCAAGGCAAGAGGAGCGTGACTGTTGTCCCCTGCCCCACCCTGCTCTCCAGCTTGATGGTCCCGCCGTGTTCCTCGATCACCTTCTTGCAGAGCGCGAGTCCCAGGCCGGTCCCCCTGGCCTTGGTGGTGAAGAAGGGGTCGAAGATTTTGGGTAGGTCGGCTTCCTCTATACCATGCCCGGTATCCTTGATGCTGATCTGCGCTTCGCTCCCGGTCGAGGCGCAGGCGACTTCCAGCACCCCGCCCGCAGCCATGGCCTGCAGCGCGTTTTTCCCGAGGTTCAGGAGCGCCTGCTCCAGCCGGTCCCTGCTCCCCGACAGGTGGAATGAGCCCATGCAACGGCAGGAAACGGTCACCTCGCGCTCCGAGGCCTCCGGTGTTAGCAGCGAGAGCGCATGGTCGATCAGCTCGCTCAGGTCGAAGCGCTCCCGGGGGTATCCGTCCCCTGCGGCGTAGGCCAAAAGGTCGTTCACCAGCGTCTCCAGCCGCACGGCCTCGGTGACGATGTTCTGTGCGAAGAGCTCGTTGCGCGCCTCCCGGGGTTTTTTCGCTATCACCTGGGCGAATCCCTTGATCCCGGCCAGTGGATTTCGGATCTCGTGGGCCAGAAGCGCCCCCATCTCCCCCAACTTGGCCAGGTTATCCTTACGGGCCAGCTCGGCCTGATGCTGTTCTTCCCTGCGCGCATAGCGGAAAAGGCCGAGACTCAGAAGCCAGCCTCCAGCGATGAGCGTCAGCATGATGGACATGTTCAGCTTTGCGCTGCGCAAAACGGCATCGGCGCGATAGGTATGCAGTGTGAGGTGGAGGGCAAGGGTTTCGCCGCGAAGATCGATGGGAGCGGTGAGCAGAAACGCCTGCTCACCCGTACCCAGGGTGACCCGCGATTCGCTTCGCTCGAAGCCAGGGGTAGCACCGCGCCGGATCCCCGGCAGGTAAGTGCGGATCAGGTCCGGGTTGGAATGAAAGCGGAAACGCCCCTCGCGGTCCACCAGGGCGAAGTAGGCGATATCGTTGGTGCGGAATTTGGCGAGTCCGGCAAGGCTCGGGTCGTTCACCGCCAGGTTCTCGATGGCCGTAGAAAGCGTGAGTGCGAGCCCGCGCAGGTTCTCCTCGGCGATAGGGCCGGCCTGCCGGTAGTTGTAGACGGCAAACCAAAGCAGGGAACAGGTGGCGAAGATCCCCAGTATCAGCGTAGCTTTTCTGAACATTCGCTTCCCGTCAAAGCTGGATCGGTGAAAGAGCCTTGCATCAGTGCTCCCGCACTTCCAGCACCATCTGCGTCTCTCCAGAGGAGTTTCGCCCCACCTTGTCGGTCACGTTCCAGCGCACCTTGACCGGCACCCCCGCGCTGAACTTTGCAGGGCTCTTCGGCTTGAGCACGCCGGCCATGTCGAAGACCGAGTGGTAGATATCCCCTTCGAAAGGGGTGCCGTCGGCAGCCGAGAGACGGAGCTCCTTTATCTGAACCGGACGGTCGAAGAAGGCATCGACCTCTTCCACCGTGGCGGCTCCCTTTTCCTTCATCCCCGTCACGCTCAGCAAACGGGGCGGACCAAGCGGCAGCACGGCGGACTGGTCGACCTTTTGGGCCTCCTTGTCCACGATCCCCGGCGCCCCTTCGACCCTTATGACCGCCCTGTCCACCCCTTCAAACTGCTTCAGGGTCAAAACCACCGCGTTAATCAGTCCCTGATCAGACCAGGCGGCCGCCAGCTCCTTGCTGAAGACGGCTGTGGCCGTGCGCTCAGCCTGCTGCAGTTCCAGCAGGCGGGTACCTGGGGGGAAAGGCTGCGCGATCTCGCCCTGGTAGCTCTTCAGATCTCCCAGGCCACCGATTAGCTTTGTCAGGGCAACCTTCTTCAGGCTCGCTTCGTCGAAGCTGAAGAACGGGAAGGGAAGCACTTTGCCCGGCTCCTTCGCCGAGGGGAAGTAGATGACGAAAGCGTAGGCGGTGCCCTTCTCCACCGCTGGAGCCGGTCCGAACTCCTTCACGAAGGCCTTGGTAGCCTTTACCAAGCCGGGCTTTTCAGCTTGAGTCGACTGCCGTTCGGAAGCGTTGCAGGCGGCAAGCGCCGCTACGACAAGGAAGAGTATGCAGCTACGCAGAAAACGCTTCATGGTTTCCCTCGATTCGGCACCTGAGGCAGTGCCAGTAGATTTACATATATTGGAACGAATATGCAAGGGGGTAAAAGCAAATCCCCCCTGTGCCCCCTCCCGCCTTCGCAGACGAAATGCTACGGCGCGCAGGCCCGCCTTCGCGGACCGAAGCGCTACGGCGCGCAGGCAAAGGGGGGAACGTACAGCCACGTTTGGTCTTGCTCCCCGATACTCCCCAATAACCCTTCGCAGGGGGTGAACATCATTGCCTTGCAGCGGTTGACGGGTAGTTCTCACAAATAGAAAAGGGGACCTGCTGCTTTATCTGGGGTTGTCAGATTAAAGCGGCGGGTCCCCTTTCATGCAATGCCTCAGTTAAAAGTGCGGCCTACTTCACTGTGTACCAGAACTTGGAGCTGCGTACCTGGCCGTCTTTCAGCTTGAACTTGCACATGACGCCGTACTTCCCTTTCTTGGAGAGGTCGAAATCGGCGCCGAAATGCCCCTGCATCCCCATCAGGTCCTTGGTCTGCTCGGCTTTGTCAGGGCCCTGGAGCTTCAGCGTCACTGCGCCCTCGGTCAGCGCCTTGCCGGTCTTCGCGTCCTTGAACTCGGCGGCGATGTGATGGGTTTCCTTCATCCCCTTGGGCATCTCCATATTCATCGCTTTCATGTGCTCTTTCATGCTCATGACCTTGAAGGTGGCCTTTACACCGTTGACAACCTCCTCGTGCGCGACATCACCATTGTCGTGACCGTGCTCCATCTTCATGGAACCATGATCCATGGCTGCCACTGCTGCCATCGGTGCGGAGAGGGCGAATGCTGCTGCGATAAGGACGATAATTTTTTTCATGTTTGATTCTCCTTTGGTTTTGGAAATCTCATGCTTATATAGCATGTGCTGTGCCAAGCAATAAGTATCTATTTTCCCTGCAATAAAGCCGCACCGAATAGCGATCACTGTAGGATATCCTACGGCGTCGCGTGGGATATCCTACTCTCAGTGCTTCATCCCCGAGTACTTCAGCTTCCCTTTCTTCAGGTCGTGTTTCTTCATCAAAACGAAGATGACCGGGGTCATGATGAGCACGTGGACCGCCGAGGAGATCATCCCCCCGATCATGGGCGCAGCGATCGGTTTCATCACGTCGGCACCGGTGCCGGTGGACCACATGATCGGGACCAGGCCCAAAAGCGCCACGGCGACGGTCATAAGCTTCGGCCTGAGCCTCAGTACCGCCCCCTCGAAGGTGGCGTCATAGATATCCTGCTCGGTGACCGGCCCCTTCAAAAGCCTCTTGTCCAGCGCCTCGTGCAGGTAGATGACCATTACCACCCCCGTCTCCACGGCAATCCCGTAGAGGGCGATGAACCCGACCCAGACCGCGACGGACATATTGTAGCCCAAAAGCTTGACCAGGTAGACGCCCCCAACGAGCGCGAAGGGAACGGAGAGCATGACCATGCTCGCTTCCAGCGCAGAATGGAAGGTGAAAAAGAGCAGGATGAAAATGATCAGGATCCCCGCCGGCACCAGCATCTGGAGGCGCGCCTTGGCCCGCACCTGGTTCTCCCACTGCCCAGACCAGGCGACGTAGTACCCCGGGGGTAGCTTCAGCTGCTTCTCCAGCACGGTCTTCGCCTCGTTCACGAAGCCTCCCATGTCGCGTCCTCTGACGTTCAGGAAGACGATGGAGCGGAGCAACCCTCCCTCGCTGTTGATCTCCGGCGCGCCGGTGGAGACCTTTAGCTTCGTCACCAGCGACAACGGCACCTGTGCCCCCTCCATGCCGGAGACCAGTATGCGCTGGATGGACGGAATGTCGCTGCGCATCTCCCGCATGTAGCGGAGCCGGATCGGGAAGCGGTTGCGCCCCTCGACGGAAGTGGAGAGCATCTCTCCTCCAAGGGCCGTAGAGATAACCTCTTGGATGTCGCCGACGTTCACCCCGTAACGTGCGGCGGCCTCGCGGTCGATGTCGATGTCGATGTAATTGCCACCGGTGACGCGCTCCGCCACGACATCGGCGGCACCCGGGACAGTCTTCAGTATCCCCTCGGCCTGCACCGCCAGGTCTTTCAGTACGTTCAGGTCCGCCCCGAAGATCTTGACGCCCAAGTCGGTACGAACGCCCGTGGAGAGCATGTTGATCCTGTTGATGATGGGCTGGGTCCAGCCGTTTCTGACCCCTATCTGCTGCAGTTTCGAGTCAAGCTCGGAAACGATGTCCGCCTTGGTCACCCCTGCACGCCACTTATCCTTGGGCTTCAGGATGATGATGCTCTCGAACATGGAGACCGGCGCCGGGTCGGTGGAGGTCTCGGCGCGCCCCACCTTCCCAAGCACGTGCTCCACCTCGGGAACGCTCTTGATCACCGTGTCCTGCACCTGGATCAGCCTTTTCGCCTCGTTGATGGAGATGTTGGGGAGCGTCACCGGCATGTAGAGCAGCGATCCCTCGTCGAGTGGCGGCATGAACTCGCTGCCGATGCTCATGAACATTGGGATGGCAATGGCAAGCGCCACGACGTTAAGCGCGATGGTGGTCTTTTTCCACTTGAGCACCCACCTGATTATCGGGGAATACATCTTGATGAAGAAGGTGGAGACCGGATTCGAGCTCTCCGGCGGCATCTTCCCGCGCATCAGGAAGTACATAAGCACCGGCACCAGCGTGATGGCGATGAAGGCCGACCCCATCATGGAGAAGGTCTTGGTGAAGGCGAGCGGGTGGAACATCTTTCCTTCCTGCCCTTCCAACAAGAAGACCGGCACGAAGGAGAGGATGATGATCGCCAGCGAGAAGAAGATGGCGCGGCCTACCTGCTTGGCCGAGGCGATGATCACCTCCAGGCGCTTTTCCCTGCGTTCCTCCTCCGGCATCTCGGAGAGGTGGCGGTAGCAGTTCTCCACCATGATGACGCCGGCATCGACCAGGACGCCGATGGCGATGGCGATGCCACCAAGGGACATGATGTTGGAGGAGACCCCCATGAGTTTCATGGTGATGAAGGAGACCAGCACCGCGATTGGAAGGGTCAGCACGATGACCAGCGCGCTCTGGAAGTGGAGCAGGAAGACGAGGATCACCAGGGACACCACGATGGATTCCTCGAGGAGCGAGTGCTTCAGCGTGTCGATGGCGCGCTCGATAAGATCGCTGCGGTCGTAGGAGACCATGATCTTCACGCCGGGGGGAAGCCCTTTCTCCAGCGATACGATCTTCTCCTTCACCCGGTCGATGACGTCCTTCGCGTTCTCGCCGTAGCGCATGACCACGATGCCGCCGACCGCCTCCCCCTCGCCGTTCATGTCGAGCATGCCGCGGCGGATGGCGCCGCCAAGCTGCACGGTGCCGAGGTTCTTCACGTAGACCGGGGTGCCGCGCGCATCGGAGCCGACCACGATGTTCTCAAGGTCAGCCGTCGACTTGACGTAGCCGCGGCCGCGTATGAGGAACTCGGCGTCGGCCTGCTCCAGGAGTCTGCCGCCGACGTCGTTGTTGGACTTCTTGATGGCGTCCGCCACCTGGGAAACCTTGATGTTGTAGGCGAACAGGCGGTTCGGGTCGAGGTCTACCTGGTACTCGCGCACGAAACCGCCGATGGAGGCAACTTCCGCAACCCCGGGGACCGTGTTCAGCTGGTAGCGGACGAACCAGTCCTGCAGCGTGCGCAACTGCTCCAGGTCGTACCCTTTTCCTTCCAGCGTGTACCAGAAGACATGCCCGACGCCGGTCCCGTCGGGACCAAGGGTCGGCACTACCCCCGGGGGAAGCAGCGACGCCGCATAGTTGAGGCGCTCCAGAACGCGGGTCCTGGCCCAGTAGATGTCAGCCTTGTCCTCGAAGATCACGTAGATCATGGAGAAGCCGAAGGCGGAGGAGGCGCGCACGGCGCGGACCTGCGGCAAGCCCTGCAGGTTCACGGCCAGGGGATAGGTCACCTGGTCCTCGACCACCTGGGGCGAACGGCCAGGGTAGTCGGTGAAGACGATGACCTGGTTGTCCGAAAGGTCGGGGATCGCGTCGACCGGGGTCTTGTAGACGGACCAGACGCCCCAGGCGATGATCAGGGCGAACATCATCAGGATGATGACGCGGTTCCGGGCGGAGTATTCGATGATTTTCTCAATCATTTAAAACCTCAGTGGCCAATGCATTTGTAATTTCAGACTGGAGGAAAATCCCCCCTGTCCCCCCTTCGCAAAGGGGGGGACGCGGGTTAACGTGCAGCGGTTAATGGCGAACACATCCGAAGTTCCTTCCGAGCAGCGTTCCATGCTCCCGTCGTCTTTCTGCTACATCTTCATATCGTCCATGTTAATGGCGCCACCCTTCTTGGGCGCGGCAGGTGCTCCGGCTCCCGGGGCGGCAGGGGCGGTGGCCCCTCCTGCGTGCCCCTCGTGGCCGCCACCGCCGCTCCCCGCTGAGAGCTGCGACTCGGAGTCGATCAGGTAGCCGCCGGAAGCAGCCACCTTGTCCCCCTGCTTCAGACCGGAAAGGATCTGCACCTTGTCCCCGGAGCGCGCTCCCACCTGAACGTCGCGCGGCTCGAACATGCCAGGCTGCGATTCCACCCAGACCACCTGGCGCTTGCCCGTGTCCATCAGCGCGGTCACCGGGACCACCAGCGCGTTGCCAAGCGGAGCCTTGATCTGGGCGTTGACGAACATGTCGGGCTTGAGCTTCAAGCCGGGGTTGGGGAGATCCACCCTCACCTTCACGGTACGGGTCTTGGGATCGAGGAAGGGGTAGATGAAGCTGACACACCCGGAGAAGGTCTTGCCGGGATACGACTGGGAAACGATCTCGACCCTCTGACCCATCTTCACGAAAGCGAACTCGTTCTCGTACACCTCAACCTCGACCCAGACGGTGGAGAGATCGGCGACACTGAAGAGCGGGTCCCCCATGTTCACATACTGCCCTTCCTGGACTATCTTTTCGATCACCACACCTGAGAGAGGGGTGTAGATGGGGAGCTTTATGTTGGGATGCCCGGCCCTTTCCAGCCCTGCGATCTGGTTGTCCTTCACACCCAGGAGCTTAAGCCTCTGGCGCGCGGAGGAGACGAGCCCCTCGCCACCCTGCGAGATCGCCTGTATCGAGGATTTCTGGAACTGATCGCGGCTCTTCAGTGCGAGGAGGTACTCCTGCTGCGCGGCGACCAGGTCGGGGGAATAGACCTCTGCGACTGGACGCCCCTTGGAAACGTAGGCGCCTACGGTATTAACCAGGAGCCTGTCGATCCGCCCCGCAACCCATGCCGTCACCTTCGCCTGCTTGGACTGGTCGTACTGCACGATGCCGACCGCGTTGATCTCCTTGGAAAGAGGTGCAAACTCGGCCGGGACGGTCGCCACGTTGGCCATGACTGCCTGGGTCGGAGAGAGCGAGACGTGCCCCAGCATCTTCTGCTCCTGGGCGCTCGCCTGGGCTCCCTCTACCTTCTTGATAAGCTGCATGCCGCAGATAGGGCAGGTGCCTGGCTTGTCCTTGATGATGAAGGGGTGCATCGCGCAGGTGTAAAGCACCGGACCCTGTGCCGCCTTGTCTTTAGCCTGGGCCGGAGTTTTCTTCTGTGCCAGGTAATAGCCGCCGCCGGCAACAGCGGCCACCAGGATGACGACAATCGGGATTGCAACCTTGACACTTCGTTTCATATCGATACCTCGTGGTAGGGGATTTTTTAGAGTTCCTTGCCGATCAGCGCCTCAAGCTGCGCCAGCTTCATCTGGTAGTCGGCCATCGAGTCGTAGTACTCCCGCTCGTAGTTGAGCAGGGTGACCCGGTTGTCGAGCAAGGTCAGGAAGTCGACCTTGTTGACCCGGTAGCCAATGACGGCTGATTCCAATGACTCGGACGCCTGCGGTATGATTCCGGAGCTGTAGAGGTCGACCAGCTTCTTGCGCCGCTCCAGCTGCGCCAGGAGGTCAGCTATGCCCGAAGTGATGGTGTTCTTCACTCCGGCCAGTTCCTCCCCGGCCATGGTCACCTCTGAGGAGGACTCAGCCACCATCGCCTGGCGCCGCTCCTTCTGGATCGGGAGGTTGAAGGTGACCCCAAGGGAGTACATGTCGGAGCCGTCGCTTCCCATGGCCTTTTGCCGCTGCATGTATTCGAAGGAGACGTTGAAGTCGGGGTAGGATTCCTTGCGGGCCAGTTCGTGCCCCGCCCTCCCCTTTTCGATCTGGGCCCTGAGCGCCTTGAGCTGCGGCCGGTTCGCTTCGGCTACTTCCCAAAGCTGCTCGGGGGTCTGGTCGAGCGGGGTCAGCTTGAAGTCCGCTATGCGACCTACAGGCGTTGACTGCGGCCGGTTCAACAGGGAGTTAAGGTTTGCCTCCAGGCTTCTTCTCTGCTGTTCCAGGGTGATCTTCATGTCCAGCATGCGCGAGCGCTCCAAAAGCGCCTTGTAAATGTCCTGCTGCGCCCCCTGCCCTACCGAGTACTTGGTCTGCGCCAGCGTGATGAAATCGTCTATGATCTTGATGTTTTTCTCGAGAATGCCCAAGGATTTGTCGGTGAAGTAGATCTGGTAGTAGGCCTCCTTCACCATCCGGGTCAGCTCGAGTTTGCGCTCTTCGATGCTCCAGCGGTAGGTCTCGGCCTCCTTGGACGCGATCTCCTCTTTAAGCTTCCTCTTGCCCGCGAACGGGAGTTGCTGGCTGATGCCGATCACCTTTTGGGTCATGCTGTCCGCAGTGAAACTAAGAGGGTCGGTGACGATGCCGTTCTGGATCTTAAACATGAGCATCGGGTCTTCCAGCGCGCCAGCCTGGGCCGCCCGGCTCCGGTACATCTGCCAGCGCGCGGCGGAGGACTTCAGCTCCGGGTTGTTGGCAAGCGCGTTTTCGATGAGAGAGGAGAGGTTTTCTACAGGCGGGGCGGGCTCGGCATGGGCCGTTGCGACCGGAAGAATGAGAGCCAGCAACAGGTAAAACGATAAAAGCCGATGTTTCATGGTGACTCCAGGATCAATAACAGTAGGTACGCCTATAATGAGCAGGAACTGTGCCGCGTGGGTAAATCGCTGCTTTACAACATATTACTCTCTGACTGAAATGGCTAAGAGAAGGATATTCAGCAACAACAGTGGAATATTATACATGTTGAGACTGGTAACGCAGTAAATCGCTAAAATTTCTTTTCGGCTACAAAAGAAAAATCTGGAGAATGCGGGCATCAATCCTAGCCGGCATTCTCCAGATCCTCTTTGTGTGCATCTCTTCTGTCTCTGTCGGGGATGTCCTCGGCTTTAAGCGCTGATCAGGCCATCTCTCAAGCTTATGGTCCTGTCGGAATAGGCGCCGTTTTCAGGGTTATGAGTGACCATCACCACGGTCTGGCCCGCTTCATTCAGTTGCCGAAAGAGCGCCATGACTTCCTCACTGGTTTTGGAGTCCAGGTTTCCAGTGGGCTCGTCCGCCAGCAGGATGTGCGGGTTGTTCACTATGGCGCGGGCGATAGCCACGCGTTCCTGCTCGCCGCCGGAGAGCTGGTTCGGGAGCCGGTCGGTCTTTCCCCCGAGCCCCACCCGTTCCAAGGCCTTCCTGGCGGCATCCTTCTTGGCGGCGGTGCTCATCTTGACTATGGCCAAGGGAAGCATCACGTTCTCCAACGCGGTCAGATACTGGATCAGGTGGAAGGACTGAAAAACGAAACCCAGGTTCTGTGCCCTGAAATCGGCCAGCTTCTCGCTGGGTAGCTGGTAGAGCTTTACCCCCGCCATCTCCACGTCGCCGCTGGTGGGATGGTTCATCCCCCCGAGAACTGAGAGGAGCGTGCTCTTTCCGGAGCCGGACTGCCCCATGATGGTGATGAACTCCCCCGCCTCGATGCTGATATTCACGCCGCGAAGGGCCTCGACCATATCCGAGCCGGTCTGGTACTGCTTCTTCACATCCTTGATTTCAATGAGTGCCATATCTTCCTCTTTTAAAGAGCCCTGAGGGCCTCGGTCGGGTCCATTTTGCTGGCGTGAAGCGCGGGGTAAAGGCTCGCTAGAAGGCCGAGCAGGATGGCCAGGCCGACCGAGCCGAAGGCGACGGTGCTGTCCCAGACGAGGTGGGCGTTTTTGGTTTCCGCCATGAACGGGAGCGCGAGCTTGGCCCCGCCCATCCCGGCAGCGTACCCCAAGAGGCCGGCCAGAAGGCTAACCAGCGCTGCCTCCAGGAGGATGATGCGCATGATGTGGCTTTTGCGGAAACCGATGGCGCGGAACACGCCGATCTCGGTGGTGCGCTCGTTGACGCTCCCCATCATGGTGACGAAGACAATGAGCGAACCGATGAAGACGACGACCGCTGCCATGGCGTAGGAGAAGCGCTTGAAGTGGTCCAGCGCCTTCAGCCGCCCTTCGACGACCTGCTGGATGGCGGATACCTTCGTATCAGGGAGCTTCTCGGCGATCTGGGTCACCATGTCGCCGATGGGGCAGCCCGAGCAGAGGGCGGCCACCTCGGCCATGGTGATCTTACCTTCTTTCCCCAGGAGTTTCTGGGCCTTGGCAAGCGAGACGAAGACCAGCGAGTCGTCCTGCGAGCCGGTCTGGTTCAGGACGCCGGCAACCTTGAAGGTCTCCCCCTTGATCTGGATGCTGTCGCCCGAACTTACGTTGAGAACGTTGGAGGCGTCGCTCCCCAGAAGGAGCTCGTGGTCCCCTTTGGGCGCGTCGCCGAAGATCTGCCACCACTGCTTCATCTTCAGTTCGCTGGCGAAGTCTACGCCGACCAGAAGGACGTCGTGACTGCCGACCTTGATCCCGCCCAGAACCTTGGGGGAGATGGCCGAGATGTTCTTGTTGTTCTTGATGTTGCGGATCTGGGCCAGGTCTTCTTCCTTGATCTCGCGCTGGTCGAAGGTGACCCCGCCCAGGCTGATGCCACCGTAGTTCATGGAGAGGCCGTTACTCTGGGGGGTGACCAGGATGTTCGCGCCGAATTCGTCCATCTTCCTTTCGATGTCGGTGGACATGGAACTGGTCAGGGTCACCAGGGTGACGATGGTGGCGATCCCGACCATGAGGCCGATGGTGAGGAATGCCATCTTGGCCTTGCGGCGCTTCAGATTGTTGATGGAAATCGTGTGCAGTTTCATCGTGTCTCCGTGCAACGGATGTTAAAGGCTTCCCTCACCCCGCCCCTCTCCCGCTGGGAGAGGGAGAGAGAGGGATAAGTTGGTGCAAGTAAATGGCGTAAGAGGCGGGTCTGCCCACCGTAGCTTCACGCGAAGGTGGGAGATGCCACGGGGCCAACCCATAACCCCGCAGCACCTCTCTATCAACGACTACGGCAGAAGCTTTATCAATTGTCGTGCCAAGGATTACTGCGGAGGTAACGCCCCGATATGACGTGAAACGGCAGCCGACGAGGGCATACATCCGGTCTGGCTGGGGGAATATTCCACTAGCCGCAGCAGAATATTCCACAGCCTCGCCTCTTCCACCTTACTTCCGGACCTCGTCGCTTTTAACCAGCTTCATGCCGCAGATGGAGCAATCGGCGGTAGGGTCGTTGCTGGTGATCCAGGGATGCATCGGGCAGGCGTAGATCCCACCCTTTTCCTTGGCGACCGCGTGGCCGGTTTCCTTCTTGCCGAAAAAGAACCAGAGGTTGAGCGCTATAAGCGCCGCACCGGCGATGGTGACTGTGATCTGGGTCAGGTCCATCTGGCTACCCCCTTTCTATGGTGAACCCGCGCAAGCGCAGGGCGTTGGTGACGACGCTGACCGAGGAGAGCGCCATGGCGAGCGAGGCGATGATCGGGCTCAAGAGCCAGCCGGTCATCGGGTAGAGGATGCCCGCAGCGATGGGGATCCCCATGATGTTGTAGACGAAGGCGAAGAAGAGGTTCTGCTTTATGTTGGCGATGGTGGCCCTGGAAAGCGCGATGCTGGAGATGACGCCGTTCAGGTCGCCGCGCACGAGCGTTATGTCGGCCGCTTCGATGGCGACATCGGTTCCGCTCCCCATGGCGATCCCCACGTCGGCCTGAGCTAGAGCCGGCGCGTCGTTGATGCCGTCGCCCACCATGGCGACCACCTTCCCCTGTGCCTGCAGTTTCTTGATCTCCTCACCCTTGGCGTCCGGGAGCACTTCGGCTACCACCCGGTCCACTCCCACCTGCCGCGCGATGGAGTCGGCGGTGCGCCGGTTGTCACCGGTGAGCATGATCACTTCGAGCCCCAGGTCGTGCAGCCTTTTTACCGCGGCGGCCGAGCTTTCCTTGATCGGGTCGGCGATGGCGATGACCCCGGCATAGGCGCCGTCGACCGCTACGAAGATCGGGGTCTTCGCCTGGTCGGCGAGGCGGTGGGCGGCCGCCTGGTCGGCGGCGATCCCCTCTTTTTCAAGAAGCAGCGCGGTGCCGATCACTACCCTCTTGCCGTCCACGGTCGCCTCGATGCCGTGGCCGGGGATGGCGTTGAAGTCGCGGGCGGCAAGGCGCGAAAGGCCGTTTTCGTCTGCATAGCGCACGATCGCCTCACCCAGCGGGTGCTCGCTTCCGGCCTCCGCAGCCGCCGCCAGCTGCATCAGCGCCTGGCGCTCATAGCCTTGCGTCTCTATGTCCGTAACCGAGGGGATGCCACGGGTTATGGTGCCGGTCTTGTCGAGGACTATGGTGGTGAGCTTGTGCGCCGTTTCCAGCGCCTCACCTCCCTTGATGAGGATGCCCGCCTGGGCGCCGCGCCCGGTGCCGACCATTATGGCCGTCGGCGTGGCGAGCCCGAGCGCGCAGGGGCAGGCGATGATCAGCACCGAAACGAAGGTCAGGACCGCCATGTTAAGCCGCGTTTCGGGCGGCGAGATATCGAACCAGACCACGAAGGTCGCTATGGCAAGCGAGATGACCACCGGGACGAAGTAGCTCGCGATCAGGTCCGCGAGCCGCTGGATCGGAGCCTTGGTGCCCTGCGCCTGCTGCACAAGCCTCACGATCTGCTGCAGCACCGTGTCTTTCCCGATCCTGGTAGCGCGCATGCGGAAAGAACCGATCTTGTTGAGGGTCGCGCCGATGACGGTATCCCCCTCGTTTTTGCGCACCGGGAGCGGTTCGCCGGTCAGCATGCTCTCGTCGACCGTGGAACTCCCCTCGATCAGCTCGCCGTCCACGGGCACCTTCTCGCCCGGCCGGACCAGGATGGTGTCGCCCAGCTGCACCTCGGCTATGGGGATGTCCTGCTCCTTGCCGTCGCGCAGCACCCGCGCGAGTTTAGGCTGCAAACCTATCAGGGCGTGGATCGCGCCGCTGGTCTTACTTTTGGCGCGGGCCTCCAGAAGTCGTCCCATGAGGATGAGGGTGACGATGATGGCGGCGACCTCATAGTAGACGCCGACGGCTCCATCATGCCCGTGCCCCGCCGCTACCGTCCTTGCCGAGAGCCATTGCGGCGCGACCGTGGCAACAAGGCTGAAGAGATAGGCGGAGAGCGTCCCGAGCGCCACCAGGGTGTTCATGTCCGCGACGCGGTGCTTTGCCGCGCTCCAGGCTCCGGTGAAGAACTCCCGTCCGGCCCAGAAAAGGACCGGCGTGGTAAGCGCGAGCTCCACAAAGGCCCGGCCAGGGAAATTGAGGGCATCGGCCAGCGCGGGTACCAGGTGCCCGGCCATGGCCAGAATTGCCACCGGTATGGTGAGAGCCAGGGCGATGACGAACTTGCCGCGGTTTTTCCGGTACTGCTCTTCGTGCACCTTGGACTGCGCTTCCAGGAGCTCTGCCTCGTCGGTCTCGGTCCCGCCGCTTCCCGCTTCGAGGACGTCGTACCCCATGTCGCGCACCACCTGCTTGAGCGCCTGCGGGTTCGTCACCTGCGGGTCAAATTTCACCGTGGCCCGGGTGGTGGCGAAGTTGACCGCGGCCTTGGCGACGCCGGGGGTGCCTGAAAGCGACTTCTCTATGCGGCCGGCGCACCCGGCGCAGTTCATCCCCAAAAGGGGAAACTCGCACTGCTCGGCGCGCTCCGGCGCGGCGGGCGCGGCTGAAGAGCCTTCAGCGGCGGACGGCATTTGGCTAATAAGGAAGCTCTCCGGGTTTGCCTCGAACTTTTGCTTGCACCCGGCGGAGCAGAACTTGTAGCTGGTCCCGGCATGGGTCGCGTTGTGGGGCGAGTCTTCCGGCACGTCCATGCCGCAGACCGGATCCCGTAAAAGATTGTTTTCCGACATATCGTGGTCCTCCCTTGTCACTTCAAAAAGCGCGACAGCGCTGTCTTCACCTCGTCCAGAAGTTGCTGCTGCGACATCGGCTTGGCCGATTCATGCTGGCTGTCGGTCCCGTGTCCCAGCACGCAGTTCTCCAGGTGCCTGGTCAGCAGTTCGACCCCGAGGGCGTCCAGGGCCGAGCGCACCGCCGAGATCTGGTTCAGTATGTCGACGCAGTAGCGCTTCTCCTCCAGCATCCGCTCGATGCCGGCCACCTGACCGGCGATGCGCTTCACGCGCGTGGTCATCTTGTTCTTGGGCGACTGTGTCATGGAGCCTCCTTATGCTTCGAGATACCCCACCGGGGTATTTACTTTAAACTGAAGATACCCCCATGGGGTATACTGGTCAAGAAAAATGTGGACGACGGCCCTCCAGTATTAAAAAGGCAAAATCCCCCCTGTCCCCCTTCGCAAAGGGGGGAACGCTAGTTCTCGTGCAGTGTTTTGTGGGTAGATATCAGTCGGGGGACGCGAGTTATCGTGATTGTTCCTAGCAAGGGTTCAACTGGGATTTCGGTGGACTGCTGAGCCCACGAGGACAATAAGGGGAAGGAAAAACTAACTCCTGCCGCGGCAGCTGCAAAAATGCGCTGCCGCGGCACTAGCAATGGGCTACTTCAAGAATTGCCTGAGCACGAAGGGGAGGATGCCGCCGTGGCGGTAGTAATCGAGTTCGTTCGTGGTGTCGATCCTCACCTGCACCGTGAACGAGCCGGTGTCGCCTTCACTATTCCGATAATTCACCTGGAGTTTTTGCCCCGGCGCAAGTTCTGACAGCCCTTCCAGATCGAAGCTTTCCGTGCCGTCCAACCCGAGGTTAGCCGGGTTCTCGCCCGGAAGAAACTGCAGGGGCAGAACGCCCATCCCGACGAGGTTAGAGCGGTGGATCCTCTCGAAGCTCTCTGTGATCACCGCCCTCACCCCGAGGAGCTTGGTCCCCTTGGCAGCCCAGTCGCGGGAGGAGCCGGTGCCGTATTCCTTGCCGGCGATGACGATCAGCGGGACGCCGGTCTCACGGTATTTCTCTGCGGCGTCGAAGATTGACATCTGGCCGCCATCCTTGTCGTCGCAGACAAAGCACCTGGTTACCCCTCCTTCCACACCCGGTACCAGTTGATTCCTGATGCGGATGTTGGCGAAGGTCCCCCGGACCATCACCTCGTGGTTGCCGCGGCGCGCCCCGTAGGAGTTGAAATCCTTCGGGGGGATGCCCAGCGAGATCAGGTAGCGGCCGGCAGGAGCATCCTTTGCGATGGAACCTGCAGGAGAGATATGGTCTGTGGTGATGGAATCCCCCAAAAGGGCCAGCACCCGCGCCTCTTTTACATCCTGGACCGGCTGCGGATCCCTGGAGAGGTCGGCAAAGAACGGAGGCTCCTTGATGTAGGAGGACCCTTGCTGCCAATGGTACAGTTCGCCGATGGGAACCTGCAGGGCCATCCACTGTTCGTCGCCCTGGAAGACGTCGGCGTAGTTGCGGGCGAAGGATTCGGCATGGACGCAGCTTTGCACCAGTTGAGCGACTTCCTGCTCGTTGGGCCAGATATCTTTCAGGTACACCGGGTCGCCATTGGGGTCGTTGCCTATGGGGTCCCGGGTGAGATCGATGTTGACGTTGCCGGCCAACGCATAGGCCACAACGAGCGGCGGCGAGGCGAGGTAGTTGGCCCTCACGTGGCTGTTGATGCGCCCCTCGAAGTTGCGGTTGCCGGAAAGGACTGCGGCTACGGCGAGGTCTCCTTTGACGATGGCCCCGGAGATGTGCTCGGCCAAAGGCCCACTGTTGCCGATGCAGGTGGTGCATCCATAGCCGACCAGGTGAAAGCGCAGGGCCTCCAGGTACGGCGTGAGCCCAGCAGCGGCCAGGTAGTCGGTGACCACCTTGGAGCCGGGGGCAAGGCTCGTCTTCACCCACGGCCGCACCTGCAACCCGCGTCGTACCGCGTTGCGCGCCAGAAGACCCGCCCCTATCATGACCGACGGGTTGGAGGTGTTGGTGCAACTGGTGATGGCGGCGATAACCACCGAGCCGTGGCAGAGGTTGTAGGCGGTCCCGTCGGGCTGGCGCACCGGGACGCAGTGCCCCAGGGCTCCAAGCGACTTGTCGGGGTGATCCATCAGCTCGGGGGCGACGGTCACCGGCGCTCCCCCCTCCCCGAGCCACCGGCTCATGGTTTCCTTGTCGACACGCGCGGCGTCATGAGACCTCAGGGTGATCAACTGCTTGCGGAAGGATCCCCGCACCTCCTTCAGATTGACCCGGTCCATCGGGCGCATCGGCCCGGCGAGGGAGGGCTCGACCTGGGTCAGGTCGAGTTCCAGGATGTCGCTGTACGAAGGCTCCGGCCGGTTCACATCGAGCCAGAGTCTCTGTTGCTGGTAGTACGCCTCCACCAGCGGAACGATGTCTTGCCTGCCGGTCAGGCGCAGGTAGTCGGTCGTCTGCCCGTCGACGGGGAAGACCCCGATCGTGGCGCCGTATTCCGGCGCCATGTTGCCGATGGTGGCGCGGTCCGCGATGTTGAGGGAGGCGGCACCTGGACCGAAGAACTCGACGAACTTCCCGACCACACCCTTCTTGCGCAGCATCTGGGTCACGGTGAGAACCAGGTCCGTCGCCGTGGCTCCTGGGGCGAGCGCGCCGGTCAGGCGGAAACCGACCACCTGGGGGATGAGCATGGAGCAAGGCTGCCCCAGCATGGCTGCTTCCGCCTCGATTCCCCCCACTCCCCAGCCGACGACGCCGAGACCGTTGATCATGGTGGTGTGGGAATCGGTCCCCACCAGCGTGTCTGGGAAGACAAACTCCTCCTCACCTTGTTTCGCCACCATGGCCACCTGCGAGAGGTATTCGAGGTTTACCTGGTGACAGATGCCGGTCGCGGGCGGTACCACGCTGAAGTTCCGGAAGGCCGACTGCCCCCAGCGCAGGAACTGGTAGCGCTCGTGGTTGCGCTCAAACTCGACGGAGGAGTTTCCCCAGAAGGCGCCGGTGGTGCCGTAGAAGTCCACCTGAACCGAGTGATCGATGATCAGGTCGGCGGGCTGCATGGGGTTGATCTTCGCGGGGCTACCTCCAAGACGCGCCAAGGCCGACCGCATAGCGGCAAGGTCGGCCACCGCCGGCACCCCGGTGAAGTCCTGGAGCAGTATCCGGGCGGGCATGAACTGGAGTTCCTTGTCCGGTTCCGCCGCCGCGTCCCAGCGGGCCACGGCCTCGATGTCCTCCCTTTTCACCACCACCCCGTCCTCCCTCCTCAGGAGGTTCTCCAGCAGTATCTTCAGGGAATACGGAAGCCGCGAGATGTCCAGCCCCGAATTTTCCTGAAACGCCTGCAACGAATGGTAGCGGTAGCTCTTGCCGCCTGCGGTGAGCGTGCTCAGAGTGTTGTAGCTGTTCGATGTCTTGCCGCTCATGATCTTCTCCCTTTCTCTTTCAAACTTTCTTGACAGCGACGTTCGCGGCGACGAGGATCGGGTCCCAGACCGGAGAATACGGGGGCGAGTAGGCCAGGTCCAGTTCGGCGATCTCGAACACGGTCATCTGCTTGTAGATCGCGGTCGCCAGCACGTCGAGCCTCTTGGCCACCACGTCCTCGCCGACGATTTGCGCGCCCAGGAGAAGCCCGTCCCCTTTCTGGCAGAAAAGCACGACGCGCATCGTGCTCCCGCCTGGGAACTCCCCGCGGGTGGGGCTGTCCACGAATACCTTGACGTAATCCTTGCCGAGCGCCTGCAGCTGCCTTTCGTTGAGGCCGGTGGTGGCGATGCTCAGCTCGAAGAACTTGAAGACGGCCGTCTGGTCTATCCCCCAGAACTCCATCATCCGGTCGGGGTTGGCAACGTTGTTACCTATGACGCGGCCGTGCTTGTTGGCCGCGGGGCCCAGGGGGAAATAGGAGTTCGTCCCCAGTTGCCGGACGTAGTGCTCGGCGCAGTCACCGCCGGCGAAGACGGAATCGAGGTTGGTGCGCAGATAGCGGTCGACCTTGGCCGCCCCCGCAGTCCCGAGAACGCCTCCTGCCGCGGCGAAAAGAGCGGTGTTGGGGCGGGTGCCGACGGCGACCACCACAAGATCAGCGGGGAAAACGCCCGCGGAGGACCTGACCTCGCCACCCGCTTTCTCGGCGATGTCGACGCCGGTGATCAGCTCGATCCCCCTCTCCTTCACCTTGTCCAGCACCTTAGCCCTCGCCTCCTCACAGAAGGAGGGGAGGATGGTGGGAGCTTTCTCCAGGATGACCGGCTTGATCTTCAGGTTGGTGAGGACGTCGGCGACCTCGAGGTTCGTATAGCCCGCGCCAACTAAAACCGCACGCTTTGGGGCCTTCTCGTAGATGAACTGCTTCACGTGCCTCGTGTCGTCCAGAGTCTTGAAGCAGAAAACGTCGCTATCGTCGAAGCCTGGCGCGGTGAGCCTGATGGCGCTGTTGCCGGTGGCATAGACGAGAAAGTCGTAGCGCTCCTGGTAGCCCTTGCCCGTGGCGAGATCGGTGACGCTCACCACTTTCCCGACCGGGTCGATGGCGGTCACTTCCTGCCTCAGCCGATAGTCTATCCCACGCTCCTTGCGGATGGTCTCCAGCGACAGCGCGTAGAGCTTTTCCACCGGTTTTTCCCTGAAGAAAAGGTTGTACGGCATGCCGCAGGCGGCATAGGAGACGTCGCCGCTTCTCTCCAGGACTACCACTTCAGACTCTGGCGACTGTCGCTTTGCCTGGCTTGCCGCCGACAACCCTGCCGCGACCCCGCCGATGATCACAGTCTTCATACAGCCTCCGCATGACATAAAAGGGACAGGCTGCCCATCCAGAGCTTGAAGCTGGAAGGCAGCCTGTCCGGTATGGATCACACTTCTTCGAACATGCTCTTCTCTGCGCCGCACAAGGGGCAGACCCAGTCCTCTGGGATGTCTTCAAAGGCGGTACCCGGCTGGATGCCGCTGTCCAAGTCACCGATCTCGGGGTTGTAGATGTAACCACACACGGTGCAACGATATTTCTTCATAATCTTCCCTCCTTCTCCGGTTTATTGATAAAAGTCATTCCCCCTGTGGTTGAGCGGGGGTAAAAACATCCATAAAAAGTAGCTGGACTGTGTTTGTTGTCAAGCAGACGCCAATTATAAAGCTCTATTTGGAAAGCTGTGTACAGATGGAGCAAATCAATGCTATTACCGTCTGGCAGGACCTACCAGCTACTGAGGGCGCTGGAAGAGATATTTCGGATTGTGCGGCAAAGAGCAAATCCCCCCTGCCCCCCCTCCCGCCTTCGCAGACTGAAATGCTACGGCGCGCAGGCCCGCCTCCGCGGACCGAAGCGCTACGGCGCGCAGGCCCGTCGCAAAGGGGGGAACGCGAGGTCTCGCGCAGCGCTTCGTGGGCAAATGTACTGGTGCTTCCAGGTCCCCCGGCATTCCCGATGAACCAGCTGATAATCCTCCTAAATCGCAAGAGGGATATTTACAGGCAGTTGCAGCGCACGGCGTACTAACGGCCGATGGCTTGGGTCAGGGTCGATAAAACAGGTTGATACACAGCAAACGATGGAGAAATACATGAAGCGTCTACTGGGGAAGATCGACGAGGGGCTGCTCACTTCCGAACAGCGTCCGATGCTCCGCTTCCTGATCATACTGACTGCGGCTTCGACGATCGGACTGCAGGGGTACACCATTTTGTTCAACAACTTCGCGGCCGAGATGGTGCATCTGAACGGAAGCCAGGTCGGCATCACGCAGTCGGTGCGGGAGATTCCGGGCCTACTGACCCTGCTGGTGGTCTTCGTGCTCCTCTTCATGCGCGAACACAAGCTGGCCGCACTTTCGGTGCTGCTCTTGGGGCTGGGAACGGGTATCACGGCGCTCATCCCCTCCTACGGCTGGGTGATCTTCACCACGGTGGTGATGAGCTTCGGTTTCCACTACTACGAGACCACCAACCAGTCGCTCACCCTGCAGTACTTTTCCACCGCGGTCTCGCCCATAGTCTTCGGGCGCCTTCGGGCGCTGGCCGCCATCTCCAGCGTGGTGGCAGGGATCATGGTTTACTGCCTGAGCTCGGTGGTGCAGTACCGCGGGATGTACCTCGCCATCGGGGCTGTTGTTTTCATCGCTGGCGCCTGGGGGCTTTGCCAGAACCCCACCCACGCGGGAATCGTGCCCCAGCGCAAGAAGATGATCCTGCGGCGCAGGTATTCGCTTTTCTACATCCTGACCCTGCTCTCCGGAGCCAGGCGGCAGATATTCGTGGTCTTCTCGATCCTACTGCTGGTGCAGGTGTTCCATTTCACGGTGCGCGAGATGACCATCCTCTTCATCGTGAACAACATCGTCGCCTATGTCCTCAATTCCCTGATTGGTAAGGCGATCAACCGCTTCGGCGAACGCTTCATCTCCTCCTGCGAATACGCTGGCGTCATCGTCATTTTCATGGTCTATGCCTTCAGCACCTCGAAATACCTGGTCATGTTCATGTACATCCTGGACAACATCCTCTACAATTTCGAGGTTTCCATCAGGACCTACTTCCAGAAGGTGGCAGATCCCGCCGACATCTCCTCATCCATGTCGGTCGGGTTCACCATCAATCACATAGCCGCCGTTTTCCTGCCCGCATTGGGCGGCTACTTCTGGATGTTGGATTACAGGATCCCGTTCATCGGCGGCACGGTACTGGGTGTGATTTCCCTGGTCGCGGCACAGTGGATGAGGGTGCCTGAGAAGGCGCCAGAGTTGGAAATGGCAGGCAGTTAGCAGCGGGATCGCAGCAAGGTATGACGGTAAATACATACAACGATATGACAGTAAGGAGGTGTGCAGATGTTTAAGAGAATTGATCATGTTGAGATCATTCCGCGCGACTTCGAGCGGTCCATCAGATTTTACACCGATGTCCTGGGCTTCGCCATGAAACAGCGCATGGCTGTGTCTGCTCCTCCGCTGGAAGAGATAGCATATCTGGCGCTGGGTGACACTGTGCTGGAATTGATGAGAGTGAAGGACCCCACTCTTTCGGCAGCGGAACCTTGGAGCACGGGGTACCGGATGATGGCGCTGGAGGTAGATGACATGGACCGGGCGCTGGAATACCTGGCTGGAAAAGGAATCGAGCCGACCTGGGGTCCGGTTTCCCTCGGTCCCTCGAAGCGGGCGGAGATCCACGACCCGGATGGGCTGTCGATCGAACTAAGACAGTGGTAACGGCAGCGACAACGACAAACAGGAGGTAACGCAGATGATCCCTGAAAAGATGAGAGAAGTGATGAAGCATGAAGGGGTGGTGGCCATTGTGACCCAAGGCGAAGACGGGCCCCACCTGGTCAATACCTGGAACAGCTACCTGGCGCTGGACGCCGACGAAAGGCTGCTCATTCCGGCGGGATACATGCACGTGACAGAGAAGAACGTGACCCGCAACCCGAAGGTACTTTTGACCCTGGGGAGCCGCGAGGTGCAGGGGACGCACGGCCCCGGAACCGGGTTCCTGGTCGAGGGAAATGCCCGTTTCATAACTGACGGCCCGGTTGTCGAGGCCACGAAGAGCACCTTCCCCTGGGCCAGGGGAGTGCTGGAGATAACCATTACCAACGTGACGCAGACGCTGTAACGACTGTCGCTGAAGCGTCCCGTAGCCGAAAGTGGCGCCCCCTCCTGGGGAGGGACAGGGCGGGGGAAAACGCCGCACTAGAGCAGATTGAAGCCGGGCTCAAAAAAAGCACCTGAGACCAAGGGGGTCTACAGGTGCTTTCTTGTGATTGTTCTTAATCGGAGTGCCCGTGGCCTATCGAGCTGAAAATCAAATCCCCCTAAATCCCCCTTCGCAAAGGGGGAATTTTCGGGCTTTGCCCTGGTTCCTGCCTACTTGAAGGTAGCCATGATGTATTTAGCTATGGCGTTGGCCTCTGCATCGGGCACTGCCTTGGCGTCGAACTTGGTCATGCCGGGGCCGGGGTTGCGCATCTTGGCAACGATGTCCTTCTCGCTCTTGACGCCATGGGCCGCCAGCGACTTCTTGCTTAGCGTCTTGTCCGGCCTGATGATGTTGCCCCCGTTGGGGTGACAGGCGACGCAATGCTGGTCGAATTTAGCCTTGGCATCGATCTTCTCGGCCTTCTTCGCAGCACAGAGTCCCGGAGCGGCCATCACGGCCAGCGACAATACCGATACAGAGACAACAACGAACCTCTTCATATGATTCCTCCTTGTCAGGGACTAGGCCCTTTGAGTGTTCATCCTCTCCTGATTGAGTAAGGCTGTCAGGCAAGGTGGAACCAATGCTAGTCTAGATTTTTCTGTTGTCAATGACCCTGGAGGCTTTACCTTCGGCCCTCGGGATGCTGTTCGGCTCGACCAGTTTCACGACTGCGCCTACCCCGAGCACCGAGTCGATGCGGCGTTCGACGTTGTCGAGGAAAGCCTTCTGAAGCTTCATCTCGTCGAAGAAGATGTTCTCGGTAACCTCGATCCTGATCTCCAGGGTGTCCAGAGCACCCTTGCGGTCCACCACAAGCTGGTAGTGCGGCTGGCAACCTTCGACCGCGAAGAGGACGTCCTCGATCTGAGACGGGTAGACGTTCACCCCTTTGATGATCAGCATGTCGTCGGAGCGTCCCATGGTCTTCTTCATGCGCACCGTGGTCCTGCCGCAGTCGCATTTCGTGTAGTCGAGCGAGGTGATATCGCGGGTGCGGTAGCGGACCATCGGAAACGCTTCCTTGGTGAGCGAGGTGAGCACCAACTCGCCGACGCTACCCGGCGGCAGGGTCTCGCCCGTTTCCGGGTCGATGATCTCGGCGAGGAAAGAATCCTCGGAGATATGCATGCCGCACTTGCACTCGCATTCGCCGGCGACACCCGGTCCGATCACCTCGGAGAGCCCGTAGTTGTCGGTGGCGGAGATGCCGAGCCGGCTTTCGATCTCGCGGCGCATCGCCTCGGACCAGGGCTCGCCGCCGAAAAGCCCCACCTTGAGGCAGAGGCTCTTCGGGTCGATCCCCATCTTCTCCATGCGCTCGGCTATGGTGACCGCGTAGCTCGGTGTCGAGACGAGAGCGGTGGTGCGGTAGTCCTGCATTATCATGATCTGCTTCTCGGTGTTACCGGCGCCCATCGGGATGACCGAGGCGCCGATCATCTCCGAGCCGTAGTGCAGGCCGAAGGCGCCGGTGAAGAGGCCGTAGCCGAAGGCTATCTGCACCACGTCGTCGTGGTTCACGCCTGCAGCGGTCATGAAGCGCGCCACGAGGTTGGACCAGACCTTCACGTCCTGCTTGGTGTAGCCGACGACCGTGGGCTTGCCGGTGGTGCCGCTGGAGGAGTGGATGCGCACCACCTCCCTAAGCGGCACCGCGAACATGCCGTAGGGGTAGTTGAGGCGCAGGTCCTCCTTGGTGGTGAAGGGAAGTTTCGAGAGGTCGGCGAGGGATCTGACATCCTCGGGGACTATTCCCAGTTCCTTGAACTTGTTCCGGTAGCAGGTGACGTTCTTGTACACGCGGTTGAGAGTCGCCTGGAGGCGTTCCAACTGGAGCTGCTCCATCTCCTCGCGCGGCATGCATTCGTAATCCGGATCCCAAATTGACATAAAAACCCCTGTAAAACCAATTGACGTCTAAAACCAATTGATAATTGACAATTGACAGTTGACAATTAAAAACCGAGTGAATGAACTGACATGTCGATTTGATAATAGACAGTGCGATGTAGCATCAGCAGACAATAATAGCTAGCAAACAGTAGCTGGTGAACAAGTAAAAGCTGGTTTGTGTTGTCAATTGTCAATCGTCAATTGTCAATTAAAGTTCACCGTTCCCAAATTTCCTTCTTGTCGCGACCGAGGTAGGCGCGCTGCACATCCTTGTTTTCCAGAAGTTCGCTGGCCTTCCCTGAGAGGATGACCTTGCCGGTCTCCAGCACGTAGCCGCGGTCGGCTACCTTGAGGGCGGCACGGGCGTTCTGCTCCACCAGCAGGATGGAGGTCCCCTCTTCTTCCCTCAACGTCTGGATCACCTTGAAGATGTCCTGCACCACCAGCGGCGCAAGCCCCATGGAGGGCTCGTCCAAAAGGAGCAGCTTCGGGCGCGCCATGAGCGCCCGGCCTATGGCGAGCATCTGCTGCTCCCCGCCGGAAAGGGTCCCGGCGGCCTGCCGGCGGCGCTCCTTGAGGCGCGGGAACATCTGGAACATACGCTCCAGGTCCTCGGCGATCTCCTGGCGCTGCCCCCCCATCCGGTAGCGCAGGTAGGCGCCCAGCTCGAGGTTCTCCTCCACGGTGAGCGGGTTGAAGACCTGCCGCCCCTCGGGCACCTGCGACAGCCCCAACGACACCACCCGGTCGGCGGCAAGCCCCGCGATGTTTTTTCCTTCCAGCACCATCTCACCGCTTGCCGTCGGGATGATGGCGGAAAGGGTGTTGAGAAGCGTGGTCTTGCCGGCACCGTTTGCACCGATGAGGGTGACGATCTCGCCGCGGTTTAAGTGCAGCGACACGTTTTTAAGCGCGTGGACCTTCCCGTAGTAGGCGTTTATGTTCTTGATCTTGAGCATGCTATTCCTCGCCCAGGTACGCGGTGATCACCGCCTGGTTGTCCTGGATCTCCCTCGGGGTCCCCTCTGCCAGCATGGTGCCGAGATTCAGGACTACGAGCTGGTCGCAGATGTCCATAACCAGATCCATGTCGTGCTCTACGAGCGCCACGGTGATACCCAGGTCGCGGATCTTCTTGATCAGGTCGGCAAGCTCGGCAGTCTCGCTGCTGTTCAGCCCCGCCGCCGGTTCGTCCATCAGGAGGAGCTTCGGCTCGAGCGCCATGGCGCGGGCAATCTCCAATAGCCTTCCCTTGCCGAAGGGAAGGGTTCCTGCATCGACACCGGCAAGTTCCGGGATGCCGACGAATTCGAGAAGCTCATGGGCTCGGGCTCGGATCCGCTTCTCCTCCCCCATCTGCCACGGCATCCTGAAGGCGCAGGCGAACATCCCGGAGCTGCTCTGGGTGTGCAGGCCGACCATGACGTTCTCCAGCACCGTCATCTTGCCGAAGAGTTCGATGTTCTGGAAGGTGCGGACCAGCCCCAGATGCGCGCGCCCCTCGGGGGGGAGCTTGGAGATGTCTTTTCCCTCCAGGAGCACCGCGCCGCAGGACGGCGGATAGATCCCGGTCGCTATGTTGAAAAGCGTGGTCTTGCCGGCGCCGTTGGGGCCTATGATCCCGGTGATGGACCCCTTGCCGACGTTGAAGGAGATCCCCTCGAGCGCGGTGAGCCCGCCGAACCTCTTTCCTATGCCGTTCAGGTTAAGCATTCGCCCCCTCCTTCGCCTTCTTCGAGGTGAGGCGCCTGAAAAGAGCCGGTACGCCCTTGACCAGCCCGCCCGGCATGTAGATGGTCATGACGATGAGCAGGGAGCCGTAGACGATGATGTCGTAATCCTGGAAGGTCCGAAGTATCTCGGGCAGCATGGTCAGAAGCAGCGCGCCCAGGATTGATCCGTAGACGCTCCCCAGCCCGCCGATGACGATCATGGTCAAAAACTCCACCGAGGTATGGTAGCTGAACGAGGTGGGCGAGATGAAGGTCATCACGTGGCAGTAGAGGCTCCCGGCGATGGCGGAGATGAAGGCGGAAAGGGTGAAAACCTGCACCTTCATCAGCCTTGCGTTCACGCCCATCACCCTCGCTGCGACTTCGGAATCGTGGATGGCGCGCAGCCCACGGCCGAAGCGGGAGTTGACCAGGTTCAGCGCAAGCAGGATCATGACCAGCGCGAAGCCCCAGACCAGATAGTAGTTCTTCAGGTCCGTGTCGAAGGTGAAGGAGCCGATGGCGAGGTTCGGGATGCCGGAAAGGCCGGAAGGGCCTCCGGTGAGATCGACAGTCTCGTTGAAGGCGATGTTGGCGATGACGCCGACGCCGAGGGTGGCCATGGCGAGGTAGTGCCCCTTGAGGCGCAGTACCGGGAAACCGATGGCGAAGGCGAAGGCGGCGACCGCCAGCGCGACGGCGACCATGGCGACCCAGGGGTTGAAGGCGTAGGTCGAGGTGAGCACCCCGGAGCCGTAGGCACCCAGGCCGAAGAAGGCCGCCTGCCCGAGCGAGATCTGCCCGGCGAAACCAAGGAGCAGGTTGAGCCCCAGCGCGAGCATGCTGTTGACCCCGACGAAGACGAGGACGTTAGTCAGGTAGCTTCCTTGAAGCGGCAATGGGGCGAGGAGCACCACCAGGCAGAAAATGAAAAATTTGATTTTGTCCGATTTCAAAATGGAACCTTATCTAGCAGGAGATCAAAAAACTGCTGTTACACCCTCTCGGTTTCGCCCTTCTTGAAAAGCCCCTGCGGCCGGATGAAAAGGATCAGGAGCAGGATGAAAAAGGCTATGGCGTCCTTGTACCCCGACGATATGAGTCCCGCGCCCAGGGATTCCAGGGTCCCGAGGATGAGACCGCCGAGGACGGTCCCAAGGCCGCTCCCCATCCCCCCCATGATGGCGGCGCAAAAACCCTTCAGCCCAAGCATGATCCCCACGTCGTAAGCGGTCATGGTGAGCGGCGCGATGATCACCCCTGCCAACGAGCCCACGGCTGCGCTGATGACGAAGGAGAATAGGACCATCCTGCCGACGCTGACTCCGACCAGGTTCGCGGCGCGCGGGTTGAAGGAGCAGGCGCGCATCGCCTTGCCGCTGATGGTGTGGTGGAAGAAAAGCCTGCACCCGACGATGACCAGGATTGTGACGCCGAAGATCCAGAGATGCTGCGGCAGAAGCGTCGCCCCTGCGATGCTGATGGGGTCGTTACCCGAGAAGGCGGGTAGCGCCTGGGTGTCCTTGCCCCATAAGAGCATCACCACGCCCCGGATAAGGATGCTGGCGCCGATGGTGATGATGATCAGCGCAAGCGGGGTGGCGTTTTTGAGCGGCCTGATGGCAAGCCGCTCGAAAAGAAGCCCGATGACTGTGGTACCCGCCACGGCGGCGCAGATCGCCGCCAGAAGCGGGAGTTGCAGCGCGTTGATGCAGAAGATGGTAAGCACTCCGCCCAACATGACGAACTCCCCCTGGGCGAAGTTGATGATACCGGTCGAGTTGAATATGATCGCGAAGCTGAGGCCAATCAGGGCGTAGATGGCGCCGGTGGCAAGCCCGGATATGACGAATTGTGTGACCTGATTTAGAAGCTCCATGGATCCTCTTTACTTGACCAGCACCCAGTCTTTTTTCCTGACTTCGACCAGCGTGAACGCGTCTTTGGTCAGGCCGGCGTGGTCCCTGGGCGAAAAGTTGAAAACGCCTCCGATGCCGGCGAAGTTGCGGGTTGCCTCCAGAGCGTTGCGGATGCCAGCGGGGGTGTCCCCACCCCTCTCGATGGCGCCCTTAAGGAGCATCACCGCGTCCCAGGCATGACCGCCGAAGTGATCCCCCTCGGCCCTGTAGTGGTTTTGGTAGTCCTTGATGAAGGCAAGGAGCGACCCTTTCTGCCTGTCGCTCTTCGGGAGCAGGTCGGCGACCAGCACCTTGCCGGAGGGAAGCCTGATCCCCTCGGCCGCGTCCCCGGCGAGATCGATGAACTTCTTGGAGGAAACGCCGTGGCTCATGTAAAGCGGGATCTTGAGGCCGAGCTGCTTCGCGTTTCTCGCCACCACGGCGGGACCGGGGTTGGTGCCCCAGCAGATGACCGCCTGCGCCTGGGAGCCGCGGATCTTGGCGAGCTGCGCGGTCACGTCGGTGTCCTTGGGGCCGTAGGTGTCGTCGGATATGATCTGGATGCCGTAGGCCTTCGCCTGTGCCTTCAGCTGCTCGCGCCCGGAGGCGCCGAAGCCGTCGGAGACGGTCAGGATGGCAACTTTGGTTTTCCTCTCCTTCCTCAGCTGCTCGTAGATGCGGGCGGCGGCAAGGCCGTCGTTCTGTGCGGTCTTGAAGACCCACTTCTTCACCGGCTCGGTGATCTTGCTGCCGGCAGCGCAGGAGATGAGCGGAATCCCGGCTCTCTCGACCACCGGGACGATGGCCATGCTGTCGCCGGTGGTGCTGGGACCGATGATGGCTACGACCTTGTCGTTCTTGATCAGCTTATTGGCGAGCTGCACCGCCTTCGTGGCATCGCCGCTGGTGTCGTAGGTGATCAGTGCTATCTTGCGCCCCTTTACGCCGCCGGCCTTGTTGATCTCGTCGACCACCATCTGCGCGGTGTTGCGCTCAGGCTCCCCCAGGAAGGAGGCGGGGCCGGTCACGGCGAAAAGCCCACCGATCTTGATGGGAGGGGCGGCAAAGGCTACGGTGGAGAGACAGAGCAAGGCAAATAATGCAAGAGCAGTGGTAATCAGTTTTCTCACGGATATTTTCCCCCTTGAAGGAGCGGCAGCGTTGCCGCGATTAAATCAGCGTACGATCACCCAGTCGCCTTTTTCGATGCGGACCATCTCGAAAGCGGAGAGGTCGAGACCGTTATGGTCTTTGGGGGTCATCTTGAAGATGCCGGACACCCCGACCATGCTCCCCCCTTTCTCGATGCCGTCACGTATCTGCGCCGGGGTGCCGGCCCCTTTTTTCAAAGCCTGGGCGATCAACTGGAAGCCGTCATAGGCGTAGCCGCCGAAGGTGGATGCCTCGACGCCGTAGGCTTTCCTGTAGGAGTCGTTGTACTCCTTGAGGAGCTTTGCCTGCGGGTCGGTTTTCTTCAGCAGGTCGAAGACGGCGAGTTTTCCGGCCGGGAGCATGACCCCCTGTGCGGCCTGGGCGCTGGCGAGTTCGATGTACTTCTTGGAGGCGACGCCGTGGCTTTGATAGAGCTGGGCCTTGATCCCCAACTGCTGGACGTTCCTGGTGATGATGGCGGGGCCGGGGTTGGTCCCCCAGCAGATGATGGCGTCGGGCTT
>MTLD01002358.1_pt1 | contig 58673 bp, 54 predicted proteins | sample 1982471 | NCBI WGS metagenome assembly MTLD01 (sample SAMN05712604, study PRJNA340218) | biofilm metagenome | isolation source: sample SPM anode biofilm adapted to -50 mV | place: USA | collected 2012-02-03
GCCAGGGCGGAACCGCCCTGGCCGGCCGCGCGTGGCTTTGCAGCGCCGCCCGCCCTCGAACATCTCGGGCTATTTGGAAACGGTCGCCTCCGCGGGCGGCTGTTCGGTGGCCGCCGGCGCCGCGGCTTCCGCCGGGACCGCATCCGCCAAGCTCTTCTGGATGAGCTGGGCGAGCTTAAGCAGGGTTTCGTCCGAGAGGAGCTCGACTCTGTTCATGAGAGTGTCTACCATCGCCTTGGCCTGCTTGAGCTCCTCGGCGGTCATCTGCAGCGTGGAGAGATCGGTGGACAATTTCTGGAGCGTCGCCTTTATGGCGTCGACTTCCTTGAGCGCCGACTCGGCCTTGGCGAGCGCGGCGTTCATATCGCTGAGCTTCTGGTCGGTGGCAGCTTGATACGCCGCCATTTCGGCCTTGCTGACGCCTCCCATCGACTTGAGCATCGAAGCGCAGCCCGTCATCGCGAGGGCGAGTGCGAGCAGAAGCGCGGCGCGGACAATTTTTTTCATGAGAGCCTCCTGCCTGCATTGTAGTGCAGCCTTTCTGTTCCTTCAAACGAATACGCGAAAAAGCGGAAAATTCAACTATTTCGAGCGAATGCCTATTGAATAATAGGCAAAATATCACATATCATCATACTATGATAGACGAAAGAACTATAATGACTAATTCGGTCGAGAATCTCATCCGCGGATACTCGCGCGACGCGGAAAGCGGCGCGTTCCGCTGCCTGCGCTGCGACGCCGCTTTCGAAGAGGGCAGGGTGTATCCCTCCGACGGCGGCTTCTCGACCGCCGAGCGCGCGGCCCGCGAGCACGCGGCGGCGGCGCACGGCGATCTCTTCGTGGAGCTGTTGGATATGGGCAAAGAGGCAACGGGCATTCCCGAGGCCATGGCCGACGTGCTCCGCCAGTTGCGAGCCGGGCGGTCGGACAAGGAGATCGCGGCCGCCCTGGGCGGCAAGTCGCCCTCCACCGTCAGGAACCAGCGTCTCGCGCTCCGCCGACGCGAGGCCGAGGCTAAAGTCTTTCTCGCCCTCATGGCCCTGCTCGAGCGGGGAGGCGAGTCCGTCGGCCGTTTCGTGGCCTATCCCTCCGCCATGCCGATGCGGGACGACCGCGCCGTCGTCACCGCCGAGGAGGCGGCCGCCATCGAGCAGAAGTACCTCAAGGCTGATGGCAGCCTCGTCCGCATCCCCCGCAAGGAAAAGGAAAAGCTCGTCATCCTGGTGCGGCTGGCGGAGCGTTTCGCGTCCGGGCGCCTCTACTCACAGAAGGAGGTCGACGCGATCCTCGCGGTCGCCGACCCCGACTACGCGGCGCTCAGGCGCTATCTCGTCGACTACCGCTTCCTGGAGCGCGAGCCCGATGGAAGCGCCTATTGGGTCAGGGGGGCGAAGCCTACCCTTTAGCCGGCATTGGCCGCGGAATATCAATTACGGGTATGTTTTGTCAATATTCCGCATTGCGACGGCGCTGAATGCGATTTATCCTTTGCCATCAAGGATAGCGGGGGCGTCGCGCATGATAACGGTCTGTGGCATCGATCTTGGAACGCAGAGCTGCAAGATTCTCGTCTACGACGCCGAGAGCCGGAAGGTCGCGGCGAGCGCGCAGGCGGCCCTGGGCATGATCAGCCGCGATGACGGCACGCGCGAGCAGGAGGCCTCCTGGTACAGGGACGCCCTGGCGGCCTGCTTCGCCGCCATCGACCCCGGCGTCAGGGCGACGATCGCCGGCATCGGCGTCTCGGGCCAGCAGCATGGATTCGTGCCTCTCGACGAGGGCGGCAGGCCGCTCCACCCGGTCAAGCTCTGGTGCGACACCTCCACCGCGGCCGAGTGCGCCGAGCTTACGGAAGCCGCGGGAGGGGAGGCCGCCCTCCTGGCCGAGACGGGCATGCCGATGCTGCCCGGCTACACCGCGCCCAAGATACTCTGGCTCAAGAAGCGCAGGCCCGAGCTCTTTACGAGGCTCGCGCACGTCCTGCTGCCCCACGACTATGTCAACTTCCTCCTCACCGGCGAATATTCCGCCGAATATGGCGACGCCTCGGGCACGGCCCTCTTCGACGTCAGACGCCGCCGCTGGTCGGCTTTCGCGTGCGCCCTTGTCGATCCGCGGCTTGAAACGCTTTTACCGCCGCTGCGGGCGCCCGGCCAAGCCGCGGGGCGGGTGAGCGCGGCAGCGGCGGCGGCCTTCGGGATTCCCGAGGGCGCCGCGGTGTCTTCGGGCGGCGGCGACAATATGATGGGCGCCATCGGCACCGGAACGGTGCGCGACGGCTTCCTCGCGATGAGCCTGGGCACCTCGGGCACCCTCTACGGCTACTCCGACGCGCCGGTCGTGGACCCCTCCGGCCGCCTGGCCGCCTTCTGCTCGTCCGCCGGGGGCTGGCTGCCCCTGCTATGCACGATGAACTGCACGGTCGCGAGCGAGCAAACCCGCGCCCTCCTCGGCCTCGACCTCGCCGGCTTCAACGCGCTCGCGGGCGCGGCTCCGGCGGGCGCGGAGGGACTGGTCATGCTGCCTTTCTTCAACGGCGAACGCGTACCCAACCTCCCCGACGGCAGGGCGAGCGTCAACGGCGCCACCGCCTCCAACTTCACCAGCGGAAACCTGGCCAGGGCGGCTATGGAATCGGCGATCTTCGGTATGAAAATCGGCCTGGACGCTTTCCTCTCGCGGGGCTTCTCGCCTCGGGAGATCCGCCTGATCGGCGGCGGCGCGAAAAGCCCGCTTTGGAGGGCGATGGCCGCCGACATCACCGGGCTGCCCGTCCGCCTGCCTTCGGGCGAGGAGGCGGCGGCCATGGGCGCGGCTCTCCAGGCGCTCTCCCTGCTTGAAAGCGAGGCCGGCCGCGCCCAGAGCCTCGCCGACATCGTCGACGCCCACGTCGCCCTGGAAGGCGGCGCCGTCGAACCTGATCCCGCGAACGCCGCGCGTTATGCCGACGCCTACGGCGACTATCTGCGCTATCTCGGGGCGTTGAGCCCCCTTTATCGATAAGGAGCACGTGATGAAGGATTTTTTCGTCAATGACAAGGAATATTTCCCGGGCATCGGCAAGATCGCCTACGAGGGGCCGGCGAGCGACAATCCCCTCGCTTTCAAGTACTACAACCCCGAGCGCGTGATCGCCGGCAAGGCGATGAAGGATCACCTGCGCTTCGCGGTGGCGTACTGGCACAGCTTCTGCGGCGACGGCCTCGACCCCTTCGGCTCGCCGACGCATTTCTTCCCCTGGAACGACGCGCCGGCCACTCCCCTACAGGCGGCGGAGCGCAAGCTCGACGGCGCCTTCGAGTTCTTCACCAAGCTCGGCGCCGAGTTCTACTGCTTCCACGACCGCGATCTGGCTCCCGAGGGCGCCACGCCCGCCGAAAGCGAGCGGAATCTGCGGCACATGGTCTCCCTGGCGGCCGAGCGGCAGAAAGCCACCGGCGTCAAGCTCCTCTGGGGCACGGCCAACCTCTTCTCGAATCCGCGCTTCATGAACGGCGCCGCGACCAACCCCGAATTCGCCGTGCTCGGCCACGCGGCGGCCCAGGTCAAGGCCGCCATCGACGCCACGATCGCCCTCGGCGGCCGGGGCTACGTCTTCTGGGGCGGGCGCGAAGGCTACATGAGCCTCCTGAACACCGACATGAAGCGGGAGAAGGAACATCTCGCCCGGTTCCTCGCCATGGCGCGCGACTACGGACGCGCCCGGGGCTTCAAGGGCATGTTCTACATCGAGCCCAAGCCCATGGAGCCCATGAAGCACCAGTACGACTTCGATGTCGAGACGGTGGCCGGCTTCCTGCGCGCCAACGGTCTGGAGAAGGACTTCAGGATCAATATCGAGGCGAACCACGCCGAACTCGCCGGCCACGATTTCCAGCACGAGCTCGAGACCGCCGCCTCCCTCGGGCTTTTCGGCTCGGTGGACGCCAACCGCGGCGATCCCCGCAACGGCTGGGACACGGACCAGTTCCCCTTGAGCCTTTACGAGACGACGCTGGCGATGCTCGCCATCCTCAAGGCCGGCGGCTTCGCGACGGGCGGTCTCAATTTCGATGCCAAGATCCGCCGCAATTCCGTCGAGCGGTCAGATCTTTTCGAGGCCCACATCGGCGGCATGGACGCGTTCGCCGCCGGCCTCGTCGCGGCTCAACGCATCATCGATGAAGGGGAACTCTCCTCCTTCGTCGAGGCGCGCTATTCCTCCTTCGATTCGGGCTCGGGCGCCCTTTTCGAGCGCGGCGGCATGTCCCTCGAGGAGCTCGCCTCCGGCGCCAAGGAATACGGCCGCGCCGGCATCGCCTCGGGCCGCCAGGAGCGCCTGGAGAACATCGTCAATCGCGCCCTGCTGAAGCTGTAGTCTCAAGCGCGCCCGCTTCGCCCGACCGACTCCGCTGGAATCTCGCCTCGCAAAAGGTTATGATTCTCATGAGAGGTGGCGTTATGAAAGACGATGCGTCACTGCGCGAATTCATGTCCAAGCTCGACGTCGGCGTGTATATATGGGATGGCGACAGGAAAATTTCATTCTGGAACAAGGCCGCCGAGCGGCTCTCCGGCTATTCCGCCGAGGAGATGCTCGGCGGGCGGTGCTCGGACAATCGCCTGCGCCACGTTACGCCCGACGGCGTCAACCTCTGCCTGAACGGCTGCCCCATGGCGGCGACCATGTACGACGGGAAGATGCGGGAGACTGAAGTCTACATGCATCATCGCGATGGCAGCCGGCAGCCGATCGCGGTCTGGGCCTCGCCACTGCTCGATGATTCAGGCGCGATAACGGGCGCCATCGAAATTTTCTCCGACCGCCGCAATCGCTCGGACGTTCTCAAGGAGCTCGAAACCCTGCGCCATGAGGTGCTTTCCGATCCGCTCACGAAGCTCGGGAATAGGCGGTATCTCGAAGCGGTCGCGGCTTCGCGCTTCGAGGCGGTCAGTCAGGGGCAGGGCGGCTTCGGGCTTTTCATGATCGACATCGACCACTTCAAGCGCGTGAACGACACCTACGGCCATGTCATCGGCGACGACGTCCTCACGATGGTCGCTTCTACCCTCGGCTCGGCCATCCGTCCGCTCGACGCCGCGGTGCACTGGGGCGGCGAGGAATTCGTCCTCTTCTGCGCCAATGTCCCTGAAGACAAGCTCGTTGAATTGGCGGAGCGCGTCCGATTCGTGGTCGCCGAAAGCTGGCTTTCGACGAAGGCTTTCGGGAATATCGCCGTGACCGTGTCGATCGGCGCCGCCAAGGCCGTGGCGGGCGACACCCTCGCGTCGGTGGTCGCCCGCGCCGACGCCGCCCTTTGCCAGGCGAAGAATTCCGGCAGGAATCGCTGCGTCGTTTCCTCGCCGACCGGATGATCAATGAGCGCGCCGCCGAAAGACTGCGTTAGGCGCGTTGATCCGCCGCTAAGCGGCTTTGATACTTTTCGGCGAAGAGGGCCGGCTGGCCGCCCGTGTTCCAGAAAAGCACCGTGTCATTTTTTCCGAAAAAGCCTTTTCTCGCGAGGTCGACGAGTCCCGCGGCCGCCCGCCCCGTGTAGACCGGATCGAGCAAAAGCCCTTCTGTGCGCGCGAAGAGCCCGACCGCCTCGACCTCGGCCTCGGTAAGCACGCCGTAGCCCGCGCGGCAGTAGGCGTCGTTCGCGAGAATGTCCTCCGGCCGCACCTCCATGCGCGGTCCGAGGAGCTCCGATGCGTCCGAGGCGAGGCTTGAGACGCGCTCCTTGAGCCAGGCTTCCGACTCGTCGATGCTGATACCCAGCACTTTGCCTCTCAAGCCGAAGAGCCGGGCTCCCAGGGCGAGGCCGGCGTGCGTGCCGCCCGACGAGGTGCCGAACACGTACCAGTCGGCGTCCATACCCTGCTTCATGGCCTCCTCGACGGCGAAGGCGTAGCCGAGCGCGCCGATCGGAGTCGAGCCGCCGTAGGGCATGAAATAAGGGGTTTCGCCGGCGGTCTCGAGCTCCGCGCAGATTTCCTTTTGCGCGCGTTCCCTGTCCTCGCGGCGATCGACCCAGACGATTCTCGCTCCGAGGAGGCTGTCGAGAAGGATGTTCGCGCTCGCGGCCGCGGGGCGCGGGCCGTTGAGCACGAGCACGCAGTCCAGGCCGAACTTGGCGGCCGCCGCGGCGGTCTGCCGGCAGTGGTTCGACTGGGCCGCTCCCGCCGTCACGATCGTGGAGGCGCCCTTCTGAAGCGCGTCCGCGATGAGGAATTCGAGCTTGCGCGTCTTGTTGCCGCCCAAGGCGAGGCCAGTCGCGTCGTCGCGCTTGACGAAGATGCGCGGCCCGCCCAGCGCTTTCGACAGGCGGCCCAGCTCGTCGATCGGCGTGGGCAGGTGGGCGAAGCGGAGACGCGGGACTTCCTTGAGGCTGCCGTTCATAAGCCCTCCCTTATTCGCCCGCGGGCCCGCGGCGCTCGAGCCGCAGTCCTGTGGCGTTTCGGACGCTGAATCCTTTCCATGAGGGAGACCCCTGGGCCGCCTGCTCCTTGCGGTCGGCGGGTCCGCGGTCTTCCTTCGCGCGCTCGCTCAATTCGAGGTAGGTCGCCGCCTCCGCGTCGCCCTTCAGGTACTTGCCGAAAAAGGCGGTCGCGAAGTGCTGGGCGATATTGTTCGAGCGCGCGGCGTCCCAGACGGGATCCATGTAGTGCTTCCAATATTTCGCGCCCGGTCCCGGATCCGCTGCGACTTCCTGGGGGGCGGGTATAGGGGCTATCGCGTTATGCCCAGCGTTCTCGAACGTGAGGAGGTAGCGCTCGGCGCCCGCGCAATACTCGAAGATCGTGCGCACGCCGGGCGAGTAGCCCACGGTGGTGTCGGCGCTGCCGGCCATGAAGAACATCGGCGTCTTTATGGCGGCCAGTCCCGAGCGGTTCCAGAAGCCGTTGGGCCACCCCCAGGGGGCGATGGCGATGGCCGCCTTGATGCGCGGATCGAGGCTCGCAACGTATTCGGGGTTGCCGGCCTGGCGCTTGACGAGGAGGAGTTCAGGCGGCGCGATGGGCGATTTCGCGATGTGCTGCGAGAATCCGCCGCCTATCGCGTTGATCACGCCGTAGCCGCCCATCGAGTAGCCGACAAGCCCCGCGCGGTCCGCGTCGATCAGTCCCTCGAGGCCCGTCCCGAGGCCGTCGCGGTTGAGGTTCGCCAGCGCGCCGAGGATGAAGGCTTGGTCGAGCGGGCGATGGTAGAGCGTCGAGGCGAAGGCGCCGAGGTCGTCGTAGGTGCTGTCGGGATGGTCGATCGAGGCGACGACGTAGCCCTTGCTGGCCAAGTTCTCGCCCAGGTGGCACATGATGAAGCGGTTGCCCGGATAGCCGTGGGAGAGGATGACGAGGGGGAAGGGACCGCCGCGCGGTTCGGCGGGGGTGTTCCTGATCGCCCTTCCGCGAAGCGTCACCTTCGTCGTGCCGTCGCGGGTGACGACGCCCTCGTAGGCGCGGGATCCGGGCGCCGCCGGTTCGGCCGCCGCGGGATACCAGAGTTCGACGGTCAGTATTCGATCCCCAACGGCGAGCGGCGCTCCCGGTTCGGCGGCCGCGATATCATACTGTCCCGGGTTCGTGAACCGCATGGTCCGGGCGCCGACCGCATATCGCCCATAGGGGGCCAGGTCCGGGGCGTCGGGCCGTATCTCATCGACTCTGTTTCCTGAAAATCGCTCTTCCATGCTCAGTGCCTCACAACGTTGATGGTTCCGTTGTACCACAATCCGGCCCGGCGGGAAAGCGCCGAAATAACGTTGGGCGATGTTCCGCGCCCGGCGTCCTGGAAGCAAATTTGCGAATCGTGGCGCGCTCGCTTATACTGGGACGAAAAGAGGAGGCTGCGATGTCCATACTACCGTATCTCGTCGGCGCGGTTATGTGCGTGGTCGGAGTCGGCTTGGGTTTCGGAGGATTGGCCACACGGCGCAAGGCCAGGGAAGCCTCGGCGTGGCCGACCGTTCCCGGCAAGGTCTCCGCGGCCGAAGTGATCGAACACAAGGAGTCCGGGGTCAACTCGAAAGGCCACAAGGTCACCAGGGTGAGCTACGAGGCGGCGATCAAGTACTCCTATACGGTCGAGGACAAGCTCCATCATGGAAAGCGAGTCGGCCTCGCCGACGGATCGGGCGGGAAAGCCCACGCGGAGAAGCTCGTCGAGCTCTACGGTCCATCGACGGAGGTGCAGGTCCACTACAATCCCGCCGACCCCAAGGACGCCATCCTCGATCCGAGGGAAAACGGATCGGGCAGGCAGTTCGCCATCGGCGGCGCCCTCATCGCCGTCGGCCTCGTGATCCTCGCCTACGGACCCACGCTGGCCGGCCTCTTCGCGTTCTAGCGCGCGCCGGCACGCCGACCCGGGGGCGAGCAACCAGCCCGCGGGCTACTCGCCGCTAAAAGCTCTTCCTCAACGTCAGCGAATCCACGATCAGCGACGTTCCCCCGAAACAGGCGAACCCCAGCCAGCCGCCGTCGATCGATTCATAAGGCAGGGTGGCGAGCGGCATTCCATTTGCCGTGAACTCGAGCGAGTCGCCGGCGCGCTTAACCTCGAGGTCGTTGTCGGCCATGCCTTTCGTGATCGATTCGCTCGCGGTCCAGGGAATCAGGAATACGGGCTGGCCGGCCTTGAAGTGAACCACGGCGTAGCCGCCCTGCGGCGAAATGACGAGCGCGTAGAAGTTTTGGATATCCACGATGTCCCAGGCCAGGCCTATGTTCTCGCTCATGCTCGTGCTGTTGTACCGGACTCGGGCGGAGAAGGAGTAGTCGAGCCCGCGGTCGAGTTCGATTTGCGCCGCCGCGAGCCCTCCGGTTGCCTGCTTGGCCTTGACGTAATAGTAGCCTTGCGTGAGCGCCATCTTGATCGACTCGTTCTCGCCGAGAGGCCAGGGCTCCGCCTCGTCCAGGAAATCGTTTTCTAGGATGATGGTGGGGTCGGTGGGGTCGGTCCAGATCACGTCGCCCGAACCGTCTATCCAGGTCCAGCTGCCATCTATGAGCTGCACTTGAGCCAGCCCGCCATCGACGAAGGGGAAGGCATCGAGATATGTTGGCGGAATCGCCCAGTTTCCCGCAGGGTCGATGAAACCCCAAAGGTCATCAAATTTGGCAGCGGCGAGTCCCGATGAGAAGGGGCGCGCGTCTTGGAGCTGGAGCTCCACGGCAAACGCGCCCTTGGCATCGATGAAGCCCCGGTGCGGACCGCTCGATACGAGCGCCCTGCCTTCGGCGAAGAGCGAGGCCGAGGACCAGTTCATGGAGGCGGGAAAGGCCTCGGCGCCGGCGCGGTTCAGGAATCCCCGCGCGGCGGAGCCCGGCTCATAGTACCAGAGCTTTCCCTCCGAGAAGCTATAGGGCGCGGGAATCTCCCGGTCCGCGGCGACGTCGAAGACCGTCCTTCCCTTCGCGTCTATGAAGCGGCGCGTGACTTTCGAGGGCATGGCGAAGGCGAGCCCTTCGTGGAAGTCGCCGACCTTGACGTAGCGCGGTGGCACGCGCCAGTCGCCCGCCAGATCGATGAAACCGTAGAGACCGTTCCTCGCCTTTGCCGCGGCGAGCCCCTCGGAGAAGGGCGCGATCGAGAGGAGATCGGGAGCGCGCAACTCCTGGCCTTTAAGGTCGAGGAGTCCATAGAGGGAGGGTTCCTTCGCCTTCCTGACTATGATGGCGCCTGTGGAGAAATCCTGCCCCGCGTCGATCTGGTACTTGCCGGGGGCCGCCAGGAGCTTGCCCGACGCGTCGACGAGCCCGACGCCCGCAGAGCTTTTGACGAGGGCGACCCCTCCCGAGAACGGGGAGGCGAGCGACCAGTCGGAGGAGCGCTTCAGCGCCCCCGAGGCGTCGAGGAATCCGATTCTCTTTTCCTCGGCGATCGGTAGCGGCCCCGCGACAGGCTCGCCGAGCGCGAGGAATTCCTGCAGGCCGAATCCCTTTTCGGCGCCCTTGGAATCCACGAGGCCGAGGTCGCCCAATCTCGCCTGGACAGGATAGTGGAACGGGCCCGGCCTGACCCACGCGCCTGAAAAGGCGTCGTCCTTCCACAGCCCCTCCGCCACGGTGCCGTCGGGTTTGTAGAGCGCGCCCCTGCCGTTCCGCTTGCCGCCCTTCCAGAAGCCGATGTATCGGGAGCCGTCCTCGTACTGCCAGGCGGCGAAGCCTTCCGCGGCGTCGCCGAAGACGAGCCCCTTCCTGCGCAGGATCTGGTACGAGGTGAGGGCGAGGGGGCGGAGCTTCATCTTCCCATGGGAGTAGAATCCGGCCTTGGGCGAAGTCCAGTGATCGTAGGCCATCTCGTACACCGTATGCTCATTGATGCCGAAGATGAGCTTCGAATCCCTGCGCATGACCTCGAGGGTGTTGAAGGATTCGTAGAGGTTGACGTTGGCGTTCTTGGTCCACGGCACGATCTGCGCATATTTTCCCGCCGTGTAGCGGGCGATGATGAAGCTGCCGTTGCCGGAAACTCCGAACTTGAGGAAATCCTGTCCGTCGACGTCCAGCGCGATGCCGTAATCGATGTCGAGATCGCCCGAGAGCAGCTTGACCTTGGCCACGACCGCGAAATCGTTGGTTAGATCCGTAGAGATGTCTTCGGCGAGGTAATCCGTGCTCTCCCGAGTCGCATGTTCGAGGACGTAGCCGGGGCCAGCCGCCGAGAGTCTGTCCCAGGTGCCGCTCAACTTTCCCTGCGACTCGAGCCAGGGCGCCGAGCCCGGCGGAAATTGCGTGGTGTACCAGGCTTGTAGGACGTCCTTGAGGAGGGGGAAGGGTTCGCCCTCGTAGACTTTCTCCTCCTCGAGGCTCACATAATCGATAGTCATCGTCTGCGATCCAAGGAACACTAAACCGATGCTATCGCCCTGGAAGCCTTCATGGGCGAGCGTCTTCACTTCGGTGCCGTTGATCGAGAAGACGAGATAGGATTCCATCCTGCGCACCTTGAGGATATTGTACCCGCCTATGATGATGGAGGAGCTCGCTGTCCATTCGGCGATGTTCGTGCTTTTGTTGTCGACAATCCGCTGGACCGCGAATTTGCCTCGTCTCGATACTACGAACTGATAGTAGTTCTTCGCGTCCTTCATATCCCAGATGAGCCCGGTGTAGTTCGAGTCCGTCGTCGAATCGCCGCGTATTTTCGCCTCAAGACTGTAGTCGGCGTTCCGGTTTATCTTGAGCCCGCAGGAGACCCATAACCCCCCTGCCTTGCTGGTGAGCCGATAGAGGCCGTCCTTGATCTCGCATCGGTCGTCGGCGCTATCGCCGACGTACCAATTGTCCGAGTTGTCGTCGAAATAATCCCGCCAGACCAGGGAATTGTAAGCGGCCGCGGGCGCGGCCGAAGCGAAGGCCAGGAGAGCCAGCAATACTATTATAAATGCTCTTGTTTTCATGACGAAATCTTATTCCATCCATTGGGCGATTTCCACCTCTCGACGAGGGGATTTTGCATTTTCCTTGACGCCGCGATGTTCCTGGCCAAGACTAGAGATAGGGAGAGGAGGTGCTTATGGGCGTCATTACCTTTTCCAGGGAACCCTGCTCCGGCGGGACGCAGGTTGCCGAAGCAGTAGCCGCCGAGCTGGGGTATCGCGTCGTCGGCAAGAAGACCATCGAGGAAGTGCTGATCCAGTACGGCTTCGTGGGGCTGAAGGACGCCTACGACAGCAAGCCGAATTTTTGGGCGCGCTTCGACGACGAGACGCGGCAGATCGTCGCGATGTTCGACCGCGTGGTGCTCGCGGCGGCGAAAGCCGGCGATGTCGCCATCATGGGCAGAGGCGCGTTCAAGGTGCTCGAGCGCTATCGCGACGCGTTGCACGTTCGGATAAAATGCCCCTTCGACTGCCGCGTCGATATTTTCATGAAGCGCTACGGGGAGACGAATCGCGACCTTGCCGAGACGGCGCTCCGCGAGGCGGACAAGCTCAGGGCGTCCTATCTGGAGACGCACTACGGCGTCAAGAAGGATTCATGCGCCGGTTTCGACCTGGTGATCGACACGGGCAAGATCTCGCCGGGCGCGGCGGTGCCGCTCGTGATCGGGGCGAGCCGCTCCGTAAAAAGCATGGCGGTCCGCGGCGACGCGAAGACGACGGCGTCCATCGAGGCGGACAAGATACTCCTCGAAGCGGTCCGCCTGGTGCTCGCCGAACGTTGAGCGGCTTTACTGAGCCTTGTAGGCGATGGCCGGGAACGCGCTTTTCAAGAGCGAGGCGAGGCGGCGCATGTCCTCGTCCTTTGAGGCGGGATTCTTGAACCAGAGGAGCAGCTGTTCCGGATAGCTGCCCCGCGCCCCGATGACCCAGGGATTGAAAGCTTCCCTGAAATCCCCCTTGGTGAACGCGAGCGAGAAGGAGCCGCCCGAGACGATGGCGGGCGAATCGGTCGGCACGAGGCCGATCGACCCCGAATCGAGGAGGATGTAGTCCTTGCCGCCGCGGTTCGTCGCGATGGACGGCGAGGTTCCGAGGCGGATGACGATGTAGGCGTGGCGCGGGTAGCGGGAGTCCGCGGCGTCGAAGCGGTAGAGGTAGTCGCCCTTTCCCGCCTCGGCGATCGAGACGAAGCGATAGGAATCGAGCATGATGCCGGCCATCGCGTTTCCAAAATCGCGCAACGTTACGAGAAGGGGGCGGATCAGTTCCTGCCTGGCCTTCTCCTGGGGAATGGGTTCGAGGGTCAAGGAAACGGGCTTGGCGGTGGAGCAGGACGAAAACGCCGCGCACAGCGCCGCGCAGAGCGTTATGGCGAAAATGAAGCCGGCGAGCGCGGCCTTGGGCTTGCGCATGGAAGCCTCCTCACGATCCGATCTCACCAAACACTAGTGCCGCCGCGGCGCGCTGTCAAGTTTTCGGCCGCTCCCTTGTGCGGCACCGCTCATGGGCGCTACATTCCCCCTATGCAATCCAGAGAATACCTGCGCTGGTACGCGCGCTCGGCCCTGGGAATCGGAAGCGGCTTCGCCGCCATCGGCGCGGCCGCTGCTGCCATGATCGCGGGACTCCCCGCCTGGGGCGCCGCGTTGGCCGGCCTCGGCCTCGTCGCCGCGACGGGAATCCTCTCCCTGGCCGCCGGCTGGGGGCCCCGCCAGGCGCTGGCGGCCCAGGAAGCCGGTGCGCGAAAGGCGCGGGCCGCGCGGCTCGCGGAGGCCGCCGCGGTCCGTGAACGGATCGCGGCGCTGCGGATTCCAGAAGGCCAGGCTGGCGAGGCCGCTCGCCTCGTCGTCCTCGCGGCGGGGGAATATATCGACGCGTGCCGAAGGGAAGGCTCGGACGATCCCCTCGCCGACGCGGCGATCTCGGAGGCCCTCGAGCTTGTCGGGCTTTTCCTGAGGGAAAAGGACGAGGCCGCCACGGAGCGGCGCTTCAGCCTCGGCGACGCCGATCCCTTTCCCGACGCGGAGGGAAGGGTGGCGGCGGCGCTCAGGGAAAAGGCGGCGACGCTCCGCGAGCGAAGGATACAGATTGACGGCGGGCTGCCTCCGGCGTCCCGCATGGCGGTGAGGGAGGAGATCGAATGAAGCGGACTCTATTCACGGCGCTTTCGGCGGCGCTGTTCACGGCATTGTTCTTCGCCGTCGCGGCCGGCGGGGCGGGCGCCCTTTCCACCTCGCTCGAATCGGCCGACATCACCGTGGTTCTGCGGACCGACGGGCTCGCCGACGTCTACTACAGCCTCGACTGGCGGGCCTCAGGCGGCGCGATGCACGGATTCTACTTCCAGGGCGAGGCGTTCGAGCCCGTCTGGGATGTGGAGGGCTGTTACGCCGACCTGAAGGGCGGCGCGCGCAAGCCTCTATCGATAAAACCTCTCGGCGGCGGCAAGTTCGACGTCGTGCTCGCGGGCGGCGAGGGCTTCTCGGGGCAAGCCTACTATTTCCTGCACTACGCCGGCGACTTCGCCACGGCGGGCCTGATCGGAGAAACCGAGAGCCCCGAATTCGGCAAGCTCCTCTACTTCGACTGGGCGCCCGTTCAGTGGGACAACGGCCTCGCATCCAGGACGGTGCGCCTCGTGCTGCCCGTCACGATCGCCTCCGCGACGCCGAGCGAGGCCGAGCGCGCCGCGCTCGGTTTCAGGACCGAGCGTTCCGTGAACGACGAGAACAAGATCGACTATTACGGCTCGAAGGGGCAGGACGGCGCCTATTACCTCACGCTCCGTTTTTTCCAGGACAAGCCCGGCGCCAGGGCGACCCAGCGCCTCAGGCTCTACTTCGCGAAAGCCGCCCTCCCGATCGAGCTGGGCGCGGCGGGCAGTCCCGGCGCGGGCGGCGCGGCTGGAAAAGGCGGCTCCCTCGATCAACCACTTATCGATCCCTCGCGGGGCGGCGGTTCCGCAGGCTCGAACGGCTCGGGCGGCGAAGCTCCGGCCGCAGCTAAACGCCGCGGCCTCGACTTGGCCGCCAATCCCGTCGCGGCGGCGGCGCTCTTCGCGGGGCTCATCGCGGCGGCGCTCGCCCTCTATGTCCTCAACCTTCGCCGCTACGGCAAGCGCGCCGCCCTGGTGAAGGGAATCGCCTGGGCGGGCGATTCCTGGGTGCCGCCCAAGCTCTTCTCCGGCACTTACCAGGTGCCGGGCAAGGTCGCCGAGGGACTCCATCCCGCCGAAGTGGCCCTGCTCCTCGAGCTTCCCATGGCCAGGGTCGTCGCCCTCATGCTCGAAGGGCTCGCCTCCAAGGGCGTGATAAGGGTCCTCGAGGAGAATCCGCTGCGCATCGAGCTCCTCGCCAAAGGCGCCGACGGGGCGCCGGCCAAGGGCGACGCGATCGAGGAGGGCTTCCTCGCGTGCTTCGACACCGAGGGCCGGGTGCTCTCCGGCCTCCTCATGGACTTTTTCGAGGCGACGATCCGCGGCATGCAGGAAAAGCTCTGGGATTGCGACATCGAGGCCACGAAGGCGCACTATCGCGCGCTTCTGGCCGAGGCAGAGACGATGGAGGCCGAACGCCGGGCGAACGACGCCGAGTACGAGGCGCGCCGCGCCGCGTGGCGGGTCAGGAATCCCTACTGGCACTATTGGTACGGCTATCATTACATTTACGCGCATCCCGCGCGCTTCGCCTCCCTCGGGCTGCCCGCGGAACTGTCGGCGGGATATACCGAATTCATGCGTTCGTCGGCGTGCTTTGGCGGCTGTTTCGCCCCCGCGGGACAGGAGGGCGGGCCTGGGGAATGCTTCGCGGCCTGCCATAACGCCTGCCACGACGCGTGCCACTCCGCCTGCCATTCGGCGTGCCATTCCGCCTGCCACTCGGCATGCCATTCCGCCTGCGTGTCGGGAGGCGGCCATTGAAGCTGCTCGATTCGCTGCGAGGCCTTGCGCCCGGGGCAAGGGCGGTCTCGCCCGGGGCCAAGGCGGGCGCGCCCGGCGCCGCGGCGTCCGGCGCGCCGCCGACGCCCGACCTTTCCTGGGTTCCAGCGTTCTGGGCTTCGGTGCGCGACTACCTTTTCGTCCGGGAAGAGGACGACGTGGTGATCCTGCCTCCGAACCTCGTCTACAAGACGAACGCGACGGGCGTCCGCGTCCTCAAGGCGCTCGAATCAGGAGAGCTGCTCGAGCGCGCCGCCGGGCTCGACGCCTCCAAGCTCGCGGACATAGCGGCCTTCCTCGGCGACATCAGGGATCTCTGCGACGGCAAGAACGTGGCGACGGCGCAGGTGCCCTACGGCTTCGACTTCACGCGCCTGCCCATTCTGGGCGAGATCGCCGCGACCTACCGCTGCAACAACCGCTGCCAGTTCTGCTACGCGGGCTGCGGCGGCGGCTCCTGCGGACAGGGCGCGGCGGGAGCATCGCCGACGGCCGCCGCCCCGGAAGGGGCCGCGGCGGCTTTCCCTTCCGGCGTCGCGGCGCATGAACTCGGCACCGCCGAACTCATGCGCGTGATCGACATCTTCCGCGACAAGGCGAAAATACCCTTCTTCTCGTTCACCGGCGGCGAGCCCCTCCTCAGGGAGGACCTCGAGGAGCTGATCGCCTACGCCGGGGAGAGGCGCCTGCGCGTCAACCTGATCACGAACGGAACCCTGGCCTCGCCGGAACGCGCCCGCGCTCTCCATGCGGCCGGCCTGCGCACCGCCCAAGTCAGCCTCGAGAGCCCCGACGCCGCGATCCACGACGCCCTCTGCGGCGCGCCCGGCTCCCACGCGGCAACACTCCGCGGCATCGCGGCCCTCCGCGAGGCGGGCGTCAGGGTCCAGACCAACTCCACGCTCACCCGCCGCAACCGCGAGAGCCTCCTCGCCATGCCCGCCTTTTTGCGAAGCATCGGAGTGGAGCGCTTCTCGATGAACCTCTACATTCCCTCGGCGGGAGCCCGGACCGCGCCCGATCTTTTCGTGCCCTACGAGGAGACGGGAAGCTTCGTGGACGCGGTGCGGACTCGAGCGGCGCGGGAGGGGCTCACCTTTTTCTGGTACTCGCCGACGCCGCTGTGCATCTATAATCCGGTGGCGCGCGGCTTGGGGAACAAGAGCTGCGCCGCGGCGGACGGCCTCCTGAGCGTGGCCCCCTCCGGCGACGTGCTTCCCTGCTCGTCCTATCCCGAATCGCTGGGCAACCTGCTCGAACGCGATTTCAACGACATCTGGTTCTCGCAGAGGGCCGCGCACTTCAAAAATAAGCGCTACGCGCCCGAGACCTGCGCGGGTTGCGCTTCCTTCACAGCCTGCCAGGCCGCCTGTCCCCTCTACTGGGCTTACGCCGGGTACGGGGAGCTGGAACGCGCCGCGGCGCGGAAAGGGGGATGACCATGGACGACCATTTCGCATCGATGAGCCTGGGCTTGCCGGCGAGGCTGGCCCTCGCGGCCGGATGCTTCGCGCTCGGCGCGCTCGCGCAGATAGCGGTCCCCTGGGGCCTCGTTCCCGGCTTCGCCCTCATCCTGGCGGGCTACCTGCCGCTCCGGCTCAAGCCGATCACCAACAAGCCCGCCGACCAGGGGCTCGAGGAATGGCGCGCCGTCTCCATGGCCGAGATCGACCGGCTGGCCGACACGCTCAAGGCTTCCAAGGCGGCCTTCGGAAAATCGATCGGCGGCAAGGTCCTGATGGCCATGGCGGCGATACTGACGGCCATGGTCGCGGCCGCCTCGCTGGCGGTCAGCGCCGACCTCTCGCTCGTCGTTGCCGACGGCCTCCTCTTCGCCCTGCCCGCGATGTTTTTCGGAAGGGTGCGCGCCTTCGTCCCCCGCGAACTTTCCGCCAAGATGCCCTGCTTCCAGGCCATCTTCGCCGCGGGCGCGCCCGAGGGCATCGTCGTGACGCCCTACCTGCGCTTCGACAAGGACAAGGAAGGGCGCGACGTTCCGGAGGATATCAGGCTGATGGTCGAGCCCCGGCGCAAGGCCGAGGATTTCGTCGGCGTCCAGCTGCAGGCGGCCATGAACAAGGGTCCCAACGGCGAGGTTCCCTACCTCTACGCGGTCTTTCTGACCAAGGGGAAAGGCGCGAGCCACGCCGCCTTCCGCTCGATGCGCGCCAGGGGCTATGTGGTGGAGGCGGGCGGCGACGACGACTACGGCAGCGTGGTGCTCAGGCAGGAAACCTCGGGAACGGGGTATCACACCAAACCCTCGGACTGCGCGCGGCTCTTCGACATCATCTGCGGGGAACTCGCTTAAGGCGCGAGGCGCAGGAGCCAGAAGGTGGAGGGCGTCCTGCCGCAAAGCGCTTCGGCGCGCGCCTGGAAGAACCAGGCCTTGCCGTGGCGGGCTTGCGGCTCCAGCGCCCCGTCCGCGTCGAAGAACCGGTAGTCGCCGGGCGGCAGGCGCATCGGCCCCGAGTCGGGCGCGATCGCCTCGAGGATGGCGCCCTCGGGAACAGTGTTCTTGAGCTCGGCGTAGACGGGTTCGCTCCAGCCATCCCCGCGGAACCGCCCGAAAAGCGCGGGCAGATCCGCCGGCGCGCCGAGCGCGTCCAAAACGAGCGGCGGCGCCTCCTCCAGACTTCCCGCGAAGAGATTGGCCTGCCCGTAGGAGGTGACTGCCGAGATATCCATGCCGCGCCGGCCGAAATAGAAGCCCGTGTCGTACTCGCGGTGGCTTATGGCGAAAAGATCCTCCCTGAAGGGATTCGGCTCGCCGGGGCGGTCGAGGCCCCATCGATAGGCGCGGGTGGCCAGCGCGACGTAATAGAGGCTCTTCATCCTGCCCTCGATCTTGACCGCGTCGGCGCCCGCCGCCTCGAGCTCGGCCAGATGGTCGATCATGCAGAGATCGCGCGAGGACATGACGAGGCTGTAGGGCCCCTGCTCCGTCTCTCCGCCCTCCACGGGGAAGAATTGTCCCGGGCGCTTTTCCTCCTCCAGGTAGACGCGGTAGTTCCAGCGGCAGGAGTGCGTGCAGTCGCCCTCGTTGGCCGAGCGCCCCGTGAGCCAGGACGAGATGAAGCAGCGCCCCGAATAAGCCATGCACATCGCCCCGTGGACGAATACCTCGACTTCGAGTCCGGGGACATGGTCTTTGATCGCGGCGATCTCGCCGAGCGAGAGTTCGCGCGCCGGCACCACGCGGTTGAAGCCCATGTCGCGGTAGGCTTTGGCGGCGCGCCAGCTGGTGCAGTTGGCCTGGGTGCTCAGGTGGAACTCGCGGTCGGGAAAGGCTTCGCGGAGGAGATCGTAGGCGCCGAGATCGCTGACGATGAAGCCGTCGAAGGGGTATTCGGCGATGCGGGGCAGGGCGCCGCGCAGAACTTTGAGGTCGCTGTCGTGAAAATAGATGTTGAGCGCGCCGTAGAGCTTTTTCGGCGCTCCGGGGAAGGACGCCTTGATGGCCCGGAGCCTGTCGGGCGCCTGATCGTCCTCATCGTCGATATTCTCGGCGCGGGCGCGCAGGCTGAAGCCGGGCAGGCCGATATAGGCGGCGTCGGCGCCATAGCGGTAGGCGTAGGCGAGCTTTTCGGCGCTTCCGGCCGGGGAGAGCAGTTCCATGCGGCGATTATCCCCGCGAAGGCGCCGCCTGTCCACAGCTCCGGCGCTTGGGCCTTCCCCCGCCTGCGCGGAAGCGAAAAATGCGTTATGCTAGGCCTGAGGGCGTACAAGACGCGACTACCGTCGCGAAGGAGGCTCATTATGGACTACAGGAATATCGCGCCGAAAGAAGCCTACGTTTTGCAGAATGCCGGCGGGCTCGTGCTGGTCTGCACCAAGGGAGCCGAGGGGCGCTACGACCTCGCGCCGGTGGCTTGGTGCTGCCCCTTCGATTACGAGCCTGTCTCGAAACTCCTCTGCGTGCTCGACACCTCGCACAAGACCTGCAAGGACATACAGGCCTCTCGGGAATTCGTCATCGCGCTTCCCGGCGTGGCCCAGGAAGGGCTCGTCATGGAAACCGGCTCGCTCTCGGGCAACGATGTCGACAAGTACGAGGAACTCGGCATCGAAGCGTTCGCCGCAAAGCGCGTCGACGCTAAAATCCCCGCCTCGGTGCTGGGTTGGATCGAGTGCAGGCTTTCGAACATCATCCTGGAAGGCACCTCCGCCATCGTCATGGGAGAGGTGCTGCACGCCGAAGCGGTGGAGAACACATGGAAGGAGCGCATCCACTTCGTCTCCGACGGCGTCCTCTTCAGGCCGGGGGCGACGATTTAGGCTGCCCCGCTTGACGCTTTGAAGCCGCCGTAGGCATTATTGACCCATAACGCTTGGACGCTTCGGCGCCGAGACGTGAGGTGAACCTTGAAACATACGCCGCGGATTCCCCTCGAGGGGGAATCCCAATGCCGCTCATAGTTCTCGATTCAGTCTCCTACCGATACCCCGACGCCTCCGAAGACGCCCTCCGTGACGCGAGCCTCGCCATTGAAAAAGGCGAGTACATCGCCGTGGTCGGCGGCAATGGCTCCGGGAAGAGCACGCTGGTGAGGCTCTTCAACGGCCTCAGGGCGCCCGCCGCCGGAAAGGCGCGCGTGATGGGACTGGATCCGGCCCTGGCTTTGTCGATGTTCGCGGTGCGCCAGGCCGTCGCCCTCGTTTTCCAATCCCCCGTCGACCAGATTGTCTCGAGCAATGTCGAGGAAGACGTGGCTTTCGGGCCTTCGAACCTCGGCCTGCCCCCCGGCGAGATCGAGCGCCGAGTGTCTGAGGCGCTGGAGGCCGTGGGAATGGCGGAGCTGCGCCGAAGGCCGACCCGATCGCTCTCGGGCGGGCAGCAGCAGAAGCTGGCGATCGCCGGAGCCCTGGCGATGAGGCCCGAATGCCTGGTCTTCGACGAGGCGACCTCGATGCTGGATCCCGCCACCAAGGCCGGCGTGCTCGAGCTCATGGACGCTCTCGCGGCGGGCGGCATGGCCGTGGTGCATGTGACGCACGATATGGACGACGCGGCGCGCGCGGAAAGGATCATCGCCTTGCGCGCGGGCGAAATCGTCTTCGACGGGAAGCCGGCCGCGTTCTTCTCGGGGAGCGGCGCGGCGGCGCTGGGTTTTTCGTTCCCCAGGACGATCGAAGCAGCCAAGGCGCTCGGGATTGAGGCCGGGATCGGCGACGATGCCGCCTCCCTCGCCGGCAGGCTGCTCGCGGCGGGAATCGCGCGCAGGGACGATTCGGCCGGCGCGCCACGCGGCGAAGGCGGCGGCGCGGGCGACCATGGCGCGGGCGGCGCCGCCGTCCGCAGCGTGGAAACCGCCGCCGCCTTCAGCTTCGACAGCGTCTCGTTCTCCTACCTGCGCGGCACCGCGGGCGAAGTGCGCGCCCTCTCCGATATCGGCCTTTCGCTGCCCAAAGGCGCTCGCGTGGCTCTCGTCGGAAGGACGGGCTCCGGAAAGTCCACCGCGTTGCAGCTCATGAACGCCCTGATCCAGCCCACGAAGGGAAGTGTGACCAGCCTCGGCCAGGAGACGAAGTCTGCCTCCCTCGACGCGCGGAAGCTGCGCGTGAGCGCGCCGCTCTCCATCCAGCGCCCCGAATCGGCGCTTTTCGAGCTGTACGCCGCCGACGATGTCGCTTTCGGGCCGCGAAATCTCGGGCTTTCGGGGCGCGCGCTCGTCGAAAGGGTTCGCGCCTGGATGGACGCCGCGGGAATCCCCTACGAAAGGTTCCGCGACCGCATGACGCGGGGCCTCTCCGGCGGCGAAAAGCGCAAGCTGGCCTTGGCCGGCGTCTTCGCCCTCGAATCCGAAGCCGTCCTCCTGGACGAGCCGACGGCCGCCCTCGATCCCGCCGCCCAGGCGGAGGTGTTCGCCCTGATCGGCGGACTGACCGAGTCCGGGAGAACCGTCGTTTTCGCCACCCACTCCATGGAGGAGGCGGCAAGGGCCGATTTCGTGGCCGTGTTCGCCGACGGGAAGCTCGCGGATTTCGGCGCTCCGGAGGAAATATTCTACGACCGCTACGATCCCGCCTGGGGCGTCGCGCTGCCGTTCGCCGCGCGGCTCGCGGGAGCGTTGCGGGATCGTGGCGCCGAATTCCCGGGCAGGCCGCTGTCCATCGAAGCGCTGCGCGGCGCCCTTGCCGCCCCGCGCGGAGGCCGCGCATGAAAAACCTGGAGTTCTTCAGGAACATCGGCATAGGCCAGTATATCGACTCGGGCTCCTGGTTCCATGGATTGAAGCCGTCGACCAAGTACCTCATGCTTTTGGCGCTCTCGGCGCCCCTCCTCGCGGCTCCGACGCCCGGCGGGATTGGAATAGCCATACTCGCGACCCTGGCCCTCGCCGCGGCCTCGCGGATACCGCTCTCCTTCCTGCTGCGCGCGCTCAAGCCGATCCCGCCCGTGATCGCCTTGATGGCCGCGCTGCAATTCCTGTTCCGCTGGCCGGGCGACCGCTCGGCGGTCCTGGTCTCCGTCGGCCCCTTCGCGTTCACGCTGCGCGAGCTCTGGATGGTCGCCATCGTTCTTCTGCGATCGGGCGGCATGATGGCGCTGGTCGGCTGGTTCACCTCGGTGACGACCGAGGCCGACGCCGCTCGCGGCATCGAGGACATGCTGCGGCCCCTGGCGGCTCGCAGCGCCTTCGTCCACCGGATCTCGCTCGCCGCGGCCACCGCGATCCGCTTCGTCCCCATCGTGGCGGGCGAGCTCGAGGAAATCGTCAAGGCGCAGGCCTGCCGCGGCGCCGATTTCGGCGCGGGCAGGAAGAACGTCATCGCCAAGGCCAAGGCATACCTGCCCCTCTTCGTGCCGGTCACCATCCGCGCGCTCGAGCGCGCCGAACTCCTGGCCGAGGCGATGGAGGCGCGTTGCTACACGGGCGAGGGCCGGACTCCGCCCGCTAAAAAGCCGGCCTCCGCGGGCGAAATCGCCGCCGCGGCCTCGTTCGTTCTCTTCGCGATTCTTGTCCTCTTCGCGGACAATAGGTATATCGAAGCCTTGATTCGACCTTATTAAGGCGGATACGAGGCGGGGAGGTCCCATGTCGGACGTGAAACGGGAAGCCGGAAAAGCTTCGTCTTCTGTGCTGCGGACGACCATCGTCACGGGCGCGCTCAGCGCCGTGTCGGTGGCGCTCTTTCTGACGCCCTTCGGCTACATTCCCTGGCTGGCCGGCGCCTCGCTCACGGTCATGCACGTGCCGGCGATCCTCGGCGCGGTGCTCGAAGGACCGGCGGCGGGCGCCATCATCGGGGGAATCTTCGGCCTGACCAGCCTGCTTAAGGCCGCCACCGCGCCGCAGGGGCCCATCGACGTATTTTTCACCAACCCCCTGGTCTCGGTGCTGCCGCGGATCGCCGTCGGCCTTCTCGCCTGGGTGACCTTCAAGGCGTTCGGCGGGAAGCATAAGGCCTGGGGCGCCGCCGCGGCGGCGATCGTCGGTTCCCTCGCCAATACGATCTTCGTGCTCGGAGCCCTGGTGCTGCTCGGCGCCCTGCCGCTCGCGGCGGCGGTCTCGGTCTTCGTCGCCAACGGCCTCGTGGAAGCGGCGCTGGCCGCCGTGCTCACGGTGGGCGTCGTGGCCGCCTGGAAGGGCATCGGCTCGAAGAGCGGCAAGGCGCGATTGTCGGACGAGGAACGGAAATAGCCGTTTAGGCCGAAGGGAGGCCCCAATGTTCGTTGCGATCGATATCCGGAACAAGGTGATCACCGTCGGCCTTGGCGCGCAAGGCTCCTGGGCCGTGGTGCGGAAGCTCGGAACGCTCTACCAGCGTACCGCCGACGAATACGCGATGTTCTTCCGCTTCATGATGGAGGAGGCGCGCGCGGCCGTTCACGCGCCGGCGCTCGGGGGCAATCCCTTCGGGAACCCCGAAGGGGTATGGATCTCCAGCGTCGTGCCCTCGCTCACCCTGGCGGTGGCGGAAGGCGCGCGCGAGGTCTTCGGGCTGGAGCCGCGCGTCATCGGCCCCGGCGTGAAGACGGGAATCAAGATCAGGACCGACCAGCCGGCCGAGCTTGGCACCGACCTCGTCTGCCAGGCGGCCGCCGGGCGCGACCTCGCGGCTTCGGCCTTCATCGTCGTGGATTTCGGCGTGGCCATCACCTTCTCGGCGGTGAATCAGGGCGGGGAGTTCCTGGGATGCGCCATCGCGCCCGGCCTCGAGGCTTCGGCCGAAACCCTGAGGCTGCAGGCCGTGCAGATTCCGGAAGTGAAGCTGGAGCATCCATCGCGGTCTATCGGCCGCTCGACGACGGAGTCGGTACGGTCGGGCATCCTCCTGGGCTTCGAGGGCCTCGTGGGCCGCTTGCTCGATGCGATCGCCGCCGAGCTGCGGGCTCAAGGCGCCGCCGAGGTGGAAGTGTTCGGAACCGGCGAGGCCGCCGGGCGGGAGCTGCTCGAGCGTCTGGGGCGAGGCAGGTTCGTGCCCAGCCTGGTTTTAGACGGCATCGCGGCGATAGCCCGGAAGGCGGCCGCCGTTCCCGCGGCGACGGTGTCAGCCTAGGGCGCGGCGTCCCGGGGGCGGCGAGGCGCGCCTCGCCGCCCCCGGATCGCTCTCAGGCGGTCTGGCCTGCCTTGTACTTGTCCAGGAACACTTTCGCGACCTTCTGATTGGCGATGGTGCAGGGACCGCCGAGGCAGCCGCCCTCGCAGGACATCACTTCGAGCAGCGAGACTTTGCCTTCGCCCGCGGGCTTCATGGCGGCGATCGCCGCGAGACTCGCCGGGACGAGGCCAGATACCGCCGACGCGCAGAGTTCCGGCACCGGCAGCCCGCGCGCCTTCATGCCCTCGAGCTCGCGGGCTATCGCGCTCGCGGCGCCTCCCGCGGCTCCGAACCCGCGCCCCTCCGCCGACGCGCCGCTCAGCGCGTCCGCCCGCGCCTCGTTCACCTCGATGCCAGCGGCCAGGAACATCGTGCCGATCTCCTCAGAGGTAAGAACCGCGTCGATGACCGGCTCGCCGTCCGCTGGGCGGTGGGCTTCCCATCGCTTGGCCACGCAGGGGCTGATAAAGACGGTGAAAGCCTCTGAATCTCGGCTTTTCGCAAGCCGCCCCGCCGCGAACATCGGGCTCGGCGCCGAGGAGAGCTTCTCCGCCATGCCGGGGATCCGGTCCGCGGCCCTGACCCAGGAGGGACAGCAGGAGGTGGCGAGCATGCCGCCGCCCCCGGGCGCGCCCCGCGCGATCTCCTCGGCCTCCTCGCGGGCCACGATTTCGGCGCCTTGCGCCGCCTCGATCATTTCGCCGAAGCCCAGGGCGCGCAGGGAGGAAGCGAATTTCCCGGCGGGGAAGGGGAACTGGGCCATGGCCGCCGGGGCGACGATCGCCACCGCGCGGCGTTCCGCCAAGGCCGCCATGGCCCGCGCCATCTCGGACCGCTCCATGGGCGCCCCGAAGGGACAGGCCGCGATGCAGCGTCCGCAGAGGATGCACTTTTCCTCGTCGATGCGCGCCGTGCCGTCCTCCAGCTTCCGGATCGCGCCGGCCGGGCAGGCTTCCTCGCAGGGCACGGGCACGCGCACGATCGCGTGGAAAGGGCATGCCTTTTCGCAGAGGCCGCAGCTGACGCATTTCGCGGCGTCGATATGGGAACGGTCGTTCACCATGCCGACAGCGCCCTTGGGGCAGCCGGTCTGGCAGGGACGCGCCAAGCAGCCCTGGCAGGCGTCAGTGACGAGGTAGCGCGTCTTCGCGCAGGCGTTGCAGGCCTCGGTGACCATGGTGAGCGGGAATTCCCCGCGCGGCCGCTCGCCGCAGGCTTTCGCCGCGAACTCCGAGAGCGGGCGCTCGACGTCGGACAAGCCCTCGGCGGGAAAGCCGAGCATGGCCAGGAGCCTCAGGCGGATCAGGGCGCGGTCGTGGTGGACACAGCAGCCCGTGACCTCCCAGCCCTCGCGCGTAATTTCGAAAGGTATGCCGTCCACGCCCTCGGCGAGCCGGCCCTCCCGCATCAGCCTGGCCAGCTTGGCGAGCAGCGCCCGCCTGAGCTTGACCGCGTTATTTTCCCTCGCCATCACCCTTACCCGGGAGCGCTTCCCTGATGGCCGCGGCGATCGCCTCCAGCGAGGCTTTCTCCACGACCTTTCCGTTCACCGAAGCGAAGGGGGCCTTGTTCTCCTTGCCGGCCTTGCAGAGCCCCATGCAGGGCTCGCCTTCCCACGTCACCGCGTCCCCGAAAAGCTCCCTGAGTTCCTCGATCCGCCCGATGGTCTCGGCGCCGCCGAGGACATAGCAGGCGGTTCCGACGCATATCGCGACGCGCACCTTTTCCATTGTTCGCTCCCTCCGCCTAGATATAGCGGATCGATGTTTCCTTGAGGTATTTCTCGCCCAGGATCGCCGCCAGCTTCTTGATCACATTGCGCCGAATCTCCAGCTCGATCGGCATGGTGGGATCCTGATGCGCCTCGTTGATCTTCGTGCCCACCAGGAAATGGATCGTGTCCGAGTCGTAGAGCAGCTGGAGGATCCGCGACGCGGCGTTGTCAGGCAGCTGCTCGGGCTTCATCTCCTGCTCGAGGTATTCGGTCACGCGGCCCAGCGTCAGTATCCCCTCGGTGATGAGATCCGCCCCGGGCATGGCCGCGGGAGGCGGAATGAGCGGATCGGCCGCCTTGAGCGAAACGGTGATGCGCCGCTTCAACTCCCTGGCGATGATGTTCGCCGTCGTGCCGCCGCAGACGATCTTCTTGCCCGCGAAAGCCTCGAATACCGCCGCCAGCTCGCGGTCGTCCTCGGCGTGGATGGGCGGCCCCGACGCTATGAGCAGCCGCCGCGCGCGCCTGAAATAGACAGAGCTACAGGAGATGTCGTCCTTGGGCTTGCCGCCGTCGAAGTAGGCCGCCCTGAGCGCGATGGCGCGGGCGAGCTCCCTGGCGGAGACGTCGGGCTGGCGCCCGATCGTCTCGAGGGCGAAATCGCGCACCCCCTGCAGCCCCCAGCCGAGCGGGAAGGCCGCGGTGCCCATGCCGGCCTGCGTCACGCCGTCGGAGAAGAAAACCAGGCGGTCGCCGTACTGGGCCTTGAACGTGGACCAGTACACCACCGGCTTCTTGGGATGGCCCGCTATCGTTCCGCTCCGCGTCAAGGCGATGGGCGCCTTGATCGGCTCCAGGTCGACGCCCTCGCGGATGAGGAGATAGGAAGGATTGTCGTACTCGATGATGCGGACTTCCTCGCCCTTCGCGATATCGGCGATGGTGAAGGTCGCGTAGCTGATCTTCCGCTCCGAACAGACCGGCAGGGACTTCATGATCAGGCGCGCCGTCTTCTTGATGGAGAGGTTGGACGCGATGCAGCCCGAGGCCAGCGTGGCGGTCAGGGTGGCGAGGACGCCGGCCTTGATGCCCGAGCCCAGCCCGTCGGAGAGGACGGCGATGATGCGGTCCTCCTCATGCGCCTTGCGCGAGAGGAAGACATCGCCGGCCGCGAGCTGGCCGTGCTTCGGAAGCTGGTAATTGCCTATCTCGACGAAATTCGCGATCACGGCCGCTTCCCGCCCGCTTGAGCTTTCCGCGGCTCGGCCTCGCCCGGCTCCGCGCCGCCGCCCTGGAAGGACTCGACGATGGAGGTCAGGGCGGCTTCGGATTCGGCCGCGTTCTCGCCCAGCAAATAGGCGATCTTCTGCACGGTCTTGAGATTCTTCGCCATCACGCTCTTGGCCTGCTGGATCACCCGATCCTTCTGGATCCAGGGAACCGTGACATCCTGGAACAGGCCGCCGGCGAGGAGGCCTTTCTCGATGCTGAAAATCGTGCCGTGGATCACCTTGTCGCCCAGGCGGAAATCGGAGGTGAGGCTGTCGGCCTGCGCCTGCGAAAGAATATCCTCGAAAGCCTGCCAGAAGGGCACCAGCTTCCTGATGTCGGCGTTCTCGAGGCTGGGCTTGATCTCGAAGATTTCGGCCGCGTCCTCGCCGAGGAGCTCGGCGAAGGGCTTGTTGCTCTCGACCACGCGCAGCGAGGCGTCGACCACGACCGCCGCCGAGGGCATCGTGCGCATCAGGGCGTTGGCCTTTTTCTGGGCGAGGTTCCTCATGTAGGAGACGCACATCGTCTTCTCGGCCTTGCCGAGCACCACCGCCGTGGCGAAGGCCCTGCAGGAATCGTAGCCGCAGCCCGAGCAGTTGAGCTCGTCCGCGTGGCCGTACTTGCCGATCGATGCCAAGGCCGCGCGCAGCTGGTCCGGCGGCACCGCCCGGTCCAGTATGGGCGCCTCGAAGAGCGCGGCGGGCTGCCCCATGGCCAGCGCTCCGCCTTCCGCGCCCCGCCCCGCGGCAGCCTGCCCCGCCGCGGCCCCGTCCTCCGCCCGCCGCGCGGCGCTTTCCCCCGCGTACTCCAGCACCTGCATGCGCTTGTACGCCGTGCCGCCGCGGAGGAAGGTCTGCGGGCCGTTGATGCAGCCGCCCTCGCAGGCCAGCAGCTCGATGAAAAGCGTCTTGTCCCCCTGCCGCGCGGCATCAGCCACGGCGGAAGGCGCGTCCGCCGGCAGTTCCCCGCCGCCCGAGTTCGCGGCCCAGGCATCGAGGCCCTGCAGGGCTTCCCGTATCTGCCTGATCCCGGTGAAGGTCATGCAGTGGGCGCGCGTCAGACCGGCGTGCTTGAGCGAGGCGATCATGCCGCCCTCGACGGGGTAGTAGGCGCCGTGCGACGAACGCTCGGGGAAGAAGCGATCCTCGGGACCCGGCTTCGCCGCCGAAAGGTCGATGCCCGCATCCTCGATCCAGGCGCGCAGCTCGCCGAAGGTCAGGGCGACGTCGACCGCGCCCTCCGAGGCTTCCGCCTCGTTCTTCTTGGCGATGCAGGGCCCGGCGAAGATCACCGCCGTCTCGGGGCCCAAGAGGCGTTTCAGGTACCGCCCGTGGGCGACCATCGGCGAGCAGACGTCGGTGACGCACGGCGAGAGCGCCGGCAGGTATTTGTGGATAAATTGGACCGCCGAGGGGCAGGCCGACGAGATCGCCACCTTGGGCATGCTCGCCGACACGCCGGCGCTCACCGCGGCCGATACGAGATCGGCGCCGAACGACGTCTCCGACACGGCGCAGAAGCCGAGGGCGCGCAGCCCCGCGACAAGGTTCCGGGCGGGCACGCCCGGGAACTCCGCGGCAAAGGACGGCGCCAACGAGAGCGCGGCCTTTGACCGGATCTTTACGAGAATTCTGGCGCGGTCCAGGTCGCTTCGGACTTTCTTCGCCTTCTGCGGGCAGATTTCGACGCAGTGCCCGCAATGGATGCACAGTTCCCGCATCACCTTGGCGTGGCCGTCCGATATCTGGATGGCTTTCACGGGGCATTCCCGCAGGCATTTGTAGCAGTCCTGGCAGGCGGTGAGCTCGGTATAGATGGCCTGGAGCCTATCCATGGGCAACCTCCGGGAATTCGTGGCCGAGGATGTCGCCGACGCTGGCGGGCGTCACCTTCGTATAGATGGTTTGGCCGATCTTGACGATGGGACCTTCGCGGCAGCGCCCCTCGCAGAGGGTTCCGCCAAGCTCGACCGTGTCCTCCATCCCATGGGTCCGCAGCCAGGTCTGGATGAGTTCGACGTTGTTGGCGTTGCCCCGAGAATAGCAGGAACTTCCCATGCACACGGTGATCGTCTTGGTTTGAGCGCTCATAATGGTTAAAAAAATATATATAAAATATTACCGAAAATGTCAATGCCCATACCCGCGGAACGGGAAAGACTGTACCCCGAACGCGCGCTGTGATAGAATGGAGGCGTGGCAGCTTCAAGGCAAAAAGACAAACCAGTATACGACGAATCGAAGATAAAGACCCTGTCCTCGCTCGAGCATATCAGACTCCGGACGGGCATGTACATCGGCCGCCTCGGCGACGGCTCCAACCCCGACGACGGCATCTACATCCTCGTCAAGGAAGTCGTCGACAACTCGGTGGACGAGTACATCATGGGCGCCGGCGCGCGCATCGTCGTCACGGTGCAGGGCGAGAAAGTCCGCGTCCGCGACTACGGCCGTGGCATCCCCCTGGGCAAGGTGATCGACTGCGTGTCGATCATCAACACCGGCGCCAAGTACAACGACGAGGTCTTCCAGTTCTCGGTCGGCCTGAACGGCGTCGGCACCAAAGCCGTGAACGCCCTCTCCGAATCCTTCCGCGTCGTCTCCTACCGAGATGGCCGCCAGTTCGAGGCGCTTTTCGAGCGCGGCGTCCTCAAAGCCCAGCGCGAGGACTCCTGCGGCAGGGAGAAGAACGGCCTCCTCGTCGAGTTCGTCCCCGACCGGCAGATATTCCCCGAGTACGCCTTCAACATGGAATTCCTCGAAAAGCGCATGTGGGGCTACGCCTGCCTCAACTCGGGCCTCTCGCTCTCGCTCAACGGGCGCGAATTCAAGGCTGAAAAAGGGCTCTACGACCTCCTCGCCTCCGAAGTTGGCGATAGCGCCCTCTACGACATCGGCTGGTACAAGGGCGAGCGCATCGAGTTCGCCTTCACCCATACGGCCAACTACGGCGAGCAGCACTTCTCCTTCGTGAACGGGCAGTTCACCTCCGACGGCGGCACCCACCTCTCGGCCTTCCGCGAGGGCTTCCTCAAGGCCATCAACGAATTCTACCAGGCCTCCTGGAAGGGCGAGGACATCCGCGAGGGTCTGGCCGCCTCGATCGCCATCAAGATCCAGTCGCCGCTGTTCGAAAGCCAGACCAAGAACAAGCTCGGCAACGCCGAGATCCGCCCCTGGATACTCCAGGAGGTGAAGCGCGGCGTGGACGAGTTCCTGCGCAAGAACCCCCAGGCCGCCAAAAAGCTCCAGGAGAAGATCGTCTCCAGCGAGAAGCTCCGCACCGAGCTCAACGTCGTCAAGAAGGAAGCCAAGGAAGCGGCCCGCAAGATCGAGATGAAGATCCCCAAGCTCAAGGACTGCAAGTACCACCTGGGCGATGGGGACAAGGGCGACGAGTCCATGATCTTCATCACGGAAGGCCAGTCGGCCGCCGGTTCCATGGTCAGCTCGCGCGACGTCTACACCCAGGCGATCTTCTCGCTGCGCGGCAAACCCGAGAACATGTACGGCCGACGCCAGACCGCCATCTACAAGAACGAGGAACTCTACAACCTCATGATGGCCCTCGGCATCGAGAACGACACCGAGAATCTGCGCTACGGCAAGATCATCTTCGCCACGGACGCCGACTACGACGGATTCCACATCAGGAATCTGCTCTTGACCTTCTTCCTCACCTACTTCGAGGAGCTCGTCACCCAGGGGCGGATCTACATCCTCGAAACGCCGCTTTTCCGCGTGCGGACCAAGAAGGAAACGCTCTACTGCTACAGCGCCAAGGAGCGCGACGACGCGAGCAAGGCCCTGGGCTCCAGCGCCGAGGTCACCCGCTTCAAGGGCTTGGGCGAGATCAGCCCCGACGAGTTCGGCCAGTTCATCGGCAAGGACCTGCGCATCGTCAAGGTCGACATCCAGACCCTGGCCGGCGTGCCCGAGCTGATGGAGTTCTACATGGGCAAGAACACGCCCGACCGCAGGGAATATATTATGAAAAACCTTATCGCGGACTTATAGGAAAGGCGTCATGGCATACGTAAAGAAACTGTTCAACGATAACTTCATGTACTACGCCTCCTACGTCATCAAGGACAGGGCGATCCCCTACCTCGAGGACGGCCTCAAGCCGGTCCAGCGGCGCATCCTGCATTCCCTCTTCGAGATGGACGACGGCAAGTTCCACAAGGTGGCCAACGTGATCGGCCACTGCATGAAGTACCACCCCCACGGCGACGCTTCCATCGGCGGCGCCCTCGTGGTGTTGGCGAACAAGGAACTCTTCATCGACAAGCAGGGCAACTTCGGCAACATCTTCACCGGCGACGAGGCTTCGGCGGCGCGCTATATCGAATGCAAGGTCTCGCCCTTCGCCAAGGATGTCTTCTACAACCCCAAGATCACCGAGTACGCCGAGTCCTACGACGGCAGGAACATGGAGCCGGTACGCTTCCCGGCCAAGCTGCCCGTCATCCTGCTGATGGGCGCCGAGGGCATCGCGGTGGGCATGAGCACCAAGATCCTGCCGCACAACCCCGTCGAAGTGATCAAGGCCGAGATCGCCTGCCTCCAGGGCAAGAAGTTCGAGATTTGGCCCGACTTCCCCACGGGCGGCACCCTCGACCTCGCCGACTACCAGGACGGCAACGGCAAGGTGCGCGTGCGCGCCAAGCTCGACCTCTCGGACCCCAAGAAAATCGTCATCACCGAAGTGCCCTTCTCCTCGACCACCGAGAGCCTGATGTCGAGCATCGAGGCGGCGGCCCGCTCGGGCCAGATCAAGATCGCCTCGATCTCGGACTACACGGCGGAAAAGGTCGAGATCGAGATCAGGCTCCAGCGCGGCGTCTACACGCAGGACGTGGTCGACGCCCTCTACGCCTTCACCGAATGCGAGCAGAGCATCTCCTGCAACTGCCTGGTGATCGACGGGGACAAGCCCGTGGTGACGACGCCGGTCGCCATCATCCGCCACCACGCCGACAGACTCCTCACCATCCTCAAGAAGGAGCTCGAGCTCCAGCGGAGCGAGCTTCTGGACGAGATCCACGCCCGCACCCTCGAGCGCATCTTCATCGAAGAGCGCGTGTACAAGCTCATCGAAAACAAGAAGACCCAGGAAACGGTCTACCTCGCAGTAAAGGACGGGCTGAAGCCCTTCGACGCCGAGATCGGCAGGCCGGTCACGCAGGAGGATATCGAGCGGCTCCTGAAGATCCCCATCAGGCGCATTTCCCTGTGGGACATCCAGAAGGCGAGGGACGAGATGCGCCGCCTGGCCGAGGCGCTGGCGGAGGTGGAGCGACGGCTCAAGGACTTGGTCGGCTACGCCGTCGAGGTGCTCAAGGGCATGGCCAAGAAACTCGAGGCGGCCTGGCCCCGGCGCACCAGGATCGAACGCTTCTCCAAGGTCGAGGCCAAGGAAGCGGCGCGCCGCGACGTCGCCCTGCGGTACGACGGCCAGACCGGCTACATCGGCACCGCCGTGTCCTCGGGCGACAAGGTCCTGGAAGTGTCGGCCTTCGACCGCATCCTGGTGGTGCGGCGCAACGGCATGTACTCGGTGGTGCCCGTCCCGGAGAAGCTCTTCGTGGACCAGGGCCTGCTCTGGGTGGCCGTGGCCAACAAGGACGAGATCGCCGGGGCGATGCTCACTGTCGTCTACAAGGCTTATGACACGGGCTTCCCCTATATCAAGAAAACCTCGATCCCCTCCTGGATCATCGGCAAGGACTATTCCCTCATTCCCGAGGGCGCCCAGCTCCTCCTCTTCTCGACGGAGAAGGACTTCGAGTTCACGCTGACCTACGCGCCGAAGTCGCGCCAGAAGAAGACCGAGGAGACCTTCCGCACGAAGAAGTTCCTGGAAAAGGGCATCAAGGCGGCGGGCGTGCGCCTCGCTCCGCGCGAGGTCACGGGCGCGACTTCCCTGGCCCAGCGCACGAGCCCCTCCGGCCTGATCGAGCCTGAGCTGAGCCTGGAGGCGGGCGGCCCGCCGCCGGATGGCGGCGGCGAGCCCGGCGCCCTGACAGGATCGCGGGATTTGGCCGAGCCGCAGGACGCGTCCATCGGCGGCCTTTTCGAGGGCATCGACGCGGTCCCCGCGCGGAAGAAGGCCGCCGCGAAAAAGATCGCCGCGAAACCCGATGCGAAAGCCGCCGCGCCCGCCGCCGCCAAGAAGGCGCCGGCTTCGGCGGCGAAGAAAGTGCCGGCCGAGAAAGCGCCGGCCCCCAAAGCGAAGCGAACGCCCGCCGAGGCGAAGAAGGCGCTTTCTGAATCGATAAGGGCTCGGACGGCCGCCAGGACCAAAGCCGGCGCGAAAGAACCGCCGAAAGTCGCGGAAAAGCCCATCGTGAAAGCCGCCGAAAAGCAGGCCGTTCCAGCGCCCGAGCCCGAAGCCGAGCACAAGGGGCTCTTCGCCGCCCTCGCGCGCAAGAAGGCCGAACTCGACACCAAGGAAGGGGAGGGCGGCAAGGATAAGAAGTAGGCCGCCTCGGTCCGAGTTTTGCCGAAAAATGCTATTGACAAAACCTCGGGCTAAGCGCTACATTGCCTCTGCTTTCGGTGACGCATGTCACATTCCCCTGTAGCTCAGCTGGCAGAGCAAGTGGCTGTTAACCACTGGGTCCGGTGTTCGAACCACCGCGGGGGAGCGACAAATGAAAAAGGCTACCTTATTGGTAGCCTTTTTCATTTGTCGGCGGCGAACCTTAGGCTCCTCGGTCCTTTGACTTGCTAAAAGCTGTCTGCTCCTCGTCGCGCATGGTCCGCCCTCTTTCGGACTGAAGCCGCATAGTGCTAGGATCGCCCTAAGATGAAGAGCATCGCCATCGTCACGAACGTTCGGGGAACCCCGCTCGGGAATTTCCTGAAGGAAAATCTCGCTTCGGTGTTCGCGGATCACGCTGAAATCCATAATTTCTACATTTCCGAACTGGAGAAGGACGAGTCCATCAACGATGATGTCGTCCTCGTCATGACCAAGACCAAGGCCATCGAGATAAAGGACCATGTGCACGACGGCAGGCGCATCGTGGTGGTGCAGCGGACGATCCGGGAAAGCGAAATCAAGAAGCTCCGGGCCATTCCCGCCGGTTCCCGAGTCCTGGTCGTGAACGACTCTCCCGAAACCACGCTCGAGACCATCGAGCTGTTCTATCACCTCGAGATCGATTATCTCAACCTGGTGCCCTTCGAGCAGGGCAAAGACTATCCGGACATCTCCATCGCGATCACCCCCGCCGAGCGGCGTTTCGTTCCCCGTTCCATCGGCACCGTCATCGATATCGGCCACCGCTGCATCGATATATCCACGTTCATCCGCATCATCAACATTCTTCGGATCAGTGATGCCGACGTGAGTTGGCGATTGCTCAAATACTTGGATGGCACGGTCTCGCTCGATGTGGGCGTCAAGGCGCAATACCGAGAGCTCGTCATCAAAAACAGCGAGCTGGACGCGATCGTTAACCTTTCCCACGAGGGAATTCTCCTTCTCGGCGAGGACGGCAGGATCAATCTCTGCAATGCGAGCCTCAAGAGGATGCTCAACTTGGGCGAAGAGCTGTCGGGAGAGAAGGCCATCGATGTCCTGCCGCGTTCCATCATGGAGGTCCTGTGGCGCGACCAGATCGAAGATGAAGTTGTTGAGCATAAGGGGCGATATCTTGTCATCAACAGGCGGGACCTCAGCCAGCTCGGCGAGAGGACGGGCACCTACTATTCGCTGCAGGAGGTCACCTACATCAAGCAGCTCGAGCAGAATTTATCCAAGAAGCTGCAGGGGAAGGGGCAACTCGCCCGCTACGAGTTCTCGAATATCCTGACGCAATCGCCGCAGATGCAGAAGTGCCTCGAGCTGGCGAAAGGGATCGCGCGCTCCGATATGACGGTTCTCATAACGGGCGAAAGCGGCACCGGCAAGGAGTTGCTCGCCCAGGCTGTCCACATCGCCTCCGAACGGCGGATACGGCCGTTTGTCGCCTTCAACTGCGCCGCCTTCCCGGAAAGCCTCATGGAGAGCGAGCTTTTCGGCTATGAGGAGGGCGCTTTCACGGGAGCCTCGAAGGGCGGAAAGGCGGGGCTTTTCGAGCAGGCCAACAATGGCACCGTCTTCCTCGACGAAATCGGCGATATGCCTTTGATCCTCCAGGTGAAACTGCTTCGCGTCCTTCAAGAGCGCCAAGTCATGCGCGTCGGCTCGCAGGGAGTGACCAACATCAATATCCGAGTCGTCGCCGCCACCAATTGCGATCTTCGCGAGAAAATTCGATCGGGGCAATTCCGCGAAGACTTGTACTACCGCCTCAACGTTCTTCCGCTCAAGATCCCTCCGCTCCGCGAGCGCACGGGCGACGTCCTGTTTCTTCTTCAAAGCTTCATCGATGGAGACAGGAAGGATCGGCTCGTCCTCTCCGCGGAAGTCAAGGATATCCTGACTCGATACTCATGGCCTGGAAACATACGTGAATTGGCGAACGTCGCCTCGTATGTTTCATTCATGGCCAAGAAGACCGTGGAGGTGGAACACTTGCCGTTCTACCTCATAGAGGGGCAGGACAACTTCGATGCCGAGCATAAAGGACTGCGCAATCGCTGCGAGTGCGGCGACGCGCTGCGCGTCCTCGAATCGCTCTCCGAGTTCGCCCTCGTCAACAGGAGCGTAGGCAGGAACAGCCTCAAAGACTCGCTGAAGCGGAAGAATGTGGATCTGCCGGAGGGGGAAATCCGGAGGCTCCTCGTCGTCCTCGGCGACTACGGCTTCGTCGTCTCGAGCAGGGGCAGGCGCGGCAGCGAAATAACCTCCAAAGGCAAGGCTTTTCTTCGCTGGAGTCAGAACGGCAAAACCTAGGCCTCGGTCTGCCGCCGGTACGCGTCGCGCATTTTCGGCAGGACCGAAGGCTCGGAAAAAATGTCGATCGCCGTCATGGCCATCGTCTTCGCCCCGACCAGCATCGCCCTCTCGGCGTCCCCGCCGACGCACGCCTCGCGAAAGCCCGCGGTGTGCGGCTCGATGCCATCCCTGACCTTTATATAGCACTGGGCGCTCGGCACGACCCTGGTCACATTGCCCATATCGGAGGAGCTGAGGCCGATTTTTTCGGAGTACGGAGTCACTTCCTCGCCCATCGCCTCGAAGTTGGAGGCCATGAGAGCCTCCATGACGGGGTTGTTCATCATCGCGTCGTAGCCTTGCCCCATGCGGACGATCTCGACCGATACGCCCATGCTCGCAGACGCGTTCCTCGCGCACTCGCCGACTTTTTCGACCAGTTCGTCGAGGTATCTCCTGTTCGTGGCCCTGATGCCGAAGGACGCTTCCGCGAGTTCGGGGATGATGTTGACCGCCGCGCCGCCCTTCGTGATGATGCCGTTGATCCTCGAGAGATCGTGCAGCTGACACCGAAGGGCGTTGACTTGGTTGAAGGTCTGTATCACCGCTTCGAGCGCGTTGGCTCCATACCAGGGCGCCGCAGCCGCATGCGCCGGCTTTCCCGCATAGGTCAGAACGAGCCTCGTGCTCGCGAGGGTGATATCCTCGACCCTCGTGCTCGAGGCAGGATGCACCATGACGGCGCAGTCGACGCCCTCGAAGCAGCCTGCATTCACGAGCTTGACCTTGCCGCCTCCCATTTCCTCGGCCGGCGTGCCGATGAGCATCACCGTTCCCTTCATCGCCGTTTCCCTCAACATCCTGTCGACGGCTATTGCCGCTCCCGCGCTCATGGCGGCTATGAGGTTGTGTCCGCACGCGTGGCCCAGCTCGGGCAAGGCGTCGTATTCAGCCAGGAACGCCACGACGGGCCCGCCGCCATGCGCGCTGACGGCTTTGAAGGCGGTCTCTAGGTTCCCGATTTTCCTCGTCGTCTCGAATCCCCGGCGCTCCATGATCCGGCAGATTTCGGCGCAGGCCTTATACTCGTTCATTGAGGTCTCGGGATTCGCGTGCAGAAAATCGCTAAGCCCTACCATCTCGGTCTTTATCTCATCAATTATTTCGTTGACGCGCCGCTTCGAACGCGCCTTTATGTCGTCCATCGTCGTATCCCCCGCCCGCCGCGCCCATCAACCGATCACGAGGTCGATGAACTTCTTGAAGAGCTTCAGCATCGCCGGCTGCCTCTCGTACATCATCTCGGGATGCCATTGCACCGCCATAATCGGGGCGCCTTCGCGGCGTTCGATCCCTTCCACGACTCCATCCGGGGCGTGAGCGCTCACGACAAATCCGGGCGCTAGATCCTTGATCGCCAAATGATGGAAGCTATTAGTCTGGATCACCGATTCGCCGAAGACATCGGCGAGCAGCGTGCCCTTTTCAACCACGACCTGATGCCCCGGGCTATGCTTCCTGCTCTTCTGGAAATGCTGGATATAGCTGTTGGGGATGAGCGTCAGATCCTGGTAGAGGGTGCCTCCGAACGCCACGTTCAGCATCTGCAGCCCGCGGCAAATGCCCATCATCGGCTTTTTCAATTCCGCGGCGATGCGAATCGCCGCCAATTGATGTTCGTCAATCTCTGGGAAAATGAATCCTATCTGCCGGGAAGGGTTTTCTCCATAGAGCAGGGGGCTGGGATCGTAGCCGCCGGTCATGAGCAGCGCATCGACCGATTCCACCTGGCGGCGTATCACCGCTTCGTCCTTTACGACGGGAATGAGCAGCGGTATGGCTCCCGTCGCTTCAATGGCGGAGATATACTCATAATTCACGTAGGATCTTTCCATGCCGGGGAAAAGCCCTGATTCGACGACGAAAATGCTTGTGAAAATGCCGATAGTCGGCTTTTGGGCTACCGTCGCAGCTTTCAATCGAGGCATTGTCTGACTCCATTATGCAAGATGGTGATTGTTCAGCAAATATCGTGCCATATGCCGCTTATTCATCTTCAATTCGACGAACGCGCTAGTTGTTTATGAGGAATGAATTAAAATAGCATGATGGATGGCAAGGGGCATGGCCGTACTCTGGCCCGCGATGGCGGAAAGGGATTGCGATGATTTATTGGGTTGTTATAAAACCTATTAAGCAACCAAATAATATTGCGAATGTCCGTTTCCTGCATGCGCGGTGAGCTGGTTTTCTAATCAACATAAAATCTATAGTAGAAAGATGATAATAAACTCACGATAGTCCATTTTTGTACCGAGTGGATGGCCGATCAGGTTCTGACCACATCGTATTGTCGATAATAGGTGGAAAAATAACCTGATTAGATAATTTTTATCTCTCGTCGCCGCACGCTGACGAGGAGCGAGCATGGCATATGAACCGTCTGGCCTGGGAATCAAATAAATAATTCCTTACACTATATGGTTGGAAGATCGGCATTATGAAATGCGAGCCACTTCCGGCGGCCTGGCATGGTATTTGCTAAATGCTCTACTGGAGCATGAAGGTTTAGCTTTAAGGAGGCTAATGTCGTGAAAACGCTGCGAAAGGGACTTCTAATGGTTCTGTTGGGTTTCGGTATCATAAGCATGGCGTTTGGCCAGGCGGGTCAGTCCGTCTTGAGGACCGCCATTTTTTCTTCGCCGGGCGGTGTTTTCATGCCGGCTTTCGCCACCGATTCATATGATTTCTATATAACACGCCTTGTTTTCGAGACCTTGCTCCAGTGGGATCAGTCCGGACAGTTGACCGGCAACCTCGCGGAAAAGTGGAGCGTCTCGCCGGATGGAAAGGTTTTCACCTTCGTGCTTAGAGATGGCATCAAATGGCACGATGGCCAGCCCTTGACCGCCGAGGACGTCAAATACTCGATCGAGTACGCGGGCCAGCCGGGGTATAAAGGCGCCCGCGGTTCGTACATCGCCGCGATAAAGGGTGTCGAGGACTTCAAGAAAGGCAAGACTCCCGATCTGGCGGGAATCAAGGTGCTCGACAAGAGAACCGTTCAGATCACGACTGCTGAAACCTACGCCTCCGGCCTGTTCCGCTTCGGCAAGAACTTCGAGATTTTCCCCAAGCACATTTGGGAGAAGATCCCCGTGGAGAAAGCCATGGAGGCGACCGACGTCCTGCGCAATCCGATCGGGACCGGCCCCTTCAAGATGACGAAGTTCGTGCCGGACCAGTACGTCGAGTTCGTCAAGAACGACGAGTACTGGGGCGGCAAGCCTAAGATCGATAAATTCATTCTTCAGAAGACCAACCAGAACGTGGCGCAGGCCCTGCTCTTGAAGGGCGAGGTCGATCAGATGTACCTCACGACCTTGCTGAAATCCGACGCGGCCCAATACAAGGCGAAGGGGATAAAGGTCCAGACGACCCCCTACAACGCCTACCAGTATCTGGCCTTCAACCTCACGATGGATATCTTCAAGGACAAAAAGGTCAGGCAGGCCTTCGCGTACGCCATGGACCGCGAATCCGTCGTCGAAGGGTTTATGGAAGGCATGGGCATCGTCGCGAACAATCCGTATCCTCCCAACTTCTGGGCATATCCGCCCAAGGGCCTGCAGGAATACAAATACGACCCCAAGAAGGCCATCGAGCTTCTGACCGCGGCCGGCTGGACCTACAAGGCGCAGGAGAAGAAGATGTACTTCGGCGGGAAGCCGGTCAAATTCACGCTCAAATACTCAAAGGGCAATACGATCACCGAGAAGAGCGCGCCGCTGCTCCAGCAGAATCTCAAGGACATCGGCATCGACCTCGATCTGCAGATTATGGAATTCGCCACGATGTTCGACCAGGCGAAGAAAGGCGATTTCGAGCTGGCCTTCATCGGACAGGGAAACGAGATGGACGGCGATATCTCGAAGTTCTACGACTCCTCGTTCATCAAGCCCCTTGGCGACAATTCCGGCAGCAACTTCATCCGCTACAATAATCCCGAGCTCGACAAACTCATCGAAAGCAGCATGAAGACGCTCGACCAGAAGGAAAGGACGACAATCTTCAACAAGATCGGCCTTCTCTTGAACGAGGAGCTGCCCGTCGTCTATCGGTATCATTGGTTCGAGAACGTCGTCTACAACGGGAAACTGAACAAGGTTTTCTGCCCCTATGCCGGCGAGTACTACATCAAGATGGATGAATGGTACTTCCAGAAATAAGCGTCTAGATCAGCTGAAGTCGAGGAGCGGGCGGAATCCGCCCGCTCCTCGACCGTTCCCTTCATTCGCCGATTCCCATGATATAAGATTCCTTTCATGGACTTGCTGTTGGGGAGGTTTTCAGGATGTGGCACTATATCGCGCGAAGAGTGCTTTTGATGATACCGGTTCTGCTGGGCATATCAGTGGTGATTTTCGCGCTGATAAACGTCGCTCCGGGCGATCCGTATACGAGCATGATCGACCCCAATATCACCGCCGAGGACAAGCAGGTGATGCTCGAGGCGATCGGTTATTACGATCCGCTTCCCGTCAAATACGTCAAGTGGCTGAGCAGGGCGGTCAAGGGCGATCTAGGTTTTTCATTGCGATATAAGGAGCCTGTCACCCAGATCATTTCGAGAAACCTGCAAAACACCCTGCTCCTATCGATGAGCGCGCTGCTCTTTTCCGTGCTGCTCGGCGTGCCGATAGGCGTTCTCTCGGCGACGCGCAAGTACTCGCTCTTCGATAACATCCTCACGGTCTTCTCGTTCATCGGGCTTTCAATCCCAGCCTTCTTCTTCGGCATGCTGATGATAAAATTCCTTGCTTTCGACCTGAATCTCTTTCCGATCTCCGGCATGACGACGATTGGCCAAGATCTAACGGGGATTAGGAAGGCGCTCGACCTGCTCCACCATATGGCTTTGCCGGTGACCGTCCTCGGCATGGTCAACATGGCTTCGTTGATGCGATACACCCGTTCCTCAATGCTCGAAGTCATCACGCAGGATTATATCAGGACCGCGCGCGCCAAGGGGCTCAAGGAGCGGACGGTGATCTATAAGCACGCCCTGAAGAATGCGCTGATCCCCGTCGTGACCGTGATCTGCATTTCAATCGGCTATTTGCTCTCGGGCGCGCTGCTGACGGAGACGGTTTTCTCTTGGCCCGGCATGGGCACGCTCGTGTACCAGGCCATACTGAACCGGGATTACTCGCTCGTGACAGCGAGCACCATGGTGATCGCCGTGTTCATCCTTCTCTCAAATCTGCTCGCCGATATCATCTACGCATTCCTGGATCCAAGAATCAAGCTAGCCTGAAAAGTGAGGGTGATAAGCGAAATGCGAAATAAAGAAGGAAACGCTCCGACCTCGACCAACAGGGAGCGATGCGGAGCGGCGCCTTGGCGGCGCGCCATCGAGAAGCTCAAGCGCAACAGGCTGGCGATGTTCGGCTTGGCCGTTTTGACCGTGCTGACGTTCGCCGCGGTCTTCGCCCCCTTGATAACGCCGTTTGACAGGGACTTCGTCAATATGTCCAAACTGTTCAACCCGCCCTCGTCCAGCCACTGGCTTGGCACCGACGATCTAGGGAGGGACATCTACACTCGACTCGTCTACGGTGCGAGAGTCTCGATGAGCGTCGGCATCGTGTCAACCGCCATCTCCGTCCTGATAGGCGTCGGGCTCGGGGCGGTTGGCGGGTATCTCGGCGGCATCGTCGATTCCATCGTCATGAGGATCGTCGACATTTTCATGTGCTTTCCCTTCTACCTGATCGCCGTGGTGATCGCGGGCATCCTTGGGCCGAGCCTCTTCAATCTGATGCTCATCTCCGGAATCCTCAACTGGCCCAAGATTGCCAGAATCGTTCGCGCCGAAGTGCTCTCGCTGCGGCATCGGGAGTTCATCGAGGCGAGCAGGGCGCTGGGATTAAGCTCGCGGAAGATCATCTTCAAGCATATCATCCCCAACACGATGGCGCCGGTCATCGTGTACGCCACCCTGGGAATCGCCCAGGGAATCCTGATGGAAGCCGGCATGAGTTTCCTGGGGCTTGGCGTTAAGCAGCCGGTGCCCAGCTGGGGCAATATGCTCTCCGCGGCCCAGGATTTCGGCGTGCTCGTCACTCAATGGTGGATGTGGATTCCACCCGGGGCGATGGTTCTCTTGACCGTCTTGTCGATCAACTTCCTCGGCGACGGGCTTCGGGACGCGCTGGACCCGAAAATAATCGAGTAGGAGACACGCGATGCCCGACACCCTTCTCGAGGTAAAGAACCTCGTAACATGCTTCAAGTCGTCGACGGGGCCGCTCAAGGTCCTCGATGGGGTCAGCTTCTCCATCGAAAAGGGCAAGGTACTCGGCGTCGTCGGCGAGTCGGGATGCGGCAAGAGCGTCACGTCCCTGTCCATAATGCGGTTGCTGCCTAAGCCGAACGGATATATCGAGAGCGGCGAAATACTTCTGGACGGCACCGATCTCGCCAAGCTGAGCCAGCCGGAAATGGAATCCGTGCGCGGCCGCGATGTCTCGATGATCTTCCAGGAGCCCATGACCGCGCTGAACCCCGTTTTTACGATCGGCGATCAGATCGGGGAAGTCCTTGAAGTGCATAGGCAGATGAAGCGCGATGAGAGACGGAAAAAGTCAATAGACCTTCTGAAACTGGTCGGAATCCCAAGGCCGGAGAAAATTGTCGACGAATATCCCCATCAGCTGAGCGGGGGCATGCGCCAGCGCGTCATGATCGCGATGGCCATGAGCTGCAGCCCGAAGCTCCTCATCGCCGACGAGCCCACGACCGCCTTGGATGTGACCATCCAAGTGCAGATTCTGGAACTCATGAAGAGCCTGAAAACCGACCTGGGCACGGCGATCATGTTCATCACGCACGATCTCGGCGTCGTGGCCGAGATGGCGGATGAGGTCGCGGTGATGTACCTCGGCAGGATCGTCGAGTACGCGCCCGCTGAGAAAATTTACGAAAGCCCCCTGCATCCCTATACTGCCGGACTTCTGCAATCACGGCTGGTCCACGCCAAGAAAGGGGACAAGTTGACGTGCATTCCGGGGATGGTTCCCTCGCTGGGCGACAAGCCGGCGGGGTGTGCTTTTTCCCCCCGCTGCCCGAAGTGCCTTGCTATCTGCCGCGAGAAAATGCCTGAGCTGAACGAAGTCGAGCCGAAGCACCGCGTGCGTTGCTGGCTGTACGATTGAGGAGCCCTTATGCCTGAGGAATTGCTGGAAGTAAAGAACTTGAAAATGTATTTCCCCATCCGCAGCGGGGTTTTCTCCAGAGTGACGGGCGCGGTGCGGGCCGTCGACGGAGTATCGTTCAACATCCGCAAGGGCGAGGTGTTCGGCCTGGTCGGTGAATCGGGCTGCGGAAAATCCACGACAGGCCGGGCTGTCTTGAGCCTTCTCAAGGCCACGGCGGGATCGGTGTCCTTCGAAGGCAAGACGGTCTTCGATATCGAGAAGCGCCAGGCTTTGGCGCCGGATGCCATGCGAGCCCTGCGGCGCGATATGCAGATCATATTCCAGGATCCTGGAACCTGCCTCGATCCAAGGATGACCGTGGGGGCGATCGTATCAGAGGGGTTGATCGAGCATAAAGTCGCCAAGGGGCAGGATGCCCTGATGCGGTCGAGGGAGCTCCTGGAGCTCTGCGGGCTCAGGGGAGAATGCGTGTCGCGATATCCCCACGAGTTGAGCGGAGGACAGCGGCAGCGGATCGCGATAGCCCGGGCGCTCGCGCTCGAACCGAAATTCATAGTCGGCGACGAACCCGTGGCCGCGTTGGATGTTTCAATCCAAGCCCAGGTTTTGACGTTGATGCAGGAGCTGAAGGAAAAGCTGGGATTGACCTATCTTTTCATTTCGCATGATCTCGGGGTGGTGAAATATCTCTGCGACAGGATCGGCGTCATGTATCTCGGATCGTTCGTCGAGCAGGCGACCAGCGAGCAGCTTTTCTCGAACGCGCTGCACCCCTATACGCGATCCCTGCTTTCGGCGATCCCCAAGTCGAACCCCAAGGAAAAAAAGGAAAGGATCATCCTGAAGGGCGATGTGCCAAGCCCCGCGAATCCGCCCCGGGGCTGCAAATTCCATACGCGATGCCCGGCTGCGATGAGCGTCTGCGGCGAGAGCGCGCCCGCGATGAAGGAAATGGCAAAGGACCATTTCGTATGCTGCCATCTCTATTGAACAATCCCGCCGGACGCTCCGAAGACGGCGGGCCGGAAGTGCGGGCGACGCTGCAGGACAAGATCGCGATGGCCATCGCGGCGCTCAGCGTCGTACTGCCCGGCCTTTTGGTCGCGCTCGCCGCGGCATCTATCAGTCTCTGCATCATCGAGTTTTGGCTTTAGCTTTTCGCATATAACCGGGGGCTGGATGTACGAATACTACACGAAGGGCACATGTTCTAGGAAAATCTCCTTCTCGGTCGAAGACAGCAGGATCGGCAACGTCCTGTTCGTCGGAGGCTGCGATGGAAACTGCAAAGCTCTGGCGAAATTGCTCGAAGGGATGCACGCCAGGGAAGCCATGGAGAAGCTCGCTGGAATCCGGTGCGGGAGCAAGGGAACATCCTGCGCGGATCAGCTGGCGCTGGCGATCGCCGAAATGCTTGAAAATAATCGCGAGGTGAGGGGGGAGAATGGGTGATTTGAAACACGTGCTGGTGCGATGGGTGAAAGGCAAGGAATTCGAGACCACGACGGAATCGGGCCATCATGTGATTACGGACGCGAGCCTCCAGTACGGCGGGACCAACCATGGACCTAGCCCGATGGAACTTCTGCTCGGCTGTCTCGGGAGCTGCACCGGAATCAGCGTCGTCGATATCCTGCTGAAGAAACGTCAGGCCGTCACCGCCTTCGAGATGCAGGTCGAAGGGCGGATCGCAGACACCTACCCGAAAGTCTATTCCGACCTGGAAGTGGTCTATTTCGTGCACGGTAAAAATATCTCGCCCAAGGCCGTGGACGAGGCGATCGCGCTCTCAAGGGAAAAATACTGCAGCATCAGCGAGATGCTGGCGAAATCCGCCAAACTGACCATGCGCTACGAGATCGTCGAGGAGGCCGATAGCCCTCAAAACCCCAACGCTTGACAGCCATCACGCTTGGGTTCGATATAGCTGCAGATATCCCTTGAGCCGCTCGATGGTCTCAATCGCAGAGCCCTCGTAATGGTTGTTCACGTCCACGTAGACCTCGCGGCCCGAGGCAACGAGATCCGATACCATCGCGGCGATCCTGGACAGCTCGGGCTTGGGATCGATGATTTTATCCCAGCGTCCGCCCGAGACTTCCTCGATCGCCTTCCTGTCGCCGCCGAGCAGGCGGATCACGACTCGGTCGCCGAGCTGCGTCGCATAACGCGCGGCGAGATCGGCGACGGGCGGCATGTACTGCTTCTCCGAGAACACGTGCGATACCTTCGCCTCCGCCAGGAAAGCGAACCAGGCCTCATCGAGGTAAGGCCCGTTCCGCGGCTCCAGCGCGATGGGAATGTCCCGCGGCACGCGATCGAGGAAACCGCGCAGCTTTTCGATGAAGGCTGCCTGGTTCGGCATCTTTTGCCGGTTTAGATATTCGAATTCCAGGATGACGGCCCCGATCTGATTATGGAGGGGCGCCAGCCGCTCGCAAAAGTGGCCGAAGAGCTCCGTCGAGAGGAAGGCCGGGTTCTGCTCCATGCCGCCCCGCTTATGCGTGAGCGTGATGTCCTGCGGCGCCTTGACGATGAAGGCGAATCCGGTATCGACCGCGGCCGCGTACTCCTCGACTTCCCGCGGCGAGGGAATCTTGTAGAACCACGAATCGACTTCGACCATCTTGAGGCGCTTGGCGTACTCGGCCAGGTAGTCGACGGACCTCAGCTCGGGCTGGTCGTATACCAGCCCAACCCATGAGTCGTAGTTCCAGGAACAGGTGCCGAGATGGAGGGGCATGTCCCTAGAATATCCTATTCCACCACCGCGCTGAAGCCGCTGCTTGCGAGTCCGGCGCCGTTCGACCAGATCTTGAAGCCGGCGAAGATATCATGGAGATTGTCCGAATTCGATATCGCGCTCCGGGAAATCGCGTCGCCGATGAAAGCCTTGAGGTCGAAATCGATGCCCGTCGTGGTTGATTGCGCCACATAGCTCATGCTCGATCCGTCTTTCCAGACGTTCCAGGTTTTACCTGCCAAGGCGACTGTCCCAATATTGGAGCCGCTCGGAGAATGAGCGCCCTGAGTGGTGAGCCAGATTGACAGTGTCTTGTCGGGGGCTGCTATATCACCGATCGCCGGATCGGAGACCAACCAAAGTTCGTATTGGGCTACGAAATCGGCCGTGGGAGCATCGGCGCTCGACCATGTCCAGGTTGAATGGATGCTGAGGAGATCTCCGCAGAGGACGGGGAGATTGCTGTCGGTCGTCGCATGCCCGTTGTTGTTGCCGATGAATATGGACGGGAAAGACGCCGGACCGGCCGCCAGTGAATGCGTCTGCTCCGATACCTCGAAATCTCCGTCGTCCTCATAGGTGAGCGTCTGGGTGGCGCCGCCGGCCAGAATGCGGTTGACGACGATGTACTCTCTTCCTGCCGAGGTGACGGCTAGCTTTCCCTCGTCGCAGGAGGCAGCGTCTGCCCCCGTGAGGACGTTCTCGTCCTCTGTCGGCGCTAGCGTCGTTGTCGTAGAAGTCGAGGTAGAAGTTGTTGTGGTGGTGGTCCCGATGATGTCCAGCAGCGCTGGGCAACCCGAAAGGATGAGCACCGATATCGCAAGTGTCGCCATCAGGAACGCTTTGTTTTTCATGACCGCTCCATTTATTGATTATTTCGGATAGTATCCCCTGGTTAGGCGATTTTGCCTATAGAGAAAATTCGGATTGCGCGATAGGGATTGGATTTCTCGATCATGGCTCGCTTCTCGAAGGTGATGTAAAACGCATAGCTTCGCTTTCCCCCGCTTTATTCAATAACCTGAATCAAGGTATCCTGGAGCACTAGGAGCACCCGATGGACAAGGCAAAAGTGTATTTCACGGACTTCCGGACCGAGGCGTTCGGCGACGGACTGCCGGCGAAGCTCAAAAAGCTCGCCAAGGCGGCGGGCATCGGGCGGATCGATTTCGAAGGAAAGTTCGTCGCCATAAAAATGCATTTCGGCGAACTCGGCAATATTAGCTACCTGCGCCCCAACTACGCCAAGGCGGTCGCCGACCTCGTCAAGGAACTGGGCGGCAAGCCCTTCCTGACCGACTGCAACACGATGTATCCCGGCAAGCGCAAGAACGCGCTCGAGCACCTGGAATGCGCCTGGGAGAACGGCTTCTCGCCGCTCTCCGCCGGATGCCCCATCATCATCGGCGACGGCTTGAAAGGCACCGACGACATCGGCGTCCCCGTGCGGGGAGGGGAGTACGTCAAGGAGGCGCGGATCGGGCGCGCCATCATGGACGCGGACGTCTTCATCAGCCTGACCCACTTCAAGGGGCACGAGATGGTGGGCTTCGGCGGCACGATCAAGAACATCGGCATGGGCTGCGGCTCCCGCGCCGGCAAGACCGAGCAGCACTCGGGCGGCAAGGCGCGCATCGTGGCCGAGAAGTGCCGCGGCTGCAGGCGCTGCCTCCGCGAATGCGCGAACGGGGGCTTGAACTTCGACCCGGCCGGCAAGAAGACGAGCGTGAACCTGGCGAACTGCATCGGCTGCGGCCGCTGTCTTGGCGCCTGCAACTACGACGCGATCACCTTCGACGACAATGCCGCCAACACCTTGTTGAACCGCAGGATGGCGGAGTACGCCAAGGCGGTCGTCGACGGCCGGCCCGGCTTCCATATCTCCCTCGTGGTGGACGTGTCGCCCAACTGCGACTGCCACGGCGAGAACGACGCGCCCATCCTGCCGAACCTGGGGATGTTCGCCTCTTTCGATCCCCTGGCACTCGACCAGGCCTGCGTCGACGCCTGCCAGAAGGCGACGCCCATGCAGGGCGCCCAGCTCGCCGACAATCGAGCCAAGCGCGGTTTTATCGACCGCCACGACCATTTCGTGAACTCGAGCCCCGAGTCCGAATGGCGCACCTGTCTGGAGCATGCCGAGAAGATCGGCCTGGGAACGCGCGAGTACGAGCTGATCAGCGTTGCGCGCTGATTATGCGGCGCCTCCGATCTTTGCCGCGAAAGCCCTTCCGTAGGCGCGCGCCGTTTCGATGATCGCGGCGTCGGGCTCCCACAGGGTCTTGAGGCCTTCGTCGACAACCTCGAATCCGCCCTTGGCGAGCCGCTCGGCGATGAGCTTGGGCGCCTCGCCCGACCAGCCGTAGCAGCCGAACGCGGCCGCTTTCTTGTTCTTGAACCGCAGGCCCTCGATCTCCTCCAGAATTCCCGCCATCGCGTTCAGCATCCCTTTATTGACGGTGGGCGAGCCGGCGAGCACCGCCTTGAAGCGGAACACGTCGGTGATCACGTCGTTCTTGTCGGTCTTGGCGACGTTGTGCGCCACGATCGTGGTGCCGGGACTAGCCTCCGCGACGCCCTGCGCGATGCCTTCGGCGAGCTTTCGGGTTCCATCCCCATCGAGTCGTAGAAGATCGTCTCCTGGTCTTCCTGGTACTCGGCCGCCCATTCGGCGTATTTCTTCGTGTCGGGCCAGTGGAGCATGGGCGCTTCCGCGAAGACGAGCTTCTCGCCGTTGCCGATGTCGACGGAATCGCCCGTCCAAACGACGCGTAAATTCCAGTCCTGGTGGTAGTGGCCTTTCAGGGACTTGACCGCGTTGGCGGCGCGGTAGATTGGCGGATCGGGTCTTTGGCGCAAAAGCTCGGGCAGGGCGCCCGAGTGGTCCACCTCGGCGTGGTTCTGAACCATGAAATCGATGTTCGCGAGCCCGACCTCGGCCTCGAGGTTGTCGACGAATTCCTTGTTCTTAGTATCGAGCGTACTGCGTCGGAGAGGCTTTTGGCGGTAACCGATGTTGCCGATCAGGCAATGAGATGGTCTGGTGGCTAGAAGGGCCGGTAGCTGATCCCTATATCGTAGGCGTCGACCTTCTCCATTTTCTTCCATCGGCGGACGACGGCCAGGGTGAGGGGGAAGACGGCGAGTTCATACACCGTGGCCAGCGACGATTCCGACAGCGTGTTCTGCATGATCTGGGCGGGCGTCCAGACGCCCGCGAAGGCGATTATGTTGAAGAGGGCGGTGTCGATCATGTGGGCGGGCAGGCTCGAGGCCATGGCCCTGATGAAGAAGTTCCTGCCCTTCTGGGCCACTTTCATCTTCGAGAGGACGAAGGAATTGAGCCAGTCGCCGACCCAGAAAGCGGCAAGCGATCCCGCGACGATCCTGAAGGTGGTCGAAAAGAGGGTGGCCATGGCGCCCTGGACGGACTCGTCGACGCCTTTGAGTTTCAGGGTGAACCAGAGAATCAGCGACACGAGGGCTTGGGTTGAGAAATTCGCCCAGATTGCCGTCATCGCGAGGCGGTACCCGTAGATTTCGGTGATCATGTCCGAGATCACATAGACGAGCGGATAGGTGAAAAAGGCGGCGGTGAGGAGGAAGGGGCCCACCTGCACGAGCTTCACCACGGTGATGTTCGATATGACGAGGAGCACGCCGTAGAGCACGGCGAGGAAGATGAAGGCCGGCGTGACCGCGCCGATTTTATTATTCTGGTCTATAGTCTTCATTAAGTCATTCTCCGGGAAAAAATAAGTTCGTCCCCGGCGCATTCCGGGGGACAGGGCGGATACTACCGGGATTCCTCGCGAATTTCAAGGTCGGCGCGGGGACCGCGGACGCCCGGGGCTTTGTCGGAGTTCTGCGCGGCTAGCGTCTGTTCGAGCAGAGTTTCATAGATCGGCGGGGTGCCGAGTATTTCCGCGACGGCGGCGGCGATGATGGAGACCAGCATGAAGGCGGGGAAATGTCCGAAGCTCCCCGCCATCTCGGTGATGAGGACTGCGCCCGTGACGGGCGCCCGCACCACGGCGACGAAAAAGGCCGCCATGCCGAGGAGTACGCAGTTCGCGAGGAAGTCGCCGCCGACGCCGAGCGCGGGCAAGGCTGCCTGGATCGCGGCTCCGACGAGGGCGCCGAGGGCCAACATCGGCATAAAAATGCCGCCGGGGGCTCCCGAAGCGTAGGAGAAGAGCGTGAACGCGAGCTTTCCCGCCAGCAGGAGGAGGAGCATCGCCAAGGCGTCGCCGTAGATCGAAGCCCTCGCGACCAGGCCGCTGCCGCCGCCGGTGATGGGATCCCAGAGAAGGCTCACCGCAGCGGCCACGGCGAAAGCCGCCGCGAGTCTGATCCGCTCGTTCGGAAAGACGCGCTTAAGTCCATTCTGGAAACCCACGAGCCCAATGTTGAAGAGACTTCCCAAAAGGCCGGCCGCGATGCCTATCGGCAGCACGATGGCCGGGTAGAGCTGGAGCGGCAGGGTCTGGACCATGCGGATGTCGAAAACCGGGGTGCCGCCGCAGATGATCCACATGACGGCGTTGGCGCAGAAGGAGGCGATGAGCGTCGCGGTCAGCATGGTCGGGGAGAACTGGCGGTGCAGCTCCTCGATGCAGAAGAGCACCCCCGCGAGCGGCGCGTTGAAGGCGGCTGAGATGCCGGCCGCGGCGCCCGCGGTGACGAGGTAGCGGCCATGGTCTCCGACGCTGCCCATTGTTTTGTCGACGGCGCTCCCTATGAGGGATCCCAGCTGAATTGAAGGCCCCTCGCGCCCAAGCGACATGCCCGCGCCGATGGCGAGGGTTCCGCTTGCGAATTTCGCCGGCAATTCGCGCATCCAGTCGAAGCGGAGCTTTTCCATGAGGAGCGCCTTGACCTGGGGAATGCCCGAGCCCTTGATGAGCGGGAGGCGCTTCGCCAGCGCCGCGGTCGCGAGGCCGGCGGCGATCGCCGCGGCGAACCAGCCGGCGAGGTTCAACGCGCTCGAGGCTATCCTATCGAGCGAAGCTTCGCGCCACCCCTCGAGGAGTCCGATCGTCAGCCTGTACGCGACCGCCACAGCCCCCGAAAGAACGCCGACAAGCGCGCATTTCAGGTAGATCGCCGTATCTCCGGCTAGCTGGGCTGTTCGTGAACGCTTGGCTGGTCCCTTTTGATTCGCAGGTTTGGTTTGCATCGATGATTGCGCTTTTCCTTTCATTCCCCGATCATTTTTATGAAAACGTCGACGACATGGGGATCGAATTGTTTGCCCGATTGATCGCGAATGTAGCGCAATGTGTCGGGTTTCGTCCATGCCCTGCGGTAGGGGCGATCGCTCGTCAGCGCGTCGAATACGTCCACGACCGAGAAAAGCCGTGCCGCTATGGGGATGTCCTCGCCCTTCAAACCTTTCGGATAGCCTGAACCGTCCCATTTTTCATGGTGGTACAGGGGGATATCGAGGCTGTCCTTGAGGTAGGGAATGCGCGAGAGCAGGTCGTAGGCGATGACGGGGTGGCGCTTCATCAGCGCCCATTCCTCGTCGTTCAAGGGGCCTTCCTTTTTCAGGACGTTGTCCGGAATGCCGATTTTACCGACGTCGTGGAGGAGGGCGCCCCTGCCGTACTGGGCGATCCTGTCCTCGGCGATCCCCAGGCGCGACGCCAGGGAGAAGGTGAGCGCGGTCACCCGCTTGGAATGGCCCTCGGTCTCCTGATCGCGGTAATCCATGGCGGCCGACCAGCCCTCGATCGTCGCCTCGTAGGAAAGCTCGAGATCGAGGTAGGCGCGCTGGAGGTCGGCGTAGATGGCGTTGTAGTCGAGCGCCAGGCCGGTCTGGGCGGCGATCGCGTCGAAGAGAATGGTCCATTCTGGGCTCGGGGAGAACTGCTTGCGTGAGAAGACCTCCAGCACGCCGGTGGTCTTGCCGGCCACGATGATCGGCGCGCAGTACTGGCTCTTGAATTTCTCGCACTCGATCAGGTTGGCGAAAGCTTTCTCCTCGGAGCCGGGCACCAGCGCGGGCATCGAGATGATCCGCTGTTGGACGGCGGCCTGACCGACGTAGGAATCGCCGTAATTGATGACGGAACCTTCTATCAGGTTGGTTCTGAAACCGCTCTGGGCGCGGCAGGTCATCGTGGCCGAGTCTTTGTCGGTCAGGAAGAGTGAGACCGCGTCGGCGTCCAGGAATTTTTGTATCTGGCGCAGGAGGGGCGCGGCGAAAGTTTCGAAATCCATATCGCCGCTGATGGTCCGGCCGATGAGCTGGAGGAAGGCGATGTTCCGCACCTGCGCGGCCACTTTCCGCTGCGCTCCGATCCGCTGAATGGCTCCTTCCAGCTGCCGCGCCAGGGCGTCGAAGAGCTTTCCGCGATCGATGGGAGAGTCTTCGGGGTATTCCACGCGGATCGAGCCAAGGCTTTCCTGACCCAGGATGAAGTCCCTGGAGAGGAGGCGCCATCCCTCGCGGGTGGTCGCCTGCCCAGGCTCGCCCTGCGTATCCATGTCCCAGGGTTCGCCGAACCAGAGCGCTTCCTGTTCCTCCAGCGCCGGAGCGAGCCTGATGCCGCAGCGGCAATCGGGGTGGCGGTCGCGAAGGAAGCTGACCACGCGCTGGCAGAGGACGCCGGGATTCTTTACCTGGGCGATCGCGGTGGACAGCCAGAGGTCTTGCTCCAGTTCCAGCTTCCGCTGCTCGGCGGCGGAGATGTCTTTCTTGATCACAACGATATGGGCCAGGATTCCGGTCGGCCCATAGACGGGGCAGAATTTTTCTTCCTCGAGATAAAGCCGGCCGTTCTTCGTTTTGGCGAGGCCGCAGACCAGCCATTCCCGCGGCGCTTCCAGGTCGTCGCCGGCGGATTCCTGCGGGATGGCCGGCGCCTGGATGCAAAGCGTGCGGATATCCACGTTTTGCAGCTCGCCCGAAGCATAGCCCGTCAGTTCCTCGAAGGCGGGGTTCGCTTGCTCGATCCTGCCGTCGGGCGTGAAGATGGCGATGGCGTCCGGGGCGGCCCGCAGCGCGGTGGCCTGGAGGGCCAGGGTGGCGTTGTTGAGCTTTGTCTTCTTTTCGTTCTCGTACTGGTCGAGCGCATGGCCGATGGCAGTCGGCAGCCGGGCGAGGTTGTCCTTTAGGACGTAATCGAAGACGCCTTGGCGGATTGCCGCGATCGCCGCCTCCTCGCCGATCTTGCCTGAGACGATCAAAAAAGGCGCGTCTATCCCCCGCGACCGCAGTATCTCGAGGGCCGCGAGCCCGTTGAACTGCGGAAGCGACCAGTCGGACAGGATGATGTCGGGGCGGTTGCCCTGGGCGAGATAGCGTTCCAGCTCGTTCCTCCCGGAGGCATGGAAGCGTTCCGATAAGGGAAAGCTCTTCCCCAGAAGATGAAGCAGGAGGAACGCGTCATCGGGGTTGTCCTCGATCACGAGAATGTCGATCGGAGCTCCCTGCCACTCGCTGGATGCCATATTTTTACCTTTCCTTGCTAGAAGTACGTTTTGAAGGTCTTTGTTCCCTTCAATGAGCGGGGGGAACTTCGTTGAGCAGCAGCCAGTAATAGCCGAGCTCGCGAATAGCCGCGTTGAACGTGCCGAACTCGACGGGCTTGCGGATGAAGCTATTGGCGCCGAACCTATAGCTGTTGACGATGTCCTCGTCCTGATTCGAGGTGGTGAGCACCACGACGGGGAGAATTTGGGTGGCGGGCTCCGCCCTGAGCCTCTTGAGCACTTCGAGTCCGCCCACTTTCGGCAGCTTGAGGTCGAGCAGCACCAGGCGCGGATTCGACTTCTGGTCGCGGCTTGCGTAGGCGCCTTTGCGGAAGAGGAAGTCGAGCGCTTCGGCTCCGTCCCGCGCGACATAGACGGGGTTGGCGATTCGGTTGTTCTTGAAGGCGAGCAGGGTGAGTTCCTCGTCGTCCGGATTATCCTCGACGAGCAGGATGGCGGTGTTCTCCGATAAACCTGCGGACATCGTTACCCTCCCAACGTGAAGAAGAACGTGGCGCCCTTGCCCGGCGCCGCTTCCGCCCAAATTCTTCCGCCATGGCGCGCGAAGATCCGCCGCGCCAGGCTGAGTCCGATTCCCGAACCGGCGTACTCGCGCTCATCGTGCAGACGCTGGAAAGGGGTGAACAGATTCTGCGAATAGGCCATATCGAAGCCGACGCCATTGTCGGAGATAGAGTAGATCGTCTCGCCGCCCCTGTCCATCGACTGAAAACCGATGACGGCCTCGGGCACGGAAGCGGTGAATTTCCACGCGTTTCCCAGGAGATTCACCAGGGCGACCTCCAGGAGGGACTTGTCGGCGCGCGCCGTTATGCCTTCCTGGATGCGCATCGACACGGTCCTGCCCTGGTACTGCGCGGCTATCTCCTCCGCGACATCGCGGGCCATCGCGGAAAGGTCGATTTCCGAGCGCTCCAGCGATTGGCGTCCGATGCGGGACAGGCGCAGGAGGTCGTCGATGAGCTGGCTCATCTTGGAGGCGTTGCGTCGAATCCTGTCGAGATAGTGCCGTCCCGTCGCGTCGAGGGATGGGCCCGCCTCCTCCTCCAGAAGGGAGGAGAAACCCTCCAGCGCCCTCAAGGGGGCTCGGAGGTCGTGGGAGACCGAGTAGGCGAAGGATTCCAGCTCGCGGTTGGCGTCTTCCAATTCCTGCGTGCGCTTGGCCACCTTCCGCTCGAGATTCTGGTTCAGCGCGCGCACTTCGTTCTCCGCCTCCACGCGGGCGGTGGCGTCGTGGACGATCAGGCTGAGCACCGTTCTTCCCAGATAGACGAAGGGACCGGCGGCAACGTCCACGTCCCGAAGCGCGCCCGACGCGAGGCGGTGCCTGCAGAGGAATGAGGCATCCTTCGATGCGAGCGCAACCTTGATCCGCCCTTCGGTCCCCTCCGGCGGCGAGGCGGAGAGCGAGACGAGAGGCTTGCCGATGAGTTCGCCCCTCGGCCAGCCATAGAATTTTTCCGCCTCGAGGTTGGCGTCGATGATCATCCCGGTGTCGGGGTTCACCAGGAGCATCGTCGATCGATGATTCTGGAAGAGCGCGCGGTAGCGGGCTTCGGACTCTTCGAGCATCGCCCTGTCCCTAGCCCGCTCCTCGTTGTCGAGGAAGAGCTTGCAGACGAGGTAGAAGGCGAGGGGATAGAGGCAGAGGATGGGGAGGGCGATCACGGGGAGGATGGATTTCCAGCGCTGGTCGGGGAGCATGAGCTGGGCGGCGAGCATGGCGATGTGCACCAAGAGGCCTATGAGGATGAGCCGCTTGAAGGTGAGTTCCTTGCCCGTCCTTCTGCGCCAGTAATATGCGCTTAGTCCAACAGCCGCCGCGGTGACGATGGTCGTCGTTCCCGCAAGGGCTCCAGGCCCTCCGATGTACAGGATTCGGAATGCCGAGGCCATGACCATCGCTATCGCCGCGGTGAGGGGGCCGCCGAAAAGGCCGGCGATGGCGAGAATGATGGTCCTGCCGTCATAGATGATCCCCGCTTCGAAGCGTACGGGACTCATCATGGCGAGCACGGAAACCGAACCGAAAAGGAGCCCGCCTATGATCGAGACGGTTATGGGCTTAGCCCTGAGGTCGCGGATCACGTAGTGGTACACCATGGTGATGAGAATGATGAGGGATATGTTCTGGAGGATCGCTACAACCATCGGCTTCCTTCGGCGGATGCGAACCGCGATTCCGGCTTCCTTGGCTATAGTACCGCGGTTTTCCGAAACACGATAGTGTCCGGGGCGTCCAGGCGCGCGAGGCCGAAGCCGCGGCGGCAGAAAAAACGCTCGAGGGAGCGGGGCTCGTAGAAACTCACATGGGTGGGGTCCATGCGGTACCACCAGTCGTCGAAGTCCTGGCCTCGCTCGGGAAGGAAGCGTGTGCGTATCGCGATTATCCCGCCGGGGGCGACCCGCGTGGCGAGAATTCCCAGCGTGGCCCCCGGGGCCGCGAGATGCTCGGCGACCTCGTGGAGCGCGATGGCTTCGTAGAGGCGCCGCCGCCAGGCGCGGGTCTTCGCGAAGTGCGGATCGTAGAGGTCGCAGGGATGGCCGAGCGAGGCGAGGAGGGCGGCGAGAGCGGGGCGTGGGCCGGAGCCGAAATCGAGCACCCGGGCGCCGGGGCTGATGAACGGCAGGATGGCGTTGCTGGCGAAGCCGTTCAAGAAGTTCCCGTAGCCGCGGTCACCGGGATCGTTGTCGTGGAGGAGGTAGCGGGCTTTCGCCGCGGCGCAGTCGGGCCTAAGGCCGGGCGCCAGCGCGACGAGACCGCAAACCTCGCAGCGGTAGTAGCGGCGCGAGGTTTTCCGCGTCGCGGCCGTGAAAGCCGCGGCCCGCCCGCCGCAGAGGGGACAGCGCATGCTCAAGGCGCCAGCCGCGGAGTCGCGTTCAACGGCGAGCGTTCCAGGACGCGAGCGAGAATTTTTCACCCGCGAGCCGCGCCGCCGTGGCCATTTCCTGCTCGGCGGGTCCGGCTTTCTCAATGTCCAGGCCGAGGGCTCGCACGAAGCCGTCCAAAAGTGCCGGTTCAGCCTCGGGGTAGGCGACGGTCCTGCCGAGCGCGTCCTCCAGGGAGGTCACGCGGGCTTTCACGTCCGCGATAAGCTTTCCCAGGGACTTTTCCTTGGGCACTTTCAGGAGCGAGAACATCATCTCGGGATCGACGGAGAGCAGCACGGTGCCATGCTGGAGGAGGCAGCCGCGCTTGCGCGTCTGGGCGTTGCCGGAGATTTTCCTGCCCGCGACGAGGATGTCGTTGATCGGCGCGAAGGCCGCCTCGAGGCCGAACGGTTTCAGCCCCTCGAGGATGCCCGCGCAGAGGATGCCGTAGGACTCGGCGATGGAGGGCGGCGCGAGGGGGTGCCCTTCGGGGATGACGATGCTGTAGGTGACCTCGGCCTCGTGGAAGACCGCGCCGCCGCCGGTTATCCGCCTGACGATGTCCACGCCCGCCTTGCGGCAGGCCTCGACATCGACCTCTTCCTCCATTTTCTGGAAATATCCCAGGGAAATGGCGGCGGGGTTCCATCCATAGAGGCGCAGGGTGGGGAGCTGGGCTCCCGTCGCCACCGACTCGAGGATGGCCTCGTCGAGGCCCATGTTGAACGCCGCCTGGCCGTAGCCGGTTTCCAGCACCCTAAAGGGAAAGCCCATCGATCGCTCCTTGAAGGGTCGCCGCGACCCCGGCGCCCGTTATGCCCACGGCCTGCACGCCCAGCTCGGGGAGGAGGTCGTCGAAAGCGGCGGCCAAGTCCGCCAGCTTCGCGCCGGCGAGCCGGGCCTCCAGGGTTTCGAAAGCTTCCTCCGGCACCGCGAAAAAGTCGCCGCTCACCGAGATCGAGGCGACGACGGGGCCGTCAGGCGCCGCTTCGACCTCGGCATCGATCCTGAGCAGCTTGCAGCCCTCGGGCTTGCCGGTGGCGTTCACCCTCATCCGCGCTTGGCCTTCCACGCGTCGAAGGCGTGGTAGCTGGTCCGCGCGAAGGGCGAGGCCACGACGGTGGAAAATCCCGCCCGGCGCGCGTCCTCGGCGTAGAGGGCGAAGGTGTCCGGGTGGACGTATTCCACGACGGGGATTTCGTTGACCGTCGGCTGCAGGTATTGCCCCATGACCAGTATGTCGACGCCGACGCCCCGCAGCTCCTCGTAGGTCGCGCGCAGCTCGTCCCTCGTCTCGCCCAGGCCGAGGAGGATGCTGGACTTGGTCGCAGCGATGCCTTTCTCGCGCGCCTGGCGCAGGGTCAAGAGGCTCCTGTCGAAGCTCGCCCGGGCGTCGCGCACGCGCTGCAGCCGCCGCACCGTTTCCACGTTGTGGGCGAGCACGTCGGGCGCCGAGGCGGCCAGCGTGTCGAGCTCGCCGTCGATGTAGTCGGGGATGAGCACTTCGATTTTAACCGCCGGCGAGCGCTCGCGGATCGCCGTCACACAGCGGGCGAAGTGCGCGGCGCCCCGGTCGGGCAGGTCGTCGCGGTCCACCGACGTGATGACGGCGTAGGAAAGCCCCATTTCGCCCACGGCGGCGGCCAGTGCCTCGGGCTCGTCCGCGCGCAGGGGGCGGCCGTCCCTGGCCGTGGCCACCGCGCAGAAGCGGCAGCCGCGCGTGCAGATGTCGCCCAGCACCATGAAGGTGGCCGTGCCGCAGCCCCAGCACTCGCCCTTGTTGGGACAGTGCGCCTCGTCGCAGACGGTGCTCAGGCGGTGCCTGGCAAGGACGTCGTCGACCTTCTTCCATTCGTCGCCGGCAGGGAGCCGCGCCTTGATCCAGGCGGGCTTGGGGAGTCTCTTCTGGGGTTCCATAGGGAAGCAGTATAAAAAGAAAAGCGGCCTCAGTCGAGGCCGCCTATATGGGCCGCGCTTCATGGCTTTGTGGTGATAGAAAATATATCGTTATAATAATATAAAGTTATTACTATATAAATAAATATTGCATAAAAATGATAATTAAAATTGACGAACACTTTCATGTACTGTATTCTCTAAAAAATTATTCATACTTTAGGAGGCTCTATGAAAAAAACATTCATCAAGATTATCGCCATCGCCGCGATGGCGCTGCTTATCGCCGGCTGCGCCTCAGACGCCGCGAAAGTCCCGTCACCCGTCGATGGCACGTATGAAGGTACGGGGTATGGAATGCAGGGACCGATCAAGGTCAGCGTCGTCGTCGCGGGGGCTCGGATCGCCTCGATCGGAATCGTCTCGGCGAAAGAGACTCCCATCGTCACGAAGGTGGCCTTGACGCGCATTCCCGCCCGCATCGTCGAGACGCAAAGCCTGAAAGTCGACACGGTGACCGGCGCCACGCTCGCCAGCAACGGTATCAAGAACGCGGTCGCCGATGCCGCCAAGAAGGCCGGCTTCGATGTCGCCGCGCTCAGGGCGAAGGATGCTAAGGTCGCCCCCAAGGCGCCGCAGACCTGGAACTCTGATATCCTCGTTATCGGCGCCGGCGGAGCGGGTTTGAGCGCCGCGCTCAGCGCTGCCCAGACGGGCGCGAAGGTCATACTGATCGAAAAGGGTTCGGTTATCGGCGGGAACACCATGATGGCAA
>MTLD01002291.1_pt1 | contig 57459 bp, 43 predicted proteins | sample 1982471 | NCBI WGS metagenome assembly MTLD01 (sample SAMN05712604, study PRJNA340218) | biofilm metagenome | isolation source: sample SPM anode biofilm adapted to -50 mV | place: USA | collected 2012-02-03
ACCTCCTCCTTCGGCGGCGCCGGGACGGGCCGGCCGAAGAGGGGCAGCAGGCGGCCCAGGCCCTCCTTCTCCAGATCGTCCACGGGGACGAAGCGCAGGGCCGCGGAGTTGATGCAGTAGCGGAGGCCGCCCCGGTCCCGGGGGCCGTCGTCGAAGACGTGGCCCAGGTGGGAGTCGGCGGTCCGAGAGCGGACCTCGGTGCGGACCATGCCGTGGGAGCGATCGGAGCGCTCAATGACCTCCTCTGCGGCCAGGGGCTTCGTGAAGCTGGGCCAGCCGCAGCCGGAATCGAACTTGTCGAGGGAGGTGAACAGGGGCTCGCCGCTCACCACGTCCAGGTAGACCCCGGCGCGATGCTCGTTCCAGTAGGCATTGCGGAAGGGCGGCTCCGTGCCGGCCTCCTGGGTGACGTGGTACTGCTCGGGGGTGAGCCATTGCCGGAGGTCGTCCGGGTGCTTGGATGCGTTCAAGGGGGCCTCGCGTGTCGGTGGGGTTGCGGCGTTCCGGATGCTGTGGGCGCCGGCCAGCACGATCCCGAGCCCTGCCAGCACCGCGAAGAGGGCTGCCGAAATCATCCGTGCCTTCATGGGACCGCCCTCCCTCCCCAAGTCTGATGCCGGAGGGGGGCCGGGCGGTACGGCCGGATTCTGGACGTCAGTGCATGCCCCCCTCGCCGGCCAGCTTCCGGGCCAGCTCCCCCACGACGGCCTTGGCGTCGCCGAAGAGCATGAAGGTCTTGTCCAGGAAGTAGAGCTCATTGTCGATGCCGGCGAAGCCCGGGTTCTTGGAGCGCTTGATGGCGTAGACCGCCCGGGCCTTGTCGGCGTCGATGATGGGCATGCCGTAGATGGGGCTGCCCTTGTCCGTTCGGGCCGCGGGGTTCACCACGTCGTTGGCGCCGATGATGAGGGCTACGTCCGCCTGGGGCATGTCGCCGTTGATTTCGTCCATCTCCACCAGGTCGTCGTAGGGGATCTCCGCCTCCGCCAGCAGCACGTTCATGTGGCCGGGCATACGGCCCGCCACGGGGTGGATGGCGAACTTCACGGTGACCCCCTTCTTCTTCAGCAGGTCGTAGAGCTCGCGCACCTTGTGCTGGGCCTGGGCCACGGCCATGCCGTAGCCCGGCACGATGACCACCAGGCTGGCCTGCTCCATGACCTGGGCCGCGCTCTCGGGGGTGTCGGCCTTGTAGACCTTCTCCTCGGCGCCGGCCGCCTTCTGCTGCGTCTGCCCGAAGGCGCCGAACAGCACGTTGATGAAGGAGCGGTTCATGGCCTTGCACATGATGATGGAGAGGATGAGGCCCGAGCTGCCGTCCAGGGCCCCGGCGGTGATGAGCAGCTTGTTGTTCAGCACGAAGCCCATGGCCACGGCGGAAAGCCCGGCGTAGGAGTTCAGGATCGAGATGACCGTGGGCATGTCCGCCCCGCCGATGGGGATGATGAGCAGCACGCCGAAGGCCAGGGAGAGCAGCACGATGAGCCCGAAGGCCAGGGGGCCCCAGGCGGCCAGGGGATTCATCACCAGGGCCACGCCCAGGCCCAGGGCGAGGACGAAGAGCCCCAGGTTGCTCACGTTCTGGAGGGGGTAGGTGACGGGCCGCTGGGGGATCCAGTGGATCTCCTGCAGCTTCCCGGCGGCCAGGAGGGAGCCTGTGAAGGTGAGGAAGCCCAGGAGGATCTCCGCCACCAGGGCGACCATGGTGAAGGGGGCCAGGGCGGCGGCATCGTGCTGGCCGTAGTAGTGGAGGTACTTGGCCGTGCCCACCAGGCCTGCGGCCAGGCCGCCGAAGGCGTGGGAGAGGGCCGTCCGCTGGGGAACCGCGGTGAGCGGCACCAGGGCCAGGGGGTAGCCGATGGCCGAACCCAGGATGAAGGCCCCCAGGATCCACCAGTAGTGGGTGCCGCCTGTGGCGGCCACGCCGGCGAGGGTGCCGAGGACCGCCAGCAGCATGGCGGCCACGCCGGAGAATACGCCCCGGCGGGCCGTCTCGGGATCGCTCATCCACCGCAGGGACAGGATGAAGAGGGCCGTGGAGACGAGGTAGATGAGCTGGACGAGGGTCTCAGAGGTCACCGCGCCCCCCCGTTCTCCCGCTTCTTGAACATCTTCAGCATGCGGTCGGTGATGAAGAAGCCGCTGACGATGTTGGTGGTGGAGCAGACGATGGCCACGAGGCCCAGGGCCGTGATGAAGGCCGGCTGGCCCTTGCCCGCCGAGACGATGACCGCGCCTACGACGGCGATGGCCGAGATGGCGTTGGTGAGGCTCATGAGCGGGGTGTGCAGCAGCCGCGACACCCGCTGGATGACCATGAAGCCGATGAAGGTCGCCAGCATGAAGACGAACAGGGCGCCCATCATGTCGAGCTGCCCGTGGCCGCCGGCCGCGGGGGGCGTCCCCTGGGCCGCCGCGGTGGTTTCCATCCCTTCGCGCACGTCGTCCTCCTTCCGCTCAGGCCTGGAGCGCCTTGAGGGTGGGTCCGTGGAGGACCCTCCCCTCGTGGGTGATCGCGCAGCCCTTCTGCAGGTCGTCGTCCCAGTCGAGCCGGAACCGCTTCCCGTCCTTGTCCCAGAAGGCCATGATGAAATTCAGCAGGTTCTTCGAGAACAGCGTGCTGGCCGCGCGGGGCAGCGTGGCGGGCAGGTTCAGGGGCGCCAGGACCGTGACACCGCCCGCCTCCACGCGCTCGCCGGGCCGCGACAGCACGCAGTTTCCGCCGCCGTCGGCGCCCAGGTCCATGATCACCGAGCCGGGCTTCATGGCCCGCACCGTGGCCTCGTCCAGCAGCTTCGGGGCCACCACGCCGCCGATGAGGGCCGTGGTGATCACCACGTCCACCTGGGCGCAGTGCTCGGCCAGCATCCGGGCCTGGCGGGCCCTGTCCTCCGCGGAAAGCTCCGCCGCGTAGCCGCCTCCGGCCTGGGCGCTCTGGGCCAGCTCGATGCCCACGTACTTGCCGCCCACGGATTCGATCTGCTCCTTCACCTCGGGCCGCACGTCCGTGGCGGTGACGGCGGCGCCCAGGCGCTTGGCGGTGGCGATGGCCTGGAGCCCGGCCACGCCCGCGCCGATGACGAAGACCTTGGCCGGGAGGGTGGTGCCGGCCGCTGTCATGAACATGGGGAAGTAGGCGGGGAACTCCACCGCGGCCAGCAGCACGCCCTTGTAGCCCGTGATGTTGGCCTGGCTGGAGAGGGTGTCCATGGCCTGGGCCCGGGTGGTGCGGGGGATGCAGTCCGTGGAGAAGGCCGTGACGTTCCGCGCCGCCAGGCGCTTCATGGCGTCGAGGTTCCGCGTGGGGAAGAGGGACGCGAGGAGGATCGACCCGGGCTGCAGCAGGTCCGCCTCGTGGATCCCGTCCGGCCGCGCCTGCGGGGCCTGGACCTTCAGCACGAGATCGGCCGCGCCCAGGAGGGCCGCGGCATCCGGCACCACCTGGGTCCCGGCCGCCGCGTAGGCCGCGTCCGGGAAGCCGGCTTCGGCTCCGGCCCCGGTTTCCACGGCCACCTCGGCGCCGGCCTGGAGCAGCTTCCGGCAGGCGTCCGGATCCAGGGCGACGCGCCGCTCCCCCGTCCTCGTCTCCTTCGGAACAGCGATCTTCATGGTCCCCTCACGATCTCCGGGCTCCGGCGGAGCCGGATCCGGGGCGCGTCACTGGCGGGTGGAATTCCGACCTTCCATGGCGGGTGTGCTGCTGTGCCGACACCATACACCGGCCCAGGGGCGCCCGCGATACCCTTCCTGGATGAGCGACACGATCCCCGTCCCGGCCCCCCCTCGCTCCGGCCGGGGGACGGGTCTGCTCCTGGTGGCGGCTTCCGGCCTCTGCTTCGGGATGCTCCCCATCTTCAACCGGCAGGCGGCGGCCCTGGGCCTGGGCGTGCCCACCTTCCTGGCGGTGCGCTTCCTCGTGGCCGGGGCCGCCCTCTGGGCCTGGCTGGCGCTGCGGGGACCGCGGGTGCCGCTGCGCGGGGCGCAGGTGGCCGGCTTCGCGGGCATGGGCCTGCTCTATGTGGTGGAGAGCGGCCTCTACTTTGCCAGCTCCCGCCGCATCCCCGTGGCCCTCACGGCCCTGCTCCTCTACCTCTACCCGGTGCTGGTCTCCCTGTGGGAGTGGCTGGCGGGGCGCCACCGGCTGGAGGGCCGGGACCGCGTGGCCCTGGCGGCCTCGCTCCTCGGGACCGCCCTGGCCGTGGGTTCGCCGGGCCGGGGCACGGATGGCCTGGGGCTGGCCATGGGGCTGGCCACGGCCTTCGGCTATACGGCCTACATGCTGCTGGGGGCGCGCCTGCAGAGGGGCGTGCCGGCCCTGGTGGCCAGTGCCTGGATCATGGGCACGGCGGGCCTCCTGTATCTCGCGCTGGCCCTGGCCACGCACCGCTGGGAGCCCGCCCTGGCCCTGAAGGCCTGGCGCCCCCTCCTGGGCCTGGCCGTGGTGGGGACGCTGCTGCCCATCCCCATGCTGCTGGCGGGCATGGCCCGCATCGGCGCGGCGCGGGCTTCGGTGGTGAGCACCCTGGAGCCTCTGGGCGCCTGCCTCTTCGGAGCCCTCTTCCTGGGGGAGTTCCTGCGGCCGTGGCAGTGGGTGGGGGCAGCCCTCATCCTGGGCGCGGTGGTGCTGCTCTCGGCCGAACGCTCGGGCGAGGAGCCCCTCGCCGAGCGCTGACCTGAACGAGTGGGTGCCGCCTGCGCCCCATCGGGCCGCGAGGTCCCCTTCGCGCTCCCCACGTGGTGCCCCGGCCAAGCCGGGACATCCCATCTGACTACTTCCGGCGGGCCCGGGGCGAGGCCGGCACCGATGGCAGAGGGATGGTCACCTCGGCCTCGGGATTCCGGTGGGTGCCGAGGAAGCGCCGGGCCGCCACGGATTCCAGCATGGCCTCGAAGCCGTCCGCGGGCAGGGGGCGGCCCAGGAGGAAGCCCTGCAGGCAGTCGCAGCCCAGGAGCTCGAGCATGTCGCGCTGACCTTCCGTCTCCACGCCCTCGGCCACCACGGTGAGCTTGAGGCTGTGGGCCAGCTGGATGACGGCCCGGACGATGTGCTCCGAGGACATCTCCGGCTCCTCGGACTGGAGGGCGGCGATGAAGGACTGGTCGAGCTTCAGGGTGGTGATGGGCAGGCGCTGGAGGTAGCCCAGGGAGCTGTAGCCCGTGCCGAAGTCGTCGATGGCGATGCGCGTGCCGATCTCCCGGAGGCGGCGCAGGGGCTGCACGTCCTCGTGCCCCTGGCGCATGACCAGGCTCTCGGTGAGTTCCAGCTCCAGCCGCTCGGCCGCCAGGCCCGAATCCGCGAGGGCCCGCACCACGCAGGCGTCCCAGTCCCCGTGGGCGAACTGGAGGGCGGAGACGTTCACGGCCAGGATGAGGGGATCGGGGGTGGCGGCCTGCCAGAGGGCCATCTGGCGGCAGGACTCGCGCAGGGCCCACTCGCCGATGGGCAGGATGAGGCGGTTCTCCTCGGCCAGCGGGATGAACTTCACGGGGGGCACGGGCCCCAGCAGGGGATGGTTCCAGCGCAGGAGCGCCTCGGCGCCGGCCAGCCGCCCGTCCATGAAGAACTGGGGCTGGTAGTACATCTGCAGCTCGCCGTTGCGCAGGGCATCCCGCAGGCACTGCTCCAGCTCCTGGCGCTCCATTGAGTTCTGGCTGAGGGTGGCCGTGAAGCACTCGATGCGGTCGCCCCCCCGCTCCTTGGCGCGGTACATGGCGGATTCGGCATGGACCTGCAGGGTCTCGGCGTCCAGGCCGTCCTGCGGGAAGGCGCAGACGCCGATGCTGGCGCTGAGGGTCACCTCGCGGGATCCGGCGGGCACCGGCGCCTGGAGGGCCTCCAGCAGCTTCTGCGCGGCTCGGGTGGCGCCCAGGGCGTCCTTCAGTTCCGGCAGCAGCACCATGAAACGGTCGCCGCCCATGCAGGCAAGGGTGTCCTCCTGGCGGAGGGTGCCCTGCAGCCGCCGGGCCACCTGGCGCAGCACCTCGTCCCCCCCGCTGTGGCCCAGCAGCTCGTTGACCCGCTTGAAGCGGTCCAGATCCAGGTGGAGGACGCCCACGGAACCCCGGTGGCGATGGGCCTGGAGCAGGGCCTGGGACAGGCGGTCCGAGAAGCGGCGGTGGTTGGGCAGCCCCGTGAGCGGATCCTGCTGGCTGAGGTCCGAAAGCCGGCGCTCCAGCTCGGCGATGCGGCCCTCGGCCTTGCGCAGGCGGCCCTCCGCGTCGAGACGCTGGATCTCGCGCAGGAAGCCCTTGAGGTTCGGCCCGTCGGGATTCGGCAATTCGGCTCCGGGAAACTGCAGCCAGGGTAAACCCCCTCGGGGGAACCGGCCAGCCGGATCGGGCCCGTGGCATGCTCTCTACCAGGAGGTCACCATGGCCGGCCGCTTCGAAGACCACGTCGCCACCGCGATCCTCGGCATGGATACCCTCTGGGGCGGGGATGTCATGAACCCCTCCGGACTGGACCGCTTCATCGCCGATTCCTGGTTCTCAGACGCGCCCCTGCCCGCCGCCTACACCCACCCCTCCGCGGCCCGGCTGCGGGAGACCGGGGGGGTCTCCGCGAAGACTCCCGACCGGGCGGCCCTCGAGGCCTACCTGGGGGCCGTGGACGTGCGCGGCGCCATCACCGCCCTGGGCGCGGATGCCCTGGAGATGCCCGGCCTGCGGGGCCGCTACGTGGCGGGCCTCGCCCTCTGCTTCGAGGTGATGTGGGACCTGGCCATGGAGCTGCTGGGGAAGGGCGAGGCCGTGCCCTACGAGCGCTGCGTGCGGGCCTCCACGGGCCTGCCGCCCACCCCCTCGCAGCCTGCGGAGAAGCGCCGGGCGGTGCGGGACCTGCTGGCCGAGGCCGGACATCCCTCCTCCGGCGACGCGGACCTCCTGGCCGCGGTGGACGCCTGGCGGGGCCTCCGGCGGGTGCCCATGGCCTCGGTGCGCTCCGTGGGCGCGGCGTATATCGCCCGCTACGCGGCCCTGGCCGAGCGCCACCTCCGGCCCCATCTGCCGGCCGAGCTGCGGGACGTGCCCATGGACAACATCGAATTCCTGCCCATCCGGGACGCCTGGTTCTCCGGCTCCATGAACTACCTGGGCCGCGCCCGCCGTCCCAACGGCCGGCCCGAGTACGAGGCCACCTACGAGATCAACGCCTCGCTGGAGATCACCGTGCCCGAGTTCGAGCAGCTGGTGACCCACGAAGTGGTGCCTGGCCACGTCGCGACCTTCGCCTTCCTCCAGGATCTCTACTGGCGGGGCCGGGTGGGCTTCGAGGCCTCCGTGCTCACCATGAACACCCGCGCCGCCACCCTCTTCGAGGGCATCGCCAACAACGCCATCCTCATCGCCCACGGCGTCACCAGCGTGGATCAGGTGCCCGATCCGGACCTGCGCCTCGGCCTCCTGCTGGCCCTGCTCCAGGACGACGCGAAGAACCAGGCCTCGTACCTCCTGTGGCAGGAGGGCCGCCCCGAGGCGGAGGTCGCCGGCGCACTGCGCCGCGACTTCCTCGTGTCGGAAGAGCGTGCCGCCAAGTTCGCGGGGCCCTGGGGCCGCCACCCGCTCATGGGCCGGATGTACCTGCCCTGCTACCGCGCCGGCACGGACCTCGTCGCCCGCCTCCTGCGCACCCACGCCCCAGAGCGGCTGCTGCCCGTCCTCTATGGCTGCGCCGGTCTGGTGGACGCCACCACCATCGAGGATGCCCTGGGACCGTCGCCTAGATGATCAGGCTGCCGTGGCGCAGTTTGTACACCAGCAGATCCACGGGGATGAAGAAGATGCGCAGGGCCCGATGGTGCCTGCGGCGGTCCCCCCGGGACCGCAGTGCGCGCCGTTCCGTGCCGGCTTCCCGGCTGTAGCCCGAGGATTCCCGCCGCCGTCGATCCGTCATCCGGTCCTCCTTGCGGAGCAATATAAGCCGGAGGGCTGGGAAATGCAGGGGAAAAAACCGGCTCTTCCCGGATGGGTGATCTCCGTGTTGAGAACAGGCACCCTTAGAGGATGGGACCGGTCCGGAGTCCGGGTTCGGGGATGGTCCAATGGACCCGGGAGGGGCCCATTCCGATGGATCCAGGGTGCCGGATGACCGCAGGTGCGCAGGGTGTGGCGATGGCCTGTCTCGGAGGCACCGCCGCGATGCTCTGGGTGCTGAACCGGGCCCGGCGCTCCTTCTGGCTGTTCTCGCTCCTCGCCCTGCCCGGGACGATCTGCCATGAGGGCTGCCACTGGGCCGTGGGGCACCTGCTGAACGGTCGCCCCGTCGGCTTCACGGTGATCCCCCGGCGGGAGGGGCGCGGCTTCGCGCTGGGCTCCGTGGCCCTGGCGAACCTTCGCTGGTACAACGCCTTCTTCATCGGCCTCGCGCCGCTCCTGCTGCTGCCGGCCGCCTACGGCCTGTTCCGCTGGCGGCTGGGCGGCGAGTCCGCCCTCGGGTGGCCCGAGGCCGGGCTCGTCTTCCTCCTCGCCAACCTCCTCTTCGGAGCCATCCCCTCCGGTCAGGACCTCCGCATCGCGGCCCGGTCGCCCATCGGCTGGCTGCTCCTCGGGGCGGCGCTGGGGTGGGGCTGGCGGCGGCTGGGACGCCCGGGCGCCCCCCCTGTCACGTGGTCGCGGCCCGGATGCACTCCCGGGCACGGGGGGTCATGGCGCGGCTGACGGTCAGTTCCACCTTGGGCGCCACCATCACCTTGATGCGCCCCACGGTCGTGGGCCGGATGCCCCGGACCATCCGGGGGCGGAGCAGCAGGTGGCGCTGGATCCGCAGCAGGCCGTCCTCCGGGAAGGCCTGCTCCACCTCCGCCAGGGCGGCCCAGCGGGTCAGGTAGCGGTTCTGGCCCCGGCAGGCCCACACGCGATCGTTCTCCAACTCGAAGTGGGTGACGTGCTCCAGCTCCATGTAGATCTCCCCGTCCCCGGCCCGGATGGGGAACCGGACGGGGGCCGGCAGGAGGGTCTTCAGCTCGGTAGGGCTGAGGGGCCTCACCAGCCGGTCGCGGAGACGCTGCAGGCACTTCTCGAGACGGTCCTCGAACACCGGTTTCAGCAGGTAGTCCGCGGCGGCCAGCTCGAAGGCGCGCACGGCGTAGGAGGAGAAGGCCGTCACGAAGACCACGGGGGGCCCCTCGGTGACCTCGGCCAGGACTTCCATCCCGCTGAGCCCGGGCATCTGGATGTCCAGGAAGATGACGTCGGTCTCGCCGGGTTCCTTCAACCACTGGAGCAGGGCCACCCCGTCCCCGAGCTCGCCCGCGATCTCGCACCCCGCTTCCACGAGCAGCCGGGTGAGCCGCTCCCTCGCCAGCGGCTCATCATCGACGACCAGGGCCCTCAGTGGTTTCATGGCCGCATTCTACTTGGATTGCCTCCAGCCGAATGCAGGCGAGGGTGCCCGGACCGGACGGACCGACCGCCAGGCTGGCGCCGGTGCCGAAGTGCAGGGCCAGCCGGGACCGCAGGTTCTTGACGCCGATCCCGTTGCGGCCCTCCGCCTCCCGGAAGGGCATGCCCGAGTTCCAGACTTCGAGGAAGACGGCCCCGTCCTGGGCCCGCGCCCGGATGACCAGCTCCCCGCCCGGGATGCTCGGCGCAATGCCGTGCTTGATGGCGTTCTCCACCAGGGGCTGGAGGAGCAGGGGGGGCACCTCGATCTCATCGAGGCCTTCGTCCCACTCCCACACGACCCGGAGCCGGTCTCCGAGGCGGATGGCTTCCAGGGCCAGGAAATCGGCCACGATCTTCCGCTCCTCCCGGAGGGGCAGGCGCATGTGCTCGGAAGCGCGCAGGATGCGCCGGAGGAGGTCGGAAAGGTGCCGGACCGCGCGTTCGGCGGCCCTGGCGTCCTTGTGGATGAGCTCCGCGAGGCCGTTCAGGGCGTTGAACAGCACGTGGGGATGGACCTGGCCCTGGAGCAGCCGGTTCTTGGCGATCTGGGCCTCGGCCTCCGAGGCCTCCCGGCGCTCCTCCGAGTAGGCCCGCGCCGCGACGAGTCCTCCGACGATCATCATGGCCGGGCCCACGAGCGAGATGTAGATTTCCAGGACCTTGCCCAGGCTGAACCGGATGCCCGCCCGGGCGAGGAACCAGGCATCGATGATCGGGAGCAGCGCGGCGAGGGCTTCACAGGAGATCGTCGCAAGCGTGAATCCAAGGATGAACCGCCACGGCGCCCGGAGCCGGCGGGTGAGGATCCAGGGCAGGGGGGCCAGGAAGGCGAAGGCGGCGATGTGCGTGAAGGGCGCCGAGATCGCGCTGGCCCACCACCCCAGGGAGTTGACCCGGTGGGACACCCACAGGCCGTACACCAGGAAGGCGACCCAGAGCAGGTAGGTGATGCCGATGGCCCGCCAGTTCCTGGCCAGGGGGAACAGGGACCTCCAGGGGTTCGACGAGCCCGGGGGCTCCATCGCCATGGACTCGTCGAACACACGCCGGTCCCCGCTAAAGCGTGGTGAAGGAGGTGGTGAGGGTCGGGGGCGGCATCCACTTACCGCCATGGTTCGACCCCTGGCCTTCCGGGCCTCCCGCGACGGGATGGTTCAGCGTCGCGCTCGTGGTGCTGGCCTGCTGGATGGACTCCTTGCGGAACGAGAGGCTGGTGTTCATGGGGACTCCCTGGTCGCGCCGCGGGGCGCGACCACGGTTCTGAGCCCAACCAGAGCCGGAGCCAACTTCTTTCCATGAACGGTATGTAAGCACACCTTCAACCGCTGGGCCGTCCGGATGCCACCATTCGGCTGTTCCCCGTCCAGTCCGATCGGGCGATGGTTTCCTGGAGGGAAGCCCCCTTTGAAAGCGCCCGCGCATGTCTGAGCAGCCCACCTGCCAAGCCGCTGATTTCTTCGTCCTGCGCAGTCCCGGCCTCCCCCTGGACGCGCTCGGTCCCTGCGCCTCCCGCCCCGCGGCGGCCGGCGCCCCCGGACCGTCCGGGGCCCGCCTGGAAGGGGACCGCGAGGCTCTGCGCCGCACCCTTCGCGACCTGGTGTGCCGCGATGAGGTGAGGGAGGCGCTGGCGCTGGCCTCCCCGGACCTGGCCTCGCGGCTGGGCGCCTGGCTGGACGGCGCGCTGGAGGGCGATGCGGCGAGGGGCGTGGAGCGGGCCCTGTTGAAATACCTCAGCCGGATGAGCCACCGGGCCACCCCCTTCGGCCTCTTCGCGGGCGTGTCGAAGGGCGTCTGGGCCGCCGCGAGCCGGCTTTCGGTGGCGCCGTGGCCGGCGTGCCGCAAGGCCGTGCGGCTGGACTGGGGCGTCCTGGAGGCCCTGGTGGACCGGCTGGGACGGGACCCGCTCGTCCGGCCCGGGATTGCGCACCGCCCCAACACGAGCCTCCACGCCTGGGGCGGGTGGTACCGGTACCTCGAACGCCGGGAGGCGGCGGGACAGGGGCGGACCTACCACCTGGAGGCCGTGGAAGCCACGCCCCATCTCGATTTCGTCCTCGAGGAGGCCCGGTCGGGAATTCCGCTGGAGGAACTGGCGGCCCGCCTGGCCCGCCGCCTTCCGGTGGAGGCGGCGGAGGCCCGTGCCTACCTCGATCGGGTCATCGACGCCCAGGTGCTCTGCGGGGACCTCCAGCCCCCGCTCACCAGTCCCGACCCGCTCGGCCATGTGGCGGCCCGGCTGCGGGCGCATCCGGACGCGGCCCCGGGCGCCGCGCCCCTGGCCGCGCTGGCGGCGGACCTGGAGGCCCTGGCGGGGGCGCCGCTCGGGGCCCATCCCGCAGGCTATCCCGCCCGGCTGGCGTCGCTGGCGGCCCTGGAGCTCCCTCCCGGGACCCGGGATGTCCTCCAGGTGGATCTCCATCGTCCCGCCCGGGGCCTGAGCCTGGGGCTCCGGGTGCGCCGGGCCCTGGAGGAGGGGGCCGACCTGCTCCGGCGCCTGACCCCGCCTCCGGAGGAGGGCCCCCTGGACCGCTTCCGGGCGGCCTTCACGGCCCGGTACGAGGCGCGGTGGATGCCGCTCCTGCAGGTGCTGGACGAGGAGAGCGGGATCGGTTTCGACGCGGCGGCCCCCCTGGACGAGCCCCTGCTGGAGGACCTGCCGCTCCAGCGCCCGGCCCCGCCCCCCGGGCTGACCCCGCGGGACCGATTCCTCCTGGCGCAGCTTCCGCGATGGCAGGCCGCGCGGATCTGGGAGCTGGAGGACCGGGACCTGGAGGCGCTCGCGAACCCGGAGCCCCAGCCCTTCCCCGCCTCCTTCGCGGCGCTGGCCAGTCTGGCGGCGACCGATCCGCCGGCCCTCGACCGGGGTGGGTTCCAGTTCTGGATGGAGCAGTACTCGGGACCCACCGCCGCGCGGTGGCTGGGGCGCTTCGCGGCCGGCGATCCGGACCTGGAGGAGGCTCTTCGCAGCCACCTGCGGAAGGAGGAGGCCGCGCGTCCAGAGGCCCTGTTCGCCGAGGTGGTCCACGTGCCCGAAGGGCGCATGGGCAACGTGCTGGCCCGGCCCGCGCTGCGGGGCTACGAGATCCCCTTCCTGGCCACATCCGGCGTCCCGGAGGCGCGGACCCTCCCCCCCTCGGATCTCCAAGTGACCGTGCGGGGCGGCCGGGTGTGGCTGGCCTCCGCGCAGCTGGGGCGGGAGGTGGTCCCCCGCCTGTCCTCCGCGCACAACTTCAAGCGCGGGCCCGCTGTCTACCGGTTCCTGGCCCACCTGCAGGACCAGGATGGCCGCTCCGGCGGCTGGTCCTGGGGCGCCCTGGCGGAGCACCCCTTCCTGCCGCGGGTCGTGCGCGGGCGGCACGTCCTCAGCCGGGCGCGGTGGCGGGTGGAGGCGGGGGAGCTGAAGGCGGCCCTGGCGGAATCCGGCGGCGGGGCCTGGGCCGCCTTCCAGACCCTGAGGGAGCGCCGGGGCCTGCCCCGCTTCGTCATGCTCACCGATGCCGACAACAGCCTGTGGGTGGATCTGGATCGGGTGCTCTGGGTGGAGGTCCTGCACCATCTGGTATCGAACCGCCCGGCCTTCACCCTCACGGAGGGCTTCCCGGAGCCCGGCCAGGCCCTGGTCACCTCGCCGGAGGGTCGGTTCGCGCACGAACTGGTCCTCCCCTTCGAGGCGGCCCAGGCCGGGCGTCCTCCGCTCCCCCCCCTGGGCCGGGCCTCCCCCCGCCGAGCCCATGCGCCGGGCTCGGAGTGGCTCTCCCTCAAGCTCTACTGTGGGCCCGCGAGTGCGGACCGGCTCCTGGTGGAACTGGATCCCCTGCTCCGGGCGGCGGGTTCGGAGGGGCTGTGGGACCGCTGGCACTTCCTCCGGTACCGCGACCCGGACCCCCACCTCCGCCTCCGCTTCCACGGCCATCCCGACGGGCTCCTCCGGGAGCTGCTGCCCCGGATGCACCGACACCTGGAGGGCCCCCTGGCCCAGGGGCGGCTCTGGCGGTGGCAGGTGGACACCTTCGAGCCGGAGCTGGAGCGCTACGGGGGCCCGGAGGGCTTCGCCCTGGCGGAGGCCTGGTTCCATGACGACAGCCGGCAGACCCTGGACCGGCTGGTGGCGGGCCTGGCGCCGGAGGGACGCTGGCAGCTCGGGCTGCGGGGCGTGGATGGAATCTGGGCGGCCCTGGGGATGGATCTCCCGGCGCGGAAGGCGGTGGCCCGGGCCAGCCGCGACCGGTTCCGGAAGGAATTCGGGGATTCGGGGGCCGCCAGCGTGCAGGTGGGCCAGAAGTTCCGGGCCCTGCGGCGGGAACTGGAGGCGGGGTTCCCCCGGCCGCCGGGGGAACCCTGCCCACCGGAACAGGCCGGCCTGGCGCGGATCCGGGAGGCCATCGAGGGGGGACGGCTGGAGGAGGACCGGGCCAGTCTCGCGGGGAGCCTGGCGCACATGCACCTCAACCGCCTGCTGCGGGCCCACGCCCGGGAGCAGGAGTGGGTCCTCATGGAGTTCCTGACCCGGCTCTACGAATCCTGCCTGGCCCGCGCGCCGGGCGCCTGACCCGGGAAGGCCCCCGGACCCGCGCCCGGGGGCCCTCCCGTTCGGACGGAGAATTGCACCGTTCGGGGGTAGGGCGGTGCAGGTCCTGGGGAATGACCTAGGTTCTAGTCGAACGCATGTGCGGGAGGGCCATCCCCTTCGTCCGTCGCCCACCTCCGGAGGTGCTGTGCCTGAGGATCTGAAAAGCCGTCCCTCGGAAGACCGCGAAATGATCAATGTCCACCAGATCTATGACCTGCGGGACTGGGCGATCTATTTCAGCGTCTCCAAGGAGAAGCTGATGAGGGCGGTGGAGGCCGTGGGTCCCAGGGTCGACGACGTGAGGCTCTACCTCGGAAAATAGGTCGCCGACGGGGTTCCTCCCCATGGATCCAGGATCCGGAAATGACGTGGTCCGGACGCGTGGCCTCAATCTGTGCTTGATCTGAGCCAGATTTGGGGCAACATCCAAGCGACACATCACCTCGCGCCCATCGGCGCTTTTGCATAGGAGGCCAGCAACATGGCCGAGAACCTCACGAAGGCTGAACTCGTCGAAGCCGTCGCCAAGACTGCCGACATCACCAAGTCCGCCGCGGCTGCCGCCATCGGCTGCTTCCTCGAGTCCATCGCCGGCCACGTCAACAAGGGCGGCAAGGTGACGCTCGTGGGCTTCGGCACCTTCAGCCAGAAGACCCGCAAGGCGCGCACGGGCCGCAACCCCCAGACCGGCCTCCCCATCAAGATCGCCGCCTCGAAGTCCATGAGCTTCAAGGCGTCGAAGGCCGCCAAGGCCGCCAAGCCCAAGGTCGCGAAGAAGGCCGCCCCCAAGGGCAAGAAGAAGTAGCCGACCGTTCGGGACGCGAGGAGGGGGCCCCAGTGGCCCCCTTCTTCATGCAGGGGCCGGATTCCGGCCCCCCCGGGGGCGGGGAACCGGGCGGCTCTCCTACAATGGGAGGCGCTCCCGGGGGCCGTCCTGCGTCTGATCATCGCCGAGAAACCGAGCATGGGCCGCGCCCTGGCGGAGGCCCTGGGGCTGTCGGGCCGGGGGCGGAGCCTCATCGAGGGCAACGGCCTGGTGGTGACCTGGTGCGTGGGGCACCTGGTGGAGGCCCTGAATCCAGAGGGCTACGATCCCGCCTGGAAGGCCTGGCGCTGGGACCGGCTGCCCATCTTCCCGGAGCCCTTCCGCTACGCCCCCATCGCGCAGACGCAGGAGCAATTCGAAGTGGTCTCGCGCCTGCTCAACCGGGCGGACATCACCGAAGTCGTGAACGCCACGGACGCCGGGCGCGAGGGCGAGCTGATCTTCGATCTCGTCTACCGCCTGGCGGGCTGCACCAAGCCCGTCCAGCGCTTCTGGACCTCCAGCCTCACCCCAGAGGCCATCCGCGAGGCCTACGGCGCCATGAAGCCCGGGGAGGCCTACGCGGGCCTCCGGGATGCCGCCCGCAGCCGCCAGGAGGCGGACTGGCTGGTGGGCATCAACGCCACGCGGGCCCAGACCCTGCGCATGCGCCGCGCGGGCGTGGAGGATGGGGTGTGGAGCGTGGGCCGGGTGCAGACGCCGACGCTGGCCCTGCTGGTGCGCCGGGAGCTCGAAATCCGCGACTTCAAGCCCCAGCCCTTCTGGACCCTGCGCGCCCGGTTCGCCCACCCGGACGGGGAGTACGAGGGCCGCTGGTTCGAGGAGCAGGAGGGCGAGACCCGGGAGCGCTTCGCCACCGAGGCCGAGGCGCGGGAGCTCGCGGCCAGGCTGGAGGGGAAGCCGGGGGGGATCCGCAGCGTCACGGCCCGCACGGAGAAGAAGAAGCCCGAACTCCTGTACGACCTCACCAGCCTGCAGAAGGAGGCCAACAAGCGCTTCGGCTTCACCGCCGAGGCCACCCTGGGCCTGGCCCAGAACCTGTACGAGAAGCAGCTCATCTCCTACCCCCGCACGAACAGTCGCCACCTCACGGAGGCCGACGCCCTGAAGGCGCCCCACTGGATCAAGGCCCTGGCCCAGGGGCAGCTCACGGACCTGCAGCCCTTCCTCGACGCGCTGCGGAAGCGATGGCCCGTGAAGCTCGACAAGCGGTTCGTCAACGACAAGGAGGTGGAGGACCACGCCGCCCTGGTGCCCACGGAGAAGCCCGCACGGGGCCTCGCAGGGGATGAGCTCCGCATCTACGACCTCATCGCCCGGCGGTTCCTCGGGGCCTACTTCCCGGACCGCGTGGAGGCCAAGACTACGATCATCACGGCCGTCGAAGGCGAGCTCTTCAAGACTCACGGCACTGTGGTGAAGGAGGAGGGCTGGTCCGCCGTCGACCCTCCCCATCGCCGTCGGAAGGCGGAGAAGTCGGCCGATCCGGCGGAACCCGAGGACGAGGGGGAGGAGGAGAACGAAGGCGGCCTGCCCGTGGTGAAGAAGGGCGAAGCCGTCGATGTCCGCTCACTTCTTCCCAAGGAGGGAAAGACCACGCCCCCCAAGCGCATGAGCGAGGGGGACCTCCTGTCGGCCATGCAGGGGGCGGGCCGGGAACTGGACGACGAGGCCCTGCGGGGCGCCATGCGGGATTGCGGCCTGGGCACGCCCGCCACCCGCGCCAACATGATCGAGACGCTCATCAAGCGGGCCTACATCGAACGCAAGCGCAACGTCCTGCTGCCGACGGAGAAGGGCATCCGGCTCATCCAGGGCCTCCCGGCCGAGGCCCTGCGCAGCGCGGAGCTGACCGGGAACTGGGAGGCCCGCCTCGAACGCATGCGGCGCGGCGAGGAGACTCGCGCCGCCTTCATGGCCGACATCCGCGGGTTCGTCTCGGGTGTGGTGGCCGAGCTCCAGGAGGCGCCCGCCCCCCACGTCCACGGAGATCCCTGCCCCACCTGCGGCCAGCCCATGCGGATCATCCCCAGCACCCGGCGCGGCGAGTTCTTCCACCGGTGCTCGACCTGCAACGTCATGGCGCCGGTGGTGAAGGCCCCCTGACCCGGCAGGGCCTGGGCCGGACGGCCCTGTGGAATCCAGCTCGATCGAGGCGGAATTCCCCGGGTGAGGCATCGCCTCCGGGCGTGCATCCTCTCTCAGATCCTGAAGATGCGGCAGAGAGGTGAAACTTCACCTTCAAATCCGATTTTTGAGTTTTCCAGGCGATTCTTGATTTAATGAAGGATCACAACCACCGGAGAGCCCAATGCCCAACATCGCCTCGGTGCTGAAGGAAGAGATCTTGCGTCTGGCGCGCAAGGAGGTCAAATCGGAAACGGAGGCGCTGAAGAAGGCTTCTGCACATTACCGTTCGGAGATCGCCGGGCTCAAGCGGCGGATCGCCGCCCTGGAATCCCAACTCGGCAGACTCGCGAAGAAGGCCTCGAAGAACGAGACGAAGGAGAGCCAGCCCACGGGACCTTCCGGCGCCCGGTTCAGCGCCAAGGGCTTTGCGTCACGCCGGCAGCGGCTCGGGCTCTCCGCCGCGGACATGGGCGCCCTCCTCGGGATCTCCGCCCAGACCGTCTACAACTGGGAAAGCGGGAAGACCCGGCCCCGCCCGCAGCAGCTGGAAGCCTGGGTCGCGGTCCGGACCCTGGGGAAGCGACGCATCAAAGCCCAACTCGAAGCCCTGGCCGGCGGAGCCGAATAAGCCCCATTAGTCCCCATCGCAAGGCCAGACAACGTTGTCCCCTCAAGCCCCATCCTTCATCCTCTGGGAGGATTTTCGGGGATGCCTAAATCACTCAAAATGTTATTGCTATATTTATGCAACAAGCGCCTGGATTTCTCCAGGCGCTTTTGCTGGTAGGGCAGTGAATCCTTGGGACTGACAGTCAGCCCAAATTCCTCGTTTCAGGGAATTCTGCAGGGATTTCTCTCCTTTCAGGGGTAATGAAATCAGAGATCGAAGCCAATGATCGAGCCACATCCTGTGTTTATGAGCCTTTAAAACTTGAATTCCCTAGACGTCAGAGCAGGGAATTTGGAAATCAAAGCAGTGAATGAAGGGAATTGCAGAACCCCGACATTTCTCCGCTAGGCAGTGGACAATGCCCCGCCACCCTGGGGACTATCCCTCGGGGCCTTGAGCAGTCTTTGCAAGGAAAACCTAGGCCGATTATTACGAGCATGGGAAACGAGGCTGGCGTTGGCGAGGGAACTGAACTTTCGCTGAGCGAACGCCTGGGTTCCCATGCGCCCTGCCGCACCAGTGGAAGGTCGCCACGGGGACGAGGTGAACCCCGGGGAATTACGGCCTGGGCAGAGGGAGTTGTGTAGAGGCCCGTACCGGAATGCTGGCCAAAGCGTCTGGTTCAGGTGCCAGGAACGGGGCGGTCCCGGTCGAGGAGGGGGCTACCGAAGGAATTCCGGTCACTATTCGAGTCCGGAAAGAAGCTCTGGAGAAGCGGAAGCTGTCCTGGAACATGCCCGATTCGCCAAGATGCAGGCCAGATGAGGGTTTCCGCAGGCTTTGCCACCTGTGATAGAGCCGTCACGGGTGTCCGTGCCTTCGCTCGGAACCGCCCGTTTAACCATTTGTGAGGCCAAAATGTGAGGCAGCACGAATAAAAGAAGAAGCCGGAGGGTCGCTCCGGCTTCTAAGTGCTGTTATTGCTTTGGTAGGGCTAACGGGATTTGAACCCGTGTTACCGCCGTGAAAGGGCGGTGTCCTGACCCCTAGACGATAGCCCCATGGGGTGGAACTGGTGGGCCCAGCAGGACTCGAACCTGCGACCAACGGCTTAAAAGGCCGCTGCTCTACCGACTGAGCTATAGGCCCGTGCCGGTGGCTTCAGGTGCGTGCCCGGGGGCTTGCGGTGCCTGAAACGGCAGGAGGATCAGTGTGCCTGTGAATGGGAGGCGGGTCAACCCAGCAGGGCCTCGAGGAAGGTGCCGGGATAGAGACAGCCTTCGGTGCGGTCGGGGCCGGTGCTGAGGTAGGCGATGGGGACTTCCACGATCTCGGCCAGGGCCTCCAGATAGGCTTGGGCCTGGGCGGGGAGCTGGCGGTGGTCGGTGAAGCCGCGGGTGCTGGTCCAGCCCTTGAAGCGCCGGATCTCGGGCCGGAGGGCCGCCCACTCGGCGGCGCAGCTGGGCAGGCGCGTGGTGACGCCGCCCTCGCCGGTGCGGTAGCCCACCACGAGACCCACTTCGTCCAGGCCGTCGAGGACATCCAGCTTCATGATGGCCAGGCCGTCCACGCCGTTGGTGCGGCAGGCGTGGGCGGTGATGGGGGCGTCGAACCAGCCGCAGCGGCGGGGCCGCCCGGTGGTGGTGCCGAACTCGCGGCCGGCCTCGCGCAGGCGGTCGCCGGTGGCGTCCAGCAGCTCGGCGGGGAAGGGGCCGGCGCCGACGCGGGTGGTGTAGGCCTTGGCGATGCCCAGCACCTTGTCCAGGGCCTTGGGGGGCACGCCGGTGCCGGTGAAGAGGCCGCCCAGGCTGCAGCTGCTGGAGGTGACGTAGGGGTAGGTGCCGTGGTCGATGTCGAGCAGGGTGGCCTGGGCGCCCTCGAAGAGGATGCTGTCGCCCCGCTCCCAGGCGGCCAGCAGGTGTCCCTGGGCGTCCCCGAGGAAGGGCAGGAACGGCTCGGCGATCTTCAGGGCGCCGTCCACGATGGCCTGGAGGGAGGGCAGGCCCTCGCGGTCGCCGAGGCGCAGGCGGACCTCCTCGTAACCGGGCCGGATGCGGTCGGCTAGGAGCTCGGGGTGGCGCAGGTCGCCCAGGCGGATGCCCATGCGGGAGGCCTTCATCTCGTAGGCGGGGCCGATGCCCCGGCCGGTGGTGCCGATCTTGGTGCCCAGCTTGTCGGCGCGGGCCTCGCGCCAGATGTCCAGGGCGATGTGGTGGGGGAGGATCAGGTGGGCCTTCTCGGAGAGGAGCAGGCGGCCGGCCAGGTCGAAGCCGCGGGCCTTTAGGCGGTCCAGTTCCTGCTGGAAGACCTCCAGGTTGAGCACCACGCCGTTGCCCACCACCAGGAAGCAGCTGGGGTGCAGGGCGCCGCTGGGCACCTGGTGCAGGGCGATGCTCTGGCCGTCCACCACCACGGTGTGCCCGGCGTTGTTGCCGCCCTGGAACCGCACGACCTGCTTGAAGCGGGGGCTCAGCAGGTCCACGACCTTGCCCTTGCCCTCGTCCCCCCACTGGAGGCCCAGGATCGCCAGATTCGTCCTCGCCTGGCTCATGTTCGCGTCCTCCCGGCCCTCCAGAATACCGGCGCGGGCGGCTTATTCCCAGCTGAAACCCGGGCGGGACAGGGAGGCGGGAAGGCGCTACCCTGTTGGACCGGCCTGGACCATCCCGGCTCCGGAGCCGTTAATGACCCGGAAGGGTGTCCCGTGTTCGAGAAGTTCACCGAAAAAGCCCGCCGTGTGATGTTCTTCGCTCGCTACGAGGCGAGCCAGTTCGGGGCGGAAAGCATCCAGAGCGGCCACCTGCTCCTGGGGCTCCTCCGGGAGTCGGAGAAGACCAGCACCCAGCTCCTGGAGCGGATGGGCGTCCAGGCCAGCTCCCTGCGGGAACGCCTGGTGACGGCCCTCACGCCCAAGGACAAGAAGATCACCCCCAGCAGCACCAGCATCGACATCCCCATGGAGGAGGAGGTCAAGCGCATCCTCCAGCACGCCACGGCGGAGAGCGCGAAGCTGAACCACAAGCACGTGGGGGCCGAGCATCTGCTCCTGGGCATGCTGAAGGAGGAGACCTGCCTGGCGGGCCGCCTGCTGAAGGAGGCCGGGGCCGACCTGATCGCCGCCAAGGAGATCCTCCTGGAGAGCACCAAGGAGGAGAAGATCGCCAAGAAGAAGAAGGAGCATCCCCTCCTCTCCGAATTCGCCCGGAACCTCTCCGAGATGGCCGAGCGGGGCATCTTCGACAACCTCATCGGCCGGGAGCAGGAGGTGGAGCGGATCGTCCAGATCCTCAGCCGCCGCCGCAAGAACAACCCCATCCTCCTGGGCGAGGCGGGCGTGGGCAAGACCGCCATCGTGGAGGGGCTGGCTCAGAAGATCCACGAGGGCGCGGTGCCCCCCAGCCTCCAGGACAAGCGCATCTACGCCCTGGATCTCAGCCTCGTGGTGGCCGGCACCAAGTACCGCGGCCAGTTCGAGGAGCGCCTGAAGTCGATCATCGCCGAGGCCAGCAAGGATCCCAGCGTGGTGCTCTTCATCGACGAGATCCACAGCCTCATCGGCACGGGCGCGGCCGAGGGCAGCCTGGACGCGGCGAACATCCTGAAGCCGGCCCTCAGCCGGGGCGAGATCCAGTGCATCGGCGCGACGACGCACAAGGAGTACGCCAAGTACATCGACAAGGACCGCAGCCTGGTGCGCCGCTTCCAGCCCGTCACGGTGAACCCTCCGGACGAGACGGAGAGCCTCCGCATCCTGGAGGGCATCCGCAGCCGCTACGAGCTGTTCCACCGGGTGCGCTACGCCCCGAAGACGCTGGAGGCCTCGGTCTACCTGTCCAACCGCTACATCACGGACCGCTTCCTGCCCGACAAGGCCATCGACCTGCTGGATGAGGCGGGGGCCCGGGTGAAGCTCCGGGTGGGGCCCGGCGGCGGAGGCGGCGAGGCCCTGCAGGCGGAGGAGGAACTCCACCGCGTCATCAACGAGATGAACGAGGCGGTTCTCAGCCGCGACTTCGAGAAGGCCGTGCTGCTGCGCCAGAAGGAGCTGCAGCTCCGCGAGGAGATCCAGAAGGACCGCACCGAACTGTCGGACGAGGACTATGCCCGCTTCCCCGAGGTGACCGAGCAGGACATCGAGGAGGTCGTGGCCAGCTGGACCGGCATCCCCGTGACGGCCCTGAAGGGCGACGAGAAGGCCAACCTGGCGAACATGGAGGGCCGGCTGAACGAGCGCGTCATCGGCCAGCCTGAGGCCGTGAGCGCCGTGGCCCGCGCCGTGCGCCGCGCCCGGACGGGTCTCAAGAACCCCAACCGGCCCATGGGCTCCTTCCTCTTCCTGGGACCCACCGGCGTGGGCAAGACGGAGCTGGCCAAGACCCTCGCCGCCTTCCTCTTCGGCGATCCCAAGAAGATGATCCGCTTCGACATGTCGGAGTACATGGAGAAGCACGAGGTCTCCAAGCTGCTCGGGGCCCCTCCGGGGTACGTGGGCTACGAGGAGGGCGGCATGCTCACGGACCGCATCCGGCGGAACCCGTACTGCGTCCTGCTCTTCGACGAGATCGAGAAGGCCCACCCCGACCTGATCAACATCCTGCTGCAGATCTTTGACGACGGTCAGGCTTCGGACGCCTTTGGGAACCTGGTGGACTTCAAGAACACCATCATCATCATGACGTCCAATGTGGGCAGCCGGGAGCTGCTGTCGGAGAAGAACCTCGGCTTCGTCGAGCAGGATTCGCGTCCCGACGCGAAGTCGGGCGACGCGATGAAGGTCCTCAAGCGGACGTTCACGCCGGAGTTCCTGAACCGCATCGACGAGATCGTCGTGTTCAATCGCCTGGGCGACGACGAGCTCCGCAAGATCGTCCGCCTGCTGGTGGAGGATCTGAACGTCACCCTGCAGAAGCACAAGCTGTCCGTGACGCTCACGGATGCCGCCTGCGACCACCTGGTGAAGACCACCCTCCGCGACCGCGCCTATGGGGCCCGGCCGCTGCGCCGGGCCATCCAGAAGCTGGTGGAGGATCCCTTGGCCGAGCTCATGGTGGGCCAGGACACCGTGCCCTCCGGGGTGGTGAACTTCGATCTGGCGGACGGCCGCCTCGTCCCCACCCTGTCTGAATCCGGAACCATGGCCCCTGGCCAGGAAGCCCATCTGGTCGGAGTGCCTGAATGACCCAGCTGAACAGCGCCGAGAACCGGGTCCGGCCCCGGTGGCGGAGGGGCCTGCTGCCCCTTCTCCTCGTGGCGGGATGCGCAATCCCCCTCGCCGCACAGGACCTCGAGCCCCTCGTCAAGATCGAGGTGGTGGGAGCCCAGAAGCAGACCCCGGAGACGGTGATCTTCAAGTCGGGCCTGAAGGTGGGCGAGGATGTCCGCGACGTGGACTTCACGGCGGTGCTGGAGAAGCTCTGGAAGACCGGGTCCTTCGACGACATCAAGCTGGAACTCGAGAACGCCGAGGGCGGCAAGAAGCTGGTGATCCGCATCAAGGAACGGCCCCTGATCAAGGAGATCGACTACCGCGGGGGCACGGAGATCGGCATCACGTCCATCAAGGACAAGATCAAGGAGAAGAAGCTCACCATCAATCCCGACACGGTCTACGATCCCGACGCGGCGCGGAAGATCAAGAACCAGATCGTGGACATGGCGGGGGAGAAGGGCTTCCGCAACCCGGTGGTGGACGTGTCCCTGGAGCCCATGGGGCCCGGCGTCGCCCGCCTGGTCTTCGACATCAAGGAAGGCGGGAAGGCCCGCATCTACACCATCCGGTTCCGGGGAAACAAGGTCTTCAGCAGCTCCCAGCTCAAGGGCGTGATGAAGAAGACCCGGCAGCACTGGATGTTCAGTTGGGTCACCACCCACGACCTGCTGGTGGAGAAGAACCTCGACGAGGACCTCGACAACATCAAGAAGGCCTACTGGAAGCTGGGCTACAAGGACGTCTTCGTGGGGAAGCCCACCATCGAGGTGGAGGACCGCACCACCGCGAAGCAGAAGAAGAAGAACGAGAAGCGCGTCAAGGAGGCCAAGTCCCCGAAGTACGACCTGCGCGCCACGCTCACCATCCCCATCATGGAGGGGGAGAAGTACTACGAGGGCACCTTCAAGGAGGAGGGGGGCAAGCTCTTCCGGCCCGACTTCTACCGGATGAAGTACGCCGAGGTGAAGCGCGACAACCGCTCCTTCCTGAAGAAGTTCTTCAACATCAGGCCGAGCCTCGAGGACCCCAAGCCGGGCGACAAGCCGGTGCCCTTCGACCTGGACGCGGTGAACCAGACCGTGGACAAGCTGAAGGAGGCCTACAGCGACCAGGCCTATATCCTCTTCCACGCCGAGAAGAAGTTCGAGGTCCGCGAGGAGAAGGGTCTTAAGTTCGTGGACACCAGCCTGAAGCTGGATGAGGGCGAACCCTACACGGTGCGCCGCATCGAGTTCGAGGGGAACACCACCACCAAGGACAAGGTGCTGCGCCGCAGCATGCTGATGCGGGAGGGCGACCCCTTCCGCACCAATCTCTTCAAGGACTCGCTGCTGTCCATCAGCCAGCTGAGCTTCTTCGACGTGAAGGGTTCTGATCCGAAGGTGGACCTGGTGCCCGACAAGCCCCAGGTGGACATCACCGTGCGAGGCGAGGAGGCGGGCGTCAACGAGCTGCTCTTCCAGGGTGGCTACGGCTCGCTGTTCGGCTTCTCTCTGGGCGTGAGCTTCTCCACCCGGAACCTGGGCGGCGGCGGTGAGACACTGTCCGTCAGCTACAACGGGGGCAAGTTCTCGAAGAGCATCTCCGTGGGGTTCACGGAACCCTTCGTCTTCGACCTCCCCTATTCCTTCTCCACGTCCGTGTCCAACGGCACCGCGGACTACGACGCCTCCCGCGTGGGCATCGCCAACGCCTACAAGCAGTTCACCCGGAGCCTGGGTGTCTCCGTGGGCGCGCGCCTGAGCAACTGGCTGCCGGGCCGGCCCTGGGCCTTCTTCACCACCTATTCCGCGGGCTACAGCTTCTCGCTCATCCGCATTGAGGGTGGGCGCAACTACTACTTCCGCGACATCAGCAACCAGCTGACCTCCACCTTCAGCCAGAGTCTGACCTACAGCACCATCAACCACCAGTTCAAGCCCACGGCAGGCACCAAGCTGGGGTTCAGCCTGGAGTACGGCGGCTGGCAGTTCGGCGGCGACCGACCCTTCCTCCGCGCCACCTGGGACTTCGCCAAGTTCGCCAACCTCGCCGACCGCCACATCTTCGGCATGAACGCCAGCTACGGCTACCTGCAGAACCTGGGCGTGGAGGATCTCCCGATCTACAACATGTACCGGCCCGGGGGCGAGAACAGCATCCGCGGCTACCGTTACGGCCAGGTGGGCTCCATCCTCCTCGACAATGTCGGCAACCCCGTGTTCGTGGGCGGAAACAAGCAGTTCATCGCGAATTTCGAGTACCAGTTCAAGATCGCCGAGCAGTTCCGGCTGGTGGCCTTCTACGACCTCGGCAACGCCTGGTCGCCCGGCACCAAGGTCTTCAGCCACGACACGACCTCCTACCGGGACCCCTTCACCGGCAACTACCTGACCTACACCAACCCCACCCTGGTCCGCTCGGCGGGCCTGGAGTTCCGGTTCTTCCTGCCCATCAGCCCGGCCCCCCTGCGCCTGATCTGGTCCCGCAAGCTGAATCCCTATCCCTTCGACACCGAGGGCCGGAACGACTTCCAGTTCTCCATCGGAACCACCTTCTGAGCCGACCGCTTCTGGGCTGCGGGGGGAGCCGCCCCCGCGCTAGAATGGCCTTTTCCCCCCGGAGTCACCCCATGCGCCGTCTGATCGCCCCCCTCGTGGCCGCCGCCCTCTGCCTGCCCCTCGCGGCCCAGGAGACCCCGGCCCCCCGCTTCGCCTTCTTCAGCATCAATCAGCTGGTCCGCTCCTCGAAGAAGGCCGCCGCTGTGTTCTCCGAGTTGGAGATCACCGGGAAGAACCTGCAGGAGAAGCTCCAGGCCAAGGGCGCCGAGCTCCAGAGCCTGCAGCAGCAGATCAATTCCCCCAGCATCGACCCCGCCAAGCGCGAGGAACTCCAGAAGAAGTACCGCGACCTGGAGTTCGACGCCAAGAAGATGCAGGAGGACAGCCAGCAGGAGTACCAGAAGGTCGAGAAGAAGGTGGGCGACCACATCACCGTCATGGCCAAGCCCATCGTTGAGCAGCTCGCCAAGGAGCAGCACCTCCAGGTGATCTTCTCCGACCAGGCCGTCTCGGTGCTCTCCTGGGCCGATCCCACGTGGCTGAAGGCCTTCACCGACGAGGTCGCCAAGCGCCTGGATGCCGCGCCGGATGCCGCTGCGGCCCCCGTCGCCAAGCCCGCCCCCAAGAAGAAGTAGGCCCGGCGCCGCGGCGCCCGTGCCCCATGAGCCCCGCCCGCAGGCTGCTGCTCCTGCTCACCGGGATCAACCTGGTGAACTACCTGGACCGCTACGTCGTGGCGGCCATCCTGGAGCCCCTCGGGCGGGAGCTGCGTCTGACCGACGCCCAGCTGGGCCGCCTGACCTTCGTCTTCATCGCGGTGTACATGTGCGCCGCCCCCGTCTTCGGCTACCTGGCCGACCGCTTCCACCGCCCCCGCCTCGTGGCCGGGGGCGTGGCCCTCTGGAGCCTGGCCACCCTGGGAGCGGCCTTCGTCCACTCCTATCCGGCCCTGCTGGTGACTCGCTCCCTGGTCGGTGTGGGGGAGGCGGCCTACGCCAGCCTGGGACCCGCCATGCTGGCGGACGGCTTCCCTGAATCCGACCGCGCCCGCACCTTCACCTGGTTCTACCTGGCCATCCCCGTGGGCTCCGCCTTCGGCTACGGACTGGGCGGGCTGGTGGCGGGCGCCTGGGGCTGGCGGGCCTCCTTCCTGGTGGCGGGCCTCCCCGGCCTGCTGCTGGCCCTCTGGATGGCCTTCCAGACCGATCCGGAGCGCGGGGCCATGGATGCCGCCCCCGATGCCGATGCGGCCCTCCCCTACCTGAAGCGCCTCCGGCACGTCTTCCTCAATCGGATCTGGCTGGCCTGCACCGCCAGCTACGTCGCCTACACCTTCGCCATGGGCGGCCTCAGCACCTGGGGGCCCACCCTGCTCCAGCGACGGTTCGGAGTCACCACGGCGCGGGCCGGGGTGGTCTTCGGGGCCTTGGCCGTGGTGACGGGCATCCTCGGCACCTTCCTGGGCGGGTGGCTGACGGACCGCTGGCAGCGCCGCTGGCCCGATGCGGGCGTGGCCATCTCGGGCCTCACCCTGGTGGCCGCCGCGCCGGTGGTGGCCTGGGCCCTGGCGACGGGCCACCTGGGGACCGCCTACGCCCTCTTCTTCGTCGCCATGTTCCTGCTCTTCGTGAACACCAGCCCGGTGAACGCCCTCACCGTGAGCTGCCTGCCCGCCAGCGTGCGGGCCACCGGCGTGGCCGTGAACGTGCTCCTCATCCACCTGCTGGGGGACGCCATCAGTCCCGAGCTGGTGGGCCAGCGGGCGGACGTCCTCCACGCCCTGGGCGCCTCCGGCGGGGATGCCCTGGCCCGGGGGATGGCCCTGGTGATCCCGGCCATCCTGCTCAGCGGTGTCGCCCTGGCCTGGGCCCGCCGCGGGCGACCCACCGGGGCCTGAGGTGGCCGTCCGGCGAGGCGCGGCGAGGCCCCTGGCCCGGGCCCTGGCCGGCATCTGGTTCCGCACCCTGCGCCGGGAGGGGCCGCCGCTTCCCGCCGGCCCCGTCCTCCTCCTGCTGAACCATCCCAACGGGCTCCTGGACCCCCTGGCGGTGGAGGCGCTGCTGGAACCGCCCCCGGGATGGCTGGCCAAGGCGACCCTCTGGCGCATCCTGCCGCTCCGCCCCCTCCTCGCCCTGTTCAAGGCCATCCCGGTGACGCGGCCCAAAGACGGCGGCGCCACCGCCGAATCCATCGCGGAAAGCTTCCGGCGAGTGCACGGGGTCCTGGCGGAGGGAGGGGCCGTGGCCCTCTTCCCGGAGGGGATCAGCCACACCGGCGCGGACCTGGCCCCCCTAAAGACCGGCGCAGCGCGCATCGCCCTCTCCAGCCCGGTGCCGCCCCGGATCGTGCCCGCGGGGCTGGTCTATGGCGACCGGGCCCTCTTCCGGCACGGGGCCCTGCTGCGGACAGGCCCCGAGATCTCCTGGGAGGAATTGAGGCCGAAGGGCACCGACCCGGAGGCGGTCCTGGAACTCACGGCGCGGATCCGGGCCGCGCTCCTGCCCCTCACCCTCCACGGGGTCGAGGCCGGCGCCCTGGTCCTGGCCCAGGAGGTGGCCTGGCTGCTGGTGGAGGCGCCGGGCAGCCGGGCGGATCTGGAGACGCTCCGCCGCAGGGTGAAGGTCCTGCTTCCCCGGCTGCAGGCGATGACGGCCGGCGATCGGGCGGCGCTCCAGGCCGAGGTCCAGGCGGCCCGCGACTGGCTCCGCGACAAGGGGGTCCGGCCGGACCAGGTGGGCCATCCCTATCCCTGGGTGGAGGTGCGGGCCTGGGCGCCGAGGGCGACCCTCCGGCTGGTCCTGGGCTTCCTCGTCCTGCCCTCCGCCCTCCTCTTCTGGCCGCCCTACCGGCTGGTGGGCTGGGCGGCGGCCCGCGCCACGGACGAACTGGACGTCACGGCCACCTTCAAGCTGCTGGGGGGCCTCCTCCTGTTCCCCGCCTGGACCCTGGTCCTGGCCCTGGGGGCGGGGCACTTCCTCGGCTGGGCGGGAGCCGGCCTGGCCGTCCTGGCGGCCCTCCTCGCCCTCCTGTCCCTGCCCCTGGGCGAGCGTCTGGCCGAGGACCTCCAGGCCGTGCGAGGTTTCCTCCGCCGCCGGGATGCGGCCGTGCCCCACCTGCTCGAGGCCCGGCGCCGACTGCTGGCGGCGTTCCCGGAACTGGGAACATGAAAAGGCGGGGCCGGAGCCCCGCCTTTCCGGAATCCTGCGTGGATCAGTGGCCGAGGACGGTGATCTGTCCCGGGGCCTGGAAGATCATGGGCTGCGGCAGGGCCGCGGGGGTCACGATGGGGAGGGTGGCACCCTGCTGGGTGGGATCCACCACCAGCCCCGTGCCCAGCCAGTAGACCAGCTGGCGCTGGGCCAGGGTGACGGCCACGGGGTTCGCCGGATTGATGAGGAAGGCGTGCCCGATGTCGGTCTGGTCGAACTGGAAGTAGCCCTCCTTCGGATCGGTGGACAGCACCGAGGTGGCGGCATCGACCACCTTGGGCGTGGGGGCCGGGTTCAGGCTGAACATGAAGGGCGTTCCCACCACACCGGCCGCGTGGGCGGTGGAGATGGATCCGCCGACCTTGTAGGCCCCGCCGGCGGTGTAGGCCAGCTGGGAGAAGTTGGGGCCGATGGCGGCGGCTTCGGCAGTGCCCAGGACGGCGCGTCCACCGAGGCCATTGGCGAAGTACCGGGTGTACTCGTTGGGAATGACCAGATCGCCGTTGGTGGCGACACCGGTCGTGGCATCGAAGGCGGTGGAAGTGGCCTCCTGCATCACGACACGGCCCGAGAGCCGGCTGGGAAGCCCGGGCGCCAGGGGGGTGGTCAGCGTGGCCGGATCCATGGGGTCGAGGATCGTCTGGGTGACCAGGAAGAACTGGTGGTAGGTGGGGCTGTTCTGCACGATGCCCGCAGCCGCGAGGCCGGCGGTGACGGCCGGGGAGAAGGCGGGGCTGGTCTGGCCCAGATAGGCGTACCGCCCGCCGGGGTTGTTGAAGAAGCCCTTCATGTCGTTGTCGAGCGTGGCCTGGGTGTACGGATAGCCGGTGGTGCTCAGGGTGGTGTTGGAGGCCAGGTATCCGGCACCGGCGATGGCGCCCTGGCTCACGCCCACGAACTTGATGTTGCTGGGGGAGGTGGTGATGTCGGGCGTGCTGGCGGCCAGGCCGTTGGCGGCCAGCGCGGTGCTGAGCCCGCCGGTCTTGAGGACGAACTCCAGGCGGTTGAGGTTCACGACGCACTGCTGGAAGTTGGTCCGCAGGGCGAGGGGGGCGCCGATGGCCATGAAGTCCTGGCCCCACAGGGTGCCCGTGGTGTGCGTGGGGACGGCGTTCTGGCCGTGGAGGGGGAGGTCGATGGCGATGAGGGCATAGCCCTGGGCCGTGAGCGTGCCGGCCAGGGCGATGACCGTCTCCTTCTGGGAGGTGATGCCGTGCTGGTAGATGACCACGGGATAGCCGTTGGCCGGGCGGGTCACGGTGGCGGGGTCGGGCGCGATGTAGACGAAGTTCACGTTCCGGTCCGTGTGGTAGAACCCGGTGAGCTTCCCGGTCGCGTCACGGAAGGCCTGGGCGACGCCGGCCGCGGGGTTGTAGGCAGGGAAGCCGCCGGAGGTGGCGCCCGTCAGGTCCATGGTGGCGGCGTTGGCCGCGGCCACCACGGGATCCACGTTCAGGTCACCGCTGGCGAAGGTCCCCAGGGCCACGAGCCCCACGCTGGCGGGAGCCGCGGTGGCGCTTCCCACAACGGCGGTCCAGTAGGCATCGGGGGTGGGCAGGGGGGAGGCGGCGCCCTTCACCATGAGGGTGGTGGGCCCGAAGCCGGACACGGCGTTGGACCAGGTCTTGCCGCTCAGGCCGCCCAGGGTGGCGCCGGCGGCGAAGGCGCGCAGCTCGGCTTCGACCGGCACGCGGGTGGTCGGCGCTCCGACCGGATCCGGCAGGATGAACCCAGCGCCGGTGGTGATGAAGCGGCCGAGGACGGCGATGTCGGCGCGGCTGGTGACGGTGGTCTTGGCCGAGGCGGCGATCATGTCGTCCATGACCTTGGCGTAGCCGGAGAGCAGGACGTTGCCGCCGCTGGTGACGTTGGCGCGGATGGGCTCGAGCGCAGCCAGGGAACCGGTCAGAGGCACCGTGGACTTCAGGGCCTCGAAGTAGGGCGTGGCGGAGAGGGCGCCTCCCGTGGCGGCGTCCTTCACGCGGTTGGTCACCACGTAGAGGTAGCGCGTCCCCGGGGTCAGCGGGAAGTTCGGGAAGAGGAAGAGGTCGGTGCCGCCCGCGGTGTAGCGGTAGGAGAACATCCCGGAGACGTCGGTGAAGCCGAGGGGGTTGTTCTCGGTGCCCGCCGCATCCGGGGCCAGCTGGAAGACCTTGATGTTGGCCGGGGTCACAGTGGCGGCATCCACCGCGCCGGCGAAGCGGAGGTAGATGGGCGCGTTCAGGCCCGACACCGCGTTGGTGCCGCCCATCTCATGGAGGTTCACGTAGGCCAGGGCCTCCGGCGGCGTCATGGGCGTGTTCGCGGCCCGTCCCGTGAGCGGGTCCCCAGCCGTGGCCGTGGCCAGGATGTTCGGTAGGGGGATGATGCTGTGGGCGGGATCGAACAGGGCCGTATTGGCGCTGGGCGTCGAGGAGGTGATGGGGACGGGGGCTTCGGAATCGCCGCCGCCGCCGCAGCCGAGGGCGAGCGCCAGGGGCAGGCCCAGAAGCACCAGGCTCAAGGATCGACGCATGGATTGACCTCCAAGATGGGGTGGAAGAAGGCAGGGGGATTGAGTTCCAAGACGATAGGACCGTCCCGGGGGGAATTCCAGGGAAAAGGAAGGGGCCCCTGGCGGGGCCCCTTTGGCGATGATCTGGGTGTCTATTCGGTGACCGCGAAGACCACCTTGTCGTTCTTGAAGCGGGCGGGGGTGAGCAGGTCGATGGTGGCGGTCTGCTTGTCCTCGCTGATGGTCAGCTTGTAGTGCTGGTCCTTGATGTAGGAGCCGGGCACGACGTTGATCTTGCCAATCTTCTTGAGACCCACGTCGGAGGCCTTGATGGTGATGGTGTGGCCCGAGCGGAGATCCAGGCTCTGGGTGAACACCTCGTCCCGCCAGTTCTTGCCGGCCCGGTCCTTGGCGAAGATGGGGATCTCGATGATGCCCTCCTGCTTCAGCGTGTCGCGGTTCCCCACCACGTAGTGGATGGAGTTCAGCGAGGCCAGCTGGGTGGCGTTGTCGGCCTGGAGCTTGGTGCGCTCCTCGATGAGGTTGGCCCGCTCGGTCTGGAGGCCGGCGATCTCCTCCTCGATCTTCTGCTTCTGGTTCTGGAGGTCCTGCACGTCCTCCTGGAGCTTCTCGCTCTGGGCCACGGCCTCGTCACGCTCGCCCTCGATCTTCTCGCGCTCCTGGCGCACCAGCTCGTTGGGGGTGATCTTCGCCTTGCCCTGGGCCACCCACGTGCCGTAGACCCCGTTGGCGTAGAAGTGGTAGACCTCGAAGCCCGGGGCCATCTTCTCCATGATGTTCACGCGGCTCACCAGCTTCCGGGCCTCGGCCTCGGAGAGGCCCTTCTTGCGGAGGAAGCGGATGGCCATGCCGTAATGGCTGTCGCCGGGACGGGCGATGTCGGGCTTGGGCAGCTCCGCCTTCAGCTTGGCGAGCTTGCCGTTGAGGTCCTTGATCTCCTTGTCCTTGTCCAGCACCTCCTGGAGCAGGGCCTGGTACGAGCTGTTCTTCTCGTTCTTAATGCGCTCCTCGAGGGCCTTCTTCTGCTCGTCCGTGAGCTGCAGGGTCTCGGTGTTGGGCTTGATGTCGTTCACGCCGGCCTGGGCCAGGCGCTTCTGCTGGTCGGCGCCCTCCTGGCTGAGCTGCTGGCTGGTCTTGTCGGCTTCCGCGGCCTTCTGGGTCAGCTCGCGGATCTGCGGGTCCTCCCGCTTGCAGGCGGGCATCACCAGCAGGAAGGACGCCGTCAACAGGGACAGCATCAGGGACGATCGTCCGAATCGGATCATGGGCTCCTCCACAGGGGGGTGACGCTCGGAAGTTAGACGGGGAACTCCCCACCTTAGACCTCAAGCCTAGGGCTTGGCAAGAATTCCGGCGTCATCCGAAAGGTCTAGGAATCCTTCGGGCTGCTATACTTCACGGCTCCTCCGAGGCCTCCGGAGGATCGCGCCAGGAGCCAGCATGGCCAAGCAGGGTCATCACCTCTTCACGTCCGAAAGCGTCACCGAGGGTCATCCCGACAAGATGGCCGACCAGATCTCCGATGCGGTCCTCGACGCCGCCCTCAAGGACGACTCCCACAGCCGCGTGGCCTGCGAGACGCTCCTGACCACGGGCTTGGTGCTGGTCGCCGGCGAGATCACCACCGACACCTACATTCCCGTGGCGCAGCTGGTGCGTGAGGTGGTCCGAGACATCGGCTACGACCACCACGACAAGGGATTCGACTTCAACACCTGCGCCGTGATGACCACGATCGACCGGCAGAGCCCGGACATCGCCATGGGCGTGGACACCGGCGGCGCCGGCGACCAGGGCCTGATGTTCGGCTATGCCTGCCGCGAGACGCCCGAGCTCATGCCCGCGCCCATCCACTACGCGCACGCGCTCACGCGGAAGCTCTCCGAGGTCCGGAAGAACGGCCAGCTCCCCTGGCTCCGGCCCGACGGGAAGTCCCAGATCACGGTGGAGTACGAGGGGGACCGGGTCCGCCGCATCCACACCGTGGTGATCTCCACTCAGCACGACGAGCACATCACCAACGCCACCATCCGGGACAGCGTCATCCAGCAGGTGATCGAGGCCGCCCTGCCGGCGGAGCTGCTGGACGAGCAGACCATCTACCACGTGAATCCCACCGGGCGTTTCGTGGTGGGCGGGCCCATGGGCGACACGGGCCTCACGGGCCGGAAGATCATCGTGGACACCTACGGCGGCAGCGGCCACCACGGCGGCGGCGCCTTCTCGGGGAAGGACCCCAGCAAAGTGGACCGCAGCGCGGCCTACATGGGCCGCTACATCGCGAAGAACATCGTGGCCGCGGGCCTGGCGGACCGCTGCGAGATCCAGCTGGCCTACGCCATCGGCGTGGCCGAGCCGGTGTCCGTCGCCGTGGACACCTTCGGTACGGGTCAGGCATCGGACGAGGCCATCGTGAAGGCCGTTCGCGAGGTCTTCAGCTGCACGCCCCGGGCCATGATCGAGGCCCTGGACCTGCGCCGGCCCATCTACCGGTCCACGGCGGCCTATGGCCACTTCGGCCGCGACCACTTCAGCTGGGAGAAGACGGACAAGGCCGAGGCGCTGCGGGCTGCAGCCCGCTGAGCCTCGCGCCCTCAAGACGGACACCATCCGACCGCAGCGCAGCGGAGGGAGGATAGGGCCGCGCGGACGAAGGCCGCGCGGGGGCGAAGCCCCGAGGACCAGAGGCCCGAGCCAGGGTCGAGGCGCTGCGCCGGGCGGCGAGGTAGGCCGGGCCTATCCCCCCGCCGCCTCCACCCGGTTGCGCCCGCCTTCCTTGGCACGGTACAGGGCCTCGTCGGCGTACTTGAGGAGATCCTCGGCGTTCGGCACCTCGCCCTGGCCGTCCCGGGCCGCCACGCCCATGCTGGCGGTCTTGCGGATGGTGACGCCATCGTGGGTGTGGTCCAGCTCCGCGAACCGCTGGCGGAGGGTGTCAGCCACCTGGATGGCGGCGGGAAGGTCCGTGTGGGGCAGCACCAGGGTCAGCTCCTCCCCCCCGTACCGGGCCGCGAGATCCGTGGTGCGCACCCCGGCCTTGAGCATCCTCCCGATGCCGCGCAGCACCTCGTCGCCCATGGCGTGGCCGTGGGTGTCGTTCACCTGCTTGAAGTGGTCGATGTCGATCATCACCACCGAAAGGGGTGTCTTGTAGCGGCGGGCCCGCTGGACCTCCTGGTCCAGCTTGGTCATGAGGTGCCGGCGGTTGGCCAGGCCCGTGAGGGCGTCCGTCACGGAAAGCGCCTCCAGCTGGGCGTTCTTCTCCCGCAGCTCGTCCTGGAGCAGCTTCAGCTTGGTGTGGATGCGCACCCGCGCCAGCAGCTCCTTCTCGTGGAAGGGCTTGGTGACGTAGTCGGAGGCGCCCCGTTCCAGGATCTCCGCCTTGCGGTCGAGGTCGTCCTCCGCGGTGAGGATGATGACGGGAATCTGCTCCAGCTCCTTGCGGCTGGCCTTCAGGCCCAGGAACTTCAGGCCGTCGAAGCCGGGCATCACCAGGTCGCAGAGGACCACGTCCGGCGGCTGCTCCATGATCATCTTGAAGGCCGTGAGCCCGTCCCCGGCCTCCATGAAGTGGCTGAAGATCCCGTCCTTCATGAGCACGGCCTTGATCTCGGCGCGGATCATGGTGTTGTCGTCGACGATGAGGATCCGTCCGGCCATGTCAGGCCTCCGAGGCGGTGCGGACGCGCAGGATCCAGGCGTCCCAGGCGGCGCGGTCCAGGGGCCCCGGGTGGGGCGGGGGCAGATGCCGGCGCAGGGCCCGGTTCCGGGCCAGGGCCGGGGCGGCGGCGGCGGCTGGAAGGGTGTCCGCGGCTGCCGCGCAGGCCCGCGTGCCCTCGGCGGACTGGCAGACCAGCAGCCAGTCGTGGCCGGCCTCCAGGCTGAGGCGCACCCGATCGGCCCAGCTCCAGTCGGCGCAGCCGCCCATCTCGAGATCGTCCGGCAGGAAGCGACCCCCCACGCCCCAGGGGTTGGCCGCCACGGAACCCCGGTGCAGGCTGGCGGGCAGGCTCCCGGAGGCGGGCGTCCGCAGGTGGGCCACCATCACCAGGCGGTCCGGGTGGGCCAGGGGCACGAAGGCCGAGGCGTTGCGGTCCACCCGGGCGGCATCGGCCAGTTCGGGCAGGCCCTTGTGGCTGTCCAGGGCCGTACCGCCCAGGCCGGGAAAGTGCTTGAGGCAGCCCCGGACGCCCGTGCCCTCCAGGCCGTGCAGGAAGGCGCCCACGGCGGCGGCGGCTTCGGCCGGATCGGCGCTGGTCGCGCGGTCGCCGATACCGGCCTCCGGGTGCCCATCCCATAGATCGAGCACGGGCGCGAAGTCCACGTTGAAGCCCAGCAGCCGGAGGCCCTCGCCCCAGAGGCGGCCCCAGCGTTCGCAGGCGGGGGCGCCGCCGCGGGTCCAGAGGCGCCGCAGGGGCGGGGTGTCGCCCACCCAGGGGCGCAGGCGGCTCACGGGGCCGCCCTCCTGGTCCAGGGCCACGGCCAGGGGCAGCTCCGTGCCGAACCGGGCCTGGAGCCCGTCGATGAGCGCCTTGCAGCGTTCCGGCCCGGCGGCGGGATCCGGATCGAGGTTCCGCGCGAAGAGGATGATCCCCCCCGGCGCGAAGTCGAGGTCGGCGGTGGCGGCGTCGAGGCCCCTGAAGCCAGTCCAGAGAAGCTGCCGGGCGGAAGTCATGCCTTACCTTACCCGCAGGGCCAGCTCCAGGTGGCGCACCAGCAGCTGGAAGGCGGGGTCTGTGGGGGAGAAGGCCGAGCGGTCGATGAAGCCCAGGTAGAGCCAGGCCGTGCCGTCCAGGGGGATGCCGTGTTCTTCGGGGTACCCCAGGCCGGGGCGCGGTGCGAGGGGGGCGGGCAGCCGGGCGGGGAGGGGGCGGGGCCCCCGCTGGGCCAGGCAGACCGCGCCGTCGCCCTCCCCCCGGTAGCAGGCGAGACCGTCCGGAGACCAGCGGGCCTCCACCCGTTCGAGGAAGGGGACCACCGCGGCGGCGGGGGTGCCGGCAGCCTGGGCCCGGGCCGTGAGGTCGCACAGCTCCAGGGCCTCGCGCTGGGCCTCCCGCAACTCCCGGGTGCGTGCGTAGATCCGTTCCTCCAGCTCCTCCCGGTAGGCGGCCAGTTTCTTCAGGAGCCGGGCGTGGTCCAGGGCGCGGTCGAGCACTACCTCGATCTCCGCCATCTGGAAGGGCTTCTGGATCAGGTCGTAGGCGCCCCGCTTGAGGGCCTGGATGCTGGTGTCCAGGGTGGCGAAGCCGGTCGCGAGGACGCAGAGGGTCTCGGGGAACCGCTGGCGGATGGCGGACATCAGGTCCAGGCCCGAGGCCCCGCCGGGCATGTTCAGGTCGGTGACCACCACCGAGAACTCCCGCTGGGCCATGCGCTCAAGCGCCGCCTCGGCGCTGCTGGAGGCCTCGATGGTGTACCCGCGTTGGGCCAGGGCCTCCTCGAGGGTTCCCCGCATGACGGGATCGTCATCCACGAGGAGGACGCACTCCGGGATCACGGGCTGCCCCAGGGGCGGCTGGCGATCCGCTCGTAGATCCGGGCCTCGATGAAGATGCGGAGGACTTCGGGATCCAGCAGGTTCACCGAGGCTTCCTGCTCCAGGATCTCCAGGCTGCGCTCCACGCTCACCGCCGCCTTGTAGGGCCGGTCCGCCGCGGCCAGCGCGTCGAAGACGTCCGAGACGGCCATGAGCTTGCTCTGCACCGGGATCTCGGGGTCCTTGAGCTGCCGGGGGTAGCCCATGCCGTTGAGCCGTTCGTGGTGCGCGTAGGCGATGTCGGGGACACCGGCCAGCTCGCTGGTCCACGGGATCTGGCGGAGGAATCGGTAGGTGTGGGTGACGTGGCTCTGGATCTCCTCCCGTTCCTGGGCCGAGAGGCTGCCCTTGCGGATGCGGAGCAGGTCCAGGTCCTCGGGCTCGATGAGGGGGCGGGCCGGTCCGGTCCAGTGCTGGTAGCTGAGTCCCGCCACCTGGTCCAGTTCCTGGGCGGCATCCTGGGGCAGCACGGTGGGCTCGTTGCAGCGGCGGATCAGCTCGAGGAGGTGCCGGGCCTCCTCCTCCTGCTGCCGCATGAGGTCCTTCACCTTGGCGGGATCGAAGGGGATGCCCCGGCTCCAGGCGTCGAGCATCCGGTCCCGCATGGCCTCGAGGGTGCGCTGGTGCAGCCGCTGGAAGATGCTCTCCAGCCGCTCGCCTTCGATCTTCTTGGCCTTGACCAGCACCTGCTCCCGCACCCCCACCTTGCCGAAGTCGTGGAGCAGGCTGGCGTAGCGGATCTCGCGGATCTGGATGGGCGTGAAGTGGTGGCCGCCGTAGGGGCCGTTGGGGGTCTGGTTGATGGCCTCGGCCAGCCCCACCGTGAGGTCGGCTACGCGGCTGGAGTGGCCGGAGGTGCTGGGATCGCGGGCCTCGATGGCGGTCACGGAGGCGTTCACGAAACCCTCGAACAGCCGCTCGATGTCGTTCTTCAGGCCCAGGATCTCCTGGGTGCGGGCCTCCACCATGCGCTCCAGGTTCTGCTGGTACTCCTCGTTCTCCTGGCGCAGCCGGTAGTGGTCCAGGGCGCGCTCCAGGCTGGCCTCGATCTCGGCGAGCTTGAAGGGCTTCTGGATGAAGTCGTAGGCGCCCCGCTTGAGGGCCTGGATGGCGGCCTCCGTGGTGGCGTAGCCCGTCATGAGGATGCCCATGGTCTTGGGATCCTCCTCGTGGATGGCCCGCAGGAGCTCCAGCCCCGACAGGCCGCCCGGCATGTTCAGGTCCGTGAAGACCACGGGGAAGTGCTTCTCCCGGACCCGCTCGAGGGCCTGGTTGCCGCCCTGGGCGCCCTCGGCCCCGTAGCCCTGGTCCGCCAGGGCCTCCACCAGCAGCTCGCGCAGGTCCGCTTCGTCGTCCACGATGAGGATGGGGATCGGGGGGGTCAGCGGCACAGCGTCTCCACGGGCACCCACCCTCATCGGCCGGGATCTGGCGGAAGGCAAGTTTCAGCCCGCGGCCCCGCCGCAGGCCGCGGGGGGGCCTACTGGACGGGCTGGGCCTTCACCGCCAGCTCCCCGTCGCGGAGGACCAGCCGGGCCAGGCCGCCGGGCCGGAGCTCCCCCTGCAGGACCAGGCGCGACAGGGGATTGACCACCATCTGCTGGACCAGGCGCTTGAGGGGGCGGGCGCCCAGCTGGGGATCGGTTCCCGCCTCGGCCAGCCAGGCGAGGGCCTCTTCCGGCACCTCGAGGTCCAGCCGCTGGGACCGGAGGAGCTCCTGGACGCGCTGCATCTGGATCCGGGCCACGGCCACCATGTCGGCCCGGTTCAGGGGGTGGAAGACCACCACCTCGTCCAGGCGGTTGAGGAACTCGGGGCGGAAGTGGCCGTGGAGGGCCGCCTTCACGGCCGCCTGGGCCCGGTCGGGGTCGCCCCCGGCCTCGAAGATCGCCTGGCTGCCCAGGTTGGAGGTCATGAGCACCACCGCGTTGCGGAAGCTCACCGTGCGGCCGTGCCCGTCCGTGAGGCGGCCGTCCTCCAGCACCTGGAGGAAGAGGTCGAAGATCCGCGGGTGGGCCTTCTCCATCTCGTCGAGGAGAAGCACAGCGTAGGGCCGGCGGCGGATGGCCTCCGTGAGCCGGCCGCCCTCCTCGTAGCCCACGTAGCCCGGCGCGGAGCCGATGAGGCGGGTGGCGTCGGCCTCGTGGGTGAACTCGCTCATGTCGATGCGGACCATGGCGGCCTCGTCGTCGAAGAGGAATTCCGCCAGGGCCCGGGCCACCTCGGTCTTGCCCACGCCCGTAGGGCCCAGGAACAGGAAGCTGCCGATGGGGCGCTTGGGGTCGCCCAGGCCGGCGCGGTTGCGCCGGAGGGCGTCGGAAATGGCTGTCAATGCCGGATCCTGGCCCACCACGCGCTCGCGGAGGCGCTCCTCCATGTGCAGGAGCTTCTGGACTTCGCCTTCCATCAGGCGGGTGACGGGGATGCCGGTCCAGCGGCTCACCACGGCGGCCACGTCGGGCTCGCCCACCTCCAGGCGGAGCATGGCGCTCTCCTTCGGGCTGGCTGCCGCCAGCTGCTTCTCCAGGGCGGGGATCTCGCCGTACTCCAGCCGGGAGGCCCGCTCGTACTCGCCCTTCGTCTTGGCCTGGTCCAGCTCGATGCGCAGGTCGTCCAGCTTCTTCTGGAGGGCCCGGGTCCCCTCGATGACCTTCTTCTCGTTCTCCCACTGGGCCCGCAGGCGGCCCAGCTCCTCGTTCAGCTCCGCCAGCTCCTTCTCCAGGTCCGCGAGGCGCGCGCGGCTGGCCGGGTCCTTCTCCTTCGTGAGGGAGTGGCGCTCCAGCTGCAGCTGCATCTCCCGCCGCTCGCGGACGTCGATCTCCGTGGGCCGGCTGTCGATCTGCATGCGGACGGCGCTGGCGGCCTCGTCCATGAGGTCCACCGCCTTGTCGGGCAGGAAGCGGTCGGCGATGTAGCGCTGGCTGAGCTGGGCGGCGGCCACGAGCGCGGCATCCTGGATGCGCACGCCGTGGTGCAGCTCGTAGCGCTCCTTGAGGCCGCGGAGGATGGAGATGGCGTCCTCCACCGTGGGCTCCTCCACCAGCACGGGCTGGAAGCGGCGCTCCAGGGCGGCGTCCTTCTCGATGTGCCTGCGGTACTCGTCCAGGGTGGTGGCGCCGATGCAGCGCAGCTCGCCCCGCGCCAGGGCGGGCTTGAGCAGGTTGGCGGCATCCATGCCGCCGGAGACGGCGCCCGCCCCCACCAGCAGGTGCAGCTCGTCGATGAAGAGCACCACCTGGCCCTCGGCCTTCTCCACCTCCTGGATCACGCCCTTGAGCCGCTCCTCGAACTGGCCCCGGTACTGGGTGCCCGCCACCAGGGCACCCATGTCCAGGCCCATGACCCGCAGGCCCTTGAGGCTCTCGGGCACGTCGTTGCGGGCAATGCGCTGGGCCAGGCCCTCCACGATGGCGGTCTTGCCCACGCCGGGCTCGCCGATGAGCACCGGGTTGTTCTTCGTGCGCCGGGAGAGCACCTGGAGGACGCGGCGGATCTCTTCGTCGCGGCCGATGACGGGATCCAGTTTCCCGGCCTCGGCCAGGGCCGTGTAGTCCTTGGCGTACTTCTCCAGGCTGGCGAACTTCTCCTCGGCCTTCTCGTCCTCCACCTTCGAGCCCTTGCGGACCTCGCGGATGGCCGCCTCCAGCTTCTTCCGGTCCAGCCCGAAGCGGTCGAGCACCTTCCGGGCGTCCGTGTGGGCATTGGCGAAGGCCAGCAGGAGCGCATCCGTGGCCAGGAAGCGGTCGCCCAGGCCCCGGCCCGTGTCGCTGGCCACCTCCAGGAAGTGCCGGAAGCCGGCGCCGACCTGGGGTTCCGCCCCCCCCACGGCCCGGGGCAGCTTCGCGACCAGCTCGTCGGCAGCGTCCAGGAGCCCCTGCTGGGATTCCGGCGCCAGGCCGGCCCGCTCCAGCAGGGCCCTCAGGCCGGCCTCGGGGGCCAGCAGAGCCAGGAACAGGTGCTGGGGCAGCAGCTCCGGGTGCTGGTCGGCCACGGCCCGCTCGCGGGCGGCCACCAGGGCATCGTTGGCTTTCTGGGTGAAGGGCAGGAGGGACATGGAACACCTCGGATCCATGGTGAAGTGAATATGACTTCAATGCACTAAAATTTTCTTCGAAAATCACAGTGATGCTTCAAGCCCACGAACCTCACATGCAGGGCTTGAGGGAGTTGATGGGTCGGTTATTTCTTGGATGATTCATGGTCATGATGGTTTTTTGAGCTGCTGACGACCCCCACCGGTGCCACCTGGGCCGCCCAGACCGATCCCGCCCGCTGGGCCATCCTCGCCGCCAGGCCTTGGAGAACGCGGCCACCTGCCGCCTGATCGCGACGTTCGCGCTGCAGGACTAAGAGGACAACCCGGACCGCCTGGCCGCGGAAGTTACCGGCTCAGGCCAGGCCCCTCTGCGCGGCCTCACGCCGCAGCGCCGGGTTGAGCCGGAGGGCCCGGTCCGCCTGGGCCCGGGCCTCGTCCCGGCGGCCGGCCAACCGCAGGCGTTCGGCGTCGAGCAGCTGGGCCCAGCCATCCCAGGGGCGCGCCCGGGCCGCGGTCCGGAGGGCCGCCGCGGCGCCGGGATCCAGGGGCAGACCCAGTTCCCGGCAGGCGTCGAGGGCCAGGACACCCCAGGCGATCCGAAGGTTGAGGTTGCCGGGAGCCGCTTCGACGGCGCGTCTCTGGAGGCTCAGGGCCTGCCGGGCCAGGGCGGGGTTCCGGCCCGCCCGGGCGGCGAGCAGGCGCTCGCGGGCGCTGGCGGCCAGGGCCTCGGCATCCTCCGGCCGCCGGGCGAGGATGCCCTGGAGTTCCTTCCGCGCCTCGGCCAGATCGCCCCCGGCCTCGCGCCGCCGGTCCAGGTCGGCGGCCGCGCGGTCCAGCAGGGCCGAGACCAGGCCCAGTTGGGACAGGAGGGAGGTGGGCTGGAGGGACAGGCCCCTTCGGTGGCAGCGGAGGGCCGCCTCCAGCGCGGGACGCGGATCACCGCCGGTCCAGGCCAGGTACCGGGCCAGGGTCTGGTAGGCCGCTCCCTCGCTGAAGTCGTGGCCGACCCAGGGGCGGAGGGCGGAGGCGGCCTCCAGCATCCCGGCGGCGGCCTTCACCTCGGCGGAAGGGTCCTGTCCGGTCATCAGCTGGCGTTCCCCGCGCAGGGCGTGGATGTTGCCCAGGGCGTCCAGGAGGTAGTCGTGCAGGCGCGGCTGTTCGAGGGCCTTCTGGAGCCCCGCCTCCGCCCGCGCCAAGAAGGGCTCCGGATCCCGGCCCTGGGCCATCTCGCGCTCGGCCCGGTTGCGCAGCACGGTGGCCCAGTTCACCCACAGGGCCGCCTCCGAGGGCCGCAGCCCCAATGCCTTTTCGGCATCCGCGGCGGCGGCGTCCAGCTCGGCCGAGGGATCCTCGCCGAGGTTCAGGAGGTGGGTGGCCCACCGCCGGTGGATGGCCGTGCTGAAGCTGCGGGCGCGCCAGCTGTCCGGATCCACCGTCAGGGCCTCCCGGACGGGCTGGAGCGCCCAGTCCCGGTCCGCCACCGTGGCCTGGCCCTGGTCCAGCTTCAGGCCGAGCAGCACGAACCGGCGCTGGGCCTCCTCCACCAGGGGCTCGGGCGCGCTTCGGGCGCGGTCCTGGGCCGCGGCGAGGCTGCTGCCTTCGAGGTCCATCTGGGCCAGGGCCTCCTCCCGCTTCCCGGCGGCGAGGAGGTTCATGGCCAGTTCCTTGCGCACTTCGGCCTCCAGCAGCCACGGTTCGGGAAACCAGGGTTGGCTGGCCTGGGCCGCCTCCGCCATCCGCAGCGCCTCCTCGAAGCGGCCCTGGACGAGGGCGAGCAGGCCCTCGGCATAGGCGGATCCCTCCAGGCTGCGGCCCTGCGCCTCGTGCAGCAGGGCCAGGGCGGGGGCGCGCAGGGTGGGCTCCAGGTCCCGGCGGCGCTCCTCCAGGGCCTGGCCGTGCAGGCCTTCGAGTTCCGCCACGTAAAGGCGGGCGAGGGTGGTGCCCAGGGCCTGCGCGGCATCGGGATCCCGGGGCGCAGCCCTGCGGGCCGCCTCGAGCTGGGTCCGGGCCTTCTCCAGGTCGCCGAGGGACAGGTAGCCGCGGCCCAGGGCCAGCCGGGCGGGGCCCTGGGCCCACCGCCCCTGCCGCCCGGTCTCCGCCTGGAGCCGGGCGAGTTCGGCCCGGACCTCCTGGAGCTCCCGGCTCGCGTCGTGGCGGGGGAGGCTGCGCACCTGGAAGATGCGGCTGTCGAGCCGTTCCACCTCCTGGGCCAGCTGCTGGGCGAACCGCACCTGGGCACGGGCCCGCAGGGCGGAGGAGAGGCCGTAGCCGACCGCCAGCAGGAAGGCGGCCAGGAGGCCGGCCACCAGGCGGTTCTTGCGCAGGCGCTTGCCGGCGCGGTAGGCGAGGGAGGGGCGCCGCGCGAGGATCGGATCGCCGTCGAGGAACCGGCGGAGGTCCTCGCCGAAGGCCCGGGCGGAGTCGTAGCGCCGGGCGGGATCCTTCTCCAGGGCCTTCAGGATGATGGTCTGGAGGTCCCGCGGCACCTCGGGCGCGAGGCGGGAGGGCGGCACGGGCTCGTCCTCCGCGATGCTCCGCAGGAGGGCCAGCGGCGATTCGCCCCGGAAGGGCGGCGTACCCGTCAGGCATTCGTACAGCAGCGTCCCGAGGGCGTGGACATCGGAACGGCGGTCCACCTTGTCCGCCCGCCCCAGGGCCTGTTCGGGGCTGAGGTACATGGGCGTGCCCATGATGGCGTCGGCCTGGGTGCGGGAGGCGCCGTCCAGATCCCGGGCCACGCCGAAGTCCATGAGGAAGGGATGCCAGCCGCCGTCCGTCCGCTGCAGCATCACGTTGCCGGGTTTCACGTCGCGGTGGACGATGCCGGCGCGGTGGCAGGCATGGAGCGCCTCCGCCACCTGGAGGAGGACCTCCACCTTGGCGCGGAGGTCGAGCCGGAGGCGCGCCTCGCGGAGGGTGGGGCCGTCCACGAACTGCATGACGAGGTAGGGATGGCCGTGGGCCTCGCCGGCCTCGAAGATGGGGCAGACGTTCGGATGCTCCACCTGGGCCTGGGCCCGGGCCTCCTGGAGGAACCGGGCCGTGTCCTCCGGCTCCAGGCGCTTGAGGAGCTTGATGGCCACGGTGCGCTGGAGCTGCCGGTCGAGGGCCCGGTAGACCACGCCCATGCCGCCTTCGCCCACCACCTCGAGGGCTTCGTACCGGTCGCCCTCCCGCAGGGGGAAGCGGGCCAGCAGCTCCTCGCGGCCGAGGCCGGGGGCGGGCGAGCCGGAGTCGGCCCGGGAGCCGCCCTCCGGTCGGAGCTGCGTGGCCTCGTGCCCGGACACGGGTCCCGCTGCCGTCCAGTCGTCATCGCCTCCGCGCGGACTGGAGGGGGGCTGCGGAGGATCCAGGGGGCGTGGGGCCATGGGCTGGCCCAAGCATAATCGCCCCCGGCCCTCCGGCCACGCCGGGATCGCGGTCGACCTACAGCGCTGTCCTCGGCTGGAGGGTGGCCTGGGCCAGCAGGAGGCCCGTGAGCAGGGCGATGGCCACGAAGAGGGCCTGGAAGGCCGTGTCCAGGCCGGTCACCAGCTGTTTCTGGATGATGAAGCCCAGGCCCTGGAGGCCCAGGCCCCCGGGCACGAGCACCACGAGACCGGGAAGCAGGGTCACGATGGAAGGGCGCCCCTTCCAGCGGCTGAAGGCGTTGCTCGCCAGGCCGAGTACGAAGGCGCCGAGGCCCACGCCGAACTGGGGACCCAGCCAGGTGGCCCCCTCCCGGGCCCCGAGGAAGGCCAGCGCGCAGGCCGCAAGGATCCACAGGAAGTCCGAGGGGCGGGCCCGGAAGAGGACCACGAAGGCCGCGGCGATCAGGGGCAGGGTGACGGCCAGGGTCCAGGCGGGCAGGGCCACGGGCGTCCCGAGCAGGGCGCGGTCCAGGAGGGGTGCCGCCAGGCGCTGGCCCAGGGCCACGCCGAAGCCCAGGGAGAGGAAGGTCATGCCCGTGTCCACCAGTCGGGCGGTGCCCGAGACATGGTTCCCCGTGGCCAGCTCGTTCATGGACACCACCAGCCGCAGCCCGGGGACCAGCACGATGAGGCCGGCCACCGTGAGGACGTAGGGCGATACGTGGGGAAAGCGCCAGGCCGCGGCCACGGCCAGGAAGCCCACCAGGGTTCCCGAGACGGGATAGACCAGGCGCGAGGGACCGGTGCGCCGGCTGAGCAGCACCACGGCCAGGCCCACGAGGAGCCCCAGGACCCCCGAGAGCAGGATCTCCCGCCAGCCGCCGCCGAAGAACTGGGCCGCGGGCGCGGAGCCCAGGCCGAAGCAGAGCACGGTGGTAGTGGCGCCCCACCGGGGCGGGGCCGCCTGGATGGCCCGCACCCGCGCGGCAGCCTCGGCGGCGCCGATGCGACCCTCGATGAGCGCGTCCGTGGCCTCCTGGAGGTCCGAGAGCCGCTCCAGCTCCACGTCCCCCGGGAACCCCCGCTGGAAGGAGGTCCACTGGTGGCCCTGCCAGCCCAGGGAGGCGAAGAAGGCCGTGGGCAGGGCGAAGAACTGCCCCTCGACGCCCAGCCGCCGGGAGACCCGCTCCAGGGCATCCTCGAAACGGTGGGCGGGAATGCCCGAGGCCTGGTAGGCCCGGCCCAGCTCCAGGCAGAAGGCCACCTCCGGCGGCGGCCCCTGGGGCGTGGCCGCCGGGCCGGGGCTCTCCGCCGCCCCGCTCATCGCAGGGGCGCCAGCGTCACGCCGGCCCGGGCGGCGACCTCTTCCGCCAGGGCCAGGCTGGCGGTGAGGCCGGGGGATTCGATGCCGTAGAGGTTCACGAGGCCGGGGATGCCATGCACCGCCTCGGTCTGGACCAGGAAATCGGGCTGGGGCTCGTCGGGCCCGTGGATCTTGGGCCGGATCCCCGCGTAGGCCGGCTGCAGCGCCCCGTCGGGCAGGCCGGGCCAGTAGGTCCGCACCTCGGCGTAGAAGCTGTCGGCCCGGCGGGGATCCACGTCGTAGGATTCCCGTTCGATCCACTCCACGTCCGGCCCGAAGCGGGCCTGGCCGGCGAGATCCAGGGTGAGGTGGACGCCCAGCGCCCCCTGGCTGGGGATGGGATACACCAGCCGCGCGAAGGGCGCCTTTCCGGAGAGGCCGTAGTAGTTGCCCTTGGAGAGGTGCTGGGGGGGCACGGTCTCCGGCGGCAGCCCGGCGAGGCCCCGCGCCACGGCCTGGGCGCCCAGGCCCGCGGCGTTGAACACGCGGTCGGCCCGGAGGGCGAAGGGATCGTCGCCGCCGATGCGCAGCTCAAGGCCGTCGCTCCCCGCGCGCCCGCCCGTCACCGGGCTGCGCAGGGCCACCGTGGCGCCGTGGGCCTCGGCATCGAGCGCCAGGGCCCGCATGAGGCCGTGGCTGTCCACGATGCCGGTGGTGGGGGAATGCAACGCCACCGCGCAGCGCAGTTCCGGCTCCAGCTCGCGCACGGCCTCCGCCTCCAGCCAGTCCAGCGTGACGCCGTTGGCCGCGGCCCGGACCTGGATCCCCCGCAGCGCGTCCAGCTGGTCCGCCTGGGCCACGATGAGCTTGCCGAGCCGCTGGCAGGCCACGCCGTGGGCCTCGCAGAAGGCGTAGAGCAGGCGGTTGCCGGCCACGCAGGTCCGGGCCTTGAGCGAGCCGGCGGGATAGTAGATCCCCGCGTGCACCACCTCGCTGTTGCGGGAGCTGATGCCCGTGCCGATGCGGTCCTCCGCCTCCAGCACCAGCACCTCTTGCCCGGCGAGGGCCAGGGTCCGGGCCAGGGCGAGCCCCACCACGCCCGCCCCGATGACGACGCACTGGACCCGTTCCATGGCGGCCTCCCGTGAGGATGATCCCAGGGACTTCTTGTGACGGGGATCAGCCGATCCGCGGCCCCGCCGCGGCCACCTCGGGGGGCACGTCCGCCTCGAACTTCTTGAAGTTCTCGAGGAAGCGGGCGGCGAGCGAGCGGTAGCGGGCGTCGTACTGGGCCTGGTCGGGCCAGCTCTGGGCCGGGTACATCACGCCCTCTGGCACGTCGGGGCAGTGCTTCGGCACGTCGAAGCCGAAGACGGGATCCCGGTAGCAGTCGACGCCATCCAGCCTGCCGTCGAGCGCCGCGTTGAGCAGGGCCCGGGTGTGCCGGATGCTGATGCGCTTGCCCACGCCGTAGGGGCCGCCGGTCCAGCCGGTGTTCACCAGCCAGCAGGTGGCCCCGTGGCGCAGCATCTTGCGCCGCAGCAGCTCGGCGTAGACGGCCGGGTGGTGGACCATGAAGGGCCCGCCGAAGCAGGGGCTGAAGGTGATCTCCGGATCCTTCCCCAGCCCCGCCTCAGTGCCCGCCAGCTTCGACGTGTAGCCGCTGATGAAGTGGTAGAGGGCCTGCTCGGGGCTCAGGCGGGCCAGGGGCGGCATGACGCCGCTGGCGTCGCAGGTGAGCAGCACGATGGCCTTCGGGTGGGGGCCCATCTTCGAGGCCACGGCGTTCTCGATGAAGTCCAGGGGGTAGCTGGCGCGGGTGTTCTCCGTCTTCACGTCGCTGTCGAGGTCGATGCGGCGGGAGGCGGGATCGTAGACCACGTTCTCGAGGATGGTGCCGAAGCGGCGGGTGCAGGCGTGGATCTGGGGCTCGGCCTGGGGGTTCAGGCCGATGACCTTGGCGTAGCAGCCATCCTCGATGTTGAAGATGCCGGCGTCGCTCCAGCCGTGCTCGTCGTCGCCGATGAGGCCCCGGGCGGGGTCCGCCGAGAGGGTGGTCTTGCCCGTGCCGGAGAGGCCGAAGAAGAGGGCCGAGGTGCCGTCCTTCCCCACGTTGGCGCTGCAGTGCATGGAGAGCACGCCCTGGAGCGGCAGCAGGTGGTTCATCACCGTGAAGACGGACTTCTTGATCTCGCCGGCGTAGGCCGTGTTCCCGATGACGCAGAGCTTCTGGCCAAAGTGGAGGGCGATGGTGGTGGCGCTGGGGGTCTGGTCGATGGAGGGCGCGGCCTGGAAGCCCGGGATGGCGAGGATGGTGAACTCCGGCACGAAGCGCTTGTGCTCCTCCGTGGTGGCGGGCTTCAGGAACATGTTGCGGGCGAAGGCGCTGTGCCAGGCCAGCTCTGTGACGATGCGCACGGGCAGGCGGAAGTCGGGGTCGGCGCCGCCGTAGCAGTCCTGCACGAAGAGGTCGCGGCCCTGCAGGTAGCCCTGGAGCCGGCTGAACAGCGCGTCGAAGGTGTCCGGCGCCATGGGCCGGTTGTAGGGGCCCCACCACACCTTGTCTTCGGTGGTGGCCTCGCGGACGATGGCCTTGTCGGCGGCGGCGCGGCCCGTGTGCTGCCCCGTGTCCGCGATCAGGGGGCCCTGGTGGCTGAGGCGCGCCTCGCCCCGGAAGACGACCTCCTCGTAGAGGGCCTCCATGGGCAGGTTCCAGTAGACCTTCCGCAAGTTCGAGAGGCCCAGGTGCGCCAGGCCGTAGTCGGCCTTCAGGACCGCGGCCTGGTCCTCGGCGGGCGTTTTCAGGTTCAGCAGGTTGTTGGCCACGATGCCCTCACATCCAGTCGCGGACGAGCTTGCGGTCGCCCAGGTAGATCTCGTTGGCGCTGGTGGGGTCGAGTGCCCACTTCATGCGCGCCACGGCCTCCTGCAGCTCCTTCACCGTGCCGGCGAAGGAGAGGCGCAGGTGGCCCTCCATCCCGAACTCCTTCCCGGGCACCGTCACCACGAGGGCCTTCTTCAGGAGGAGATTCGACAGCTCCACGGAGTTGTTGGAGTAGGCCCGGAAGTCCACCAGGGCGTAGAAGGTGCCCTCTGGCTTGCGGAGCTTCACGCCATTGAAGGTCCGCAGCTCCTGCATCAGCACGTCGCGGTTGTTCTGGATGGTGAGCCGGAGGCTCTCCACCACGTTCTGGACGCCCACCAGGGCACCCTCTGCGGCCACCTGCATGGCCGGGCTCACGCAGCTGGTGGTCTGGGCCTGCACATTGGTCATCACGCGCACCAGCTCCCTCGGCGCGATGGTCCAGCCCACGCGGAACCCGGTCATGCCGTAGAGCTTGGCCACGCCGTTCACGATGATGAGCTTCGTGGACTCGCTGTCGGCGGTGGTGAAGGCCGTGCCGGGCTTCGGCCGCCGCCCGTCGAACACGAGCTTCTGGTAGATGTCGTCGAGGATGAGGTAGATGCCCTTCGCCTCGCAGAACTCGACCATCTGCCCCACGAAGTCGTCGCTGTAGACGGCGCCGCTGGGGTTGTTGGGGCTGTTGAGGATGATGGCCTTGGTGTTCGACCCCACGGCCCGGACCACCTCCTCGAAACGGGGGTGGAAGCCGCCGTCCTCGGGCGTGACCATCACCGGGATGGCCTGGCACATCCGGATGATCTCGGGGTAGCTCACCCAGTAGGGGGCCAGCACCACCACCTCGTCCTGCGGATTGCAGAGGGTGAAGAGGATGTTGAAGAGGCACTGCTTGGCGCCGTCGGAGGCGATGATGTTCTCCGGCGCCACCAGGCGGTCGTAGGTCTCCTCCGTGTACCGGATGATGGCCTTCTTCAGGGAGGGCAGGCCGTCGGTGGGCGTGTACTTCACGTCGCCGGAGGTGAGTCGGGCCGCGCTCTGCAGCAGGGCGTTGAGGGGCGCCTTGTTCTTGGGCTCCCCGATGCCCAGGTTGATGACCGGCTCCCCCTTCTCCCGCAGGATGCGCGCCTCCTCGTTCAGGCGCAGCGTGGGCGATTCGGCGATGGCGCGGGCGAGTTGGCTGAGGCTCATGGGAGGTCCTGGAATGACGGGGGCTTGGGAAGGCCTTATTCTGGTCCCTTCCCGCGCCAATACCAAGCGCCCGTGCCCCCTGCGAGGTTTCCGGCCCCATGTCCACGCCCATGATGCAGCAGATCGCCGGTCTCAAGCGCGAGGCCGGGGAGGCGGTGCTGCTCACGCGGATGGGGGACTTCTACGAGATCCTGGGCGAGGATGCGGTCCGCGCGGCGCCGGTGCTGGAGATTGCCCTGACGATGCGGGGCAAGGGGACCGAGTCCGAGACCCCCATGTGCGGCGTGCCCCACTTCGCCCTCGATTCCTACCTGCCGAAGCTGCTGGGGGCGGGCTTCTCCGTGGCCATCGCCGAGCCCACGGCCAAGGCGGAGGAGGTGAAGGGCCTGCTGCCCCGCGCCCTCAGGCGGATCATCACGCCGGGCACCTGGCTGGACGACGACGCCCGGTGGCTCTGCGCGCTGCACCGGTCCGGGGCAACCTGGGGCCTGGCCCTGCTCCAGCTGGCCTCGGGGGCTCTGCGCGTGCTGCCCGGCGAGGGCGAGGAGGCCCTGCGGGCCACGCTGGAGCGACTGGCGCCCCAGGAGCTCATCCTGGCCGAGGGGGCACCCGACCTGCCCGATCTCGAGGCGGCCCGCACGCGCCTGCCCGCCTGGCGCTTCGAGGCCAGCCGGGCCCGCCAGCAGGTGCTGACCTTCTTCGGCTGGCAGCACCTGGAGGGCGTGGGCCTGGATCCCCATCCCGTGGCCGTGGGCGCCCTGGCGGCGCTGCTGGACCACGTGGAGGCCACCCAGAAGGGCCGGCCCGCGCACCTCCAGGGCGTGAGCCTGGAGCTGGGCGCGGCGGGCCCGCTGCTCGACGCCACCAGCGCCCGGCACCTGGAGGTCTTCGCCAACGGGCTGGACGGCGGGAAGGCCGGCACCCTGCTGGCCCTGCTGGATCAGTGTCGCACCCGCCTGGGCTCGCGGCTGCTGAAGGCCTGGCTGGAGCAGCCCCTCCGCGACCGCGCCGCCCTGGAACGCCGCTGGTCCCAGGTGGCCTGGCTCACGGAGGACCGCCGGCGGGGGCCGATCCAGACCCTCCTCGCGCGGGTGCCGGACCTGGACCGGCTCCTGGGCCGCGTGGCCCTGGGCCTCGCCACGCCACCGGAACTCGCCCAGCTCCGCGACGGCCTGGCCGTGCTCCAGAAGCTGCCGGCGCTCCTCCAGGACGAGGGCTGGGCGCCCGAGGTCGCAGAGCTCGGCCTCTGGCCCACCGGAACCCCCCTCTGCGGGCCCCTGCTGGCGGAGCTGCAGCGCTGCCTTGCGGAGGCCCCGCCCCTGGACGTGGAGAAGGGCGGCCTCATCCGCGACGGCGTGGATGGCGAGCTCGACGCCGTGCGCCGCCTGGCCCGCGACGCCAAGCAGGTGATGCTCGAGCTGGAGGAGGAGGAGCGCCGGGCCAGCGGCATCCAGAGCCTGAAGATCAAGTACAACCGGGTGTTCGGCTACTACTTCGAGATCACCAAGGCCAACCTGGGCGCGGTGCCGGGCCACTTCCTGCGCAAGCAGACCCTGGCCAACGCCGAGCGCTTCACCACCGAGAAGCTGGTGGCCTTCGAGCAGCGGCTGCTGAGCGCCGAGAGCGACCAGGCGCGCCTGGAGGCGGCCCAGTTCCAGCGCCTGCTGGCCCTGGTGCTGGAGGCCCGCGCCGACCTCACGGCCCTGGCTCGCGCCGTGGCGGCCCTCGACCTGCTGGCCGCCTTCGCCGAGCGGGCGCGGCTCTCGGGCTGGACGCGGCCCGAGCTGGGCGACGAGCGCGACCTGGTGCTGGCCGCTGCCCGCCACCCCATGCTGGAGGCGCGGCTGGGCCGGGAGTGCATCCCCAACGACCTCGCCTTCACGGCGGAGCAGCCCATGGCCGTGGTGACGGGCCCCAACATGGGCGGCAAGTCCACCTTCCTGCGCACGGCGGCCCTGCTGGTGGTGCTGGCCCAGACGGGCGCCTTCGTGCCGGCGGAGCTCATGCGCTTCGGGCTGGTGGACCGCATCTTCACTCGCATCGGCGCCTCGGACCAGCTGGCCCGGGGCCAGTCCACCTTCATGGTGGAGATGACGGAGACGGCGCGGATCCTCAACCAGGCCACCTCCGCCAGCCTGGTGATCCTCGATGAGATCGGCCGCGGCACCTCCACCCGCGATGGCCTGGCCCTGGCGGAGGCCATCGCCGAATACCTGCGCGACCTCAAGGGCGGGACGAATGCCGGCGCCCCCGGCGGGACCCCGCGCACGCTCTTCGCCACCCACTACTTCGAGATGACCAAGCTGGCAGACGACGCCCGCGTGCAGAACCTCCACGTGGAGGTGCAGGAGTGGGAGGAGCAGCTCCACTTCCTCCACCGCGTGGCGCCGGGGCCCGCGGACCGGAGCTACGGCATCCAGGTGGCCCGGCTGGCGGGCCTGCCCCGCCGCGTGATCCAGCGGGCCCAGCGGCTGCTGGCCCAGGCGCCCGAGGCTCCGCCCAAGGCGCCCACGCCCCTGCAGCCGGCCCTGCCGCTCTTCGAGGCCGAGCCCGATCCCCTCCGCGCCGAGCTGGAGGCCCTGGACCTCAGCCGCATGACGCCCCTGGAGGCGCTGAACTGGCTGGCGGCGCGGCAGGGGCGGGACTAGACTACGACCCCCAGACCGCGCAGCTCGGCCTCCAGGGTCTCGGGCCCGGTGTAGTGGACCCCCCGCATCCCGGCGGCGCGGGCGCCCTCGACGTTCTCGGGGAGGTCGTCGATGAACACGCAGGCTCCGGGGGGCAGGGCGAGCTTCGCCGTGGCGTCGGCGTAGATGCGGGAGTCGGGCTTCATGGCGCGCACCTCGTAGGAGAGGGTCACGGCGTCGAAGAGGGGGAACACCGGCGTGGGGCGGATGCTGTGCTCGAAGTGCCAGGGGTTGGTGTTGGAGAGGAGGCCTAGGCGGACGCGCCCCTTCAGGGCCCGCACCAGGCGCCAGGTGCCCTCGATGGGCGTGAAGATGTCCGTGAAGGCCCGCAGGAAGGCGGCCTCCGGGAAGACGTACCCGCAGAGGCCGGACAGGCCGGCCAGGAAAGCCGGGGAATCGATCTCGCCGGACTCGTAGGCCCGGGGCAGGTCCGAGCCGGCGATCCGCCGGCCCAGCTCCGCCTGCGGCAGGCCGCAGAGGGGGGCCAGTCCCGCCAGGATGCGCCGGTGGTCGAAGGTGCAGAGGACATTGCCGAAATCGAAGATCACGGCCTCGGGGGCGGCTCCGGTGCGGGTCATCCTGGCGTCCTCCACCTCAAAGTCTCGCATTCCCGGGCCGTCGGCGTAGACTTCCGCCATGCCCCCGCCCCTCAGCAAGGCCCGCCTCCGCGCCGCGTGGATCGTGGCCGTGGCCGTGGACGCCCTCCAGATCCCCGTGGAGGCCACGGGCCTCCTGGGCTGGATCCTGGGCGCCGGTCTGGACGTGGTGACCATGATCGCCCTCACGGCCCTGGTGGGCTTCCACTGGGCCTTCCTGCCCTCCTTCCTCACGGAATGGATTCCCTACGTGGACTACGCCCCGCTCTGGACCCTGGCCGTGGCCCTCGCCACCCGGGGCCGGAGCGGCGCGGAGGCCGCCCCCACCCTTCCCCACCACCCCTGACGGAGGTTCCCATGAAGGTGAACGTCGGAAGCGCCGACAAGGCCATCCGCATCGTGATCGGGCTGGCGCTGCTCAGCCTGCTCTTCCTGCTGGACGGCCGGGCCCGCTGGTTCGGGCTCATCGGCCTGGTGCCCCTGCTGACGGCCTTCACGGGCTTCTGCCCGCTCTACACGCTCCTGGGCGTGAGCACCTGCCCGAGGAGGTAGGGCGGGCGGGTCTCCGGGGGCCCCGTGGCGCTCAGCGCTTCCGGGCCACCAGCAGGTATTCCCGCCCCGCGCGACGGGGATGGCTCCGGGTGGCATCCGCCAAGTGCAGCACGTCGAACCAGGGTTCCACGAGCCGCCGCAGGTCGTCCGCGGGGATCGCGTGGGGCGGTCCGGGCCGTCCCTGCACGTCATGGAAGACCACGGCCAGCCAAAGGCCGCCGGGGCGCAGATGATCCGCGCAGGCCGCCGCGTAGGCCGTCCGGCGCGCCGGATCCATGGCCACCAGGCACGTGTGGTCGAAGATCGCATCCCAGGGGCCCAGGGCGGTCGTGAACCAGTCCTCCTGCGCCCATTGGACCTGGTCGCCGTAGCGCGCCCGCGCGCCCTCGAGGGCCAGGGGCGCGAAGTCCAGCCCCGTGGTTTCGAAGCCCAGGGCGGAGAGGGCAGCGGCATCGTGGCCATAGCCACAGCCCGGCACCACCACGGAGGCGCCGGGCCCCAGGCCGAACGGCGCCGCCCGTTCCAGGGCCTCCGCCAGCACCGGCGTGGCCCGGGCCATGTCCCATTCGGGCCGGGCGCCGGCTTCGTAATGGCGGTTCCAGTGGTCGGGATGGGAGGTCATGGCTCCAGCATGCCGCAATCGGCCTGCCCTCAAAGGCCCCCCACATCCGCCGCCCCCACGAAGGCCGCCAGCCGCGCCAGGGCCTCCTCCAGCCCCCGCTTCCGGGTTTTGGTGGCCCGGACGCCCGGCTCCCACCAGAGGCCCTTCACTTCCAGCAGGCCCCGGTCGCGGTGGGTCTTGGCGTCCAGGCGGCCCACGAGGCGCCCGCCTTCCAGGACGGGCAGGACGTAGTAGCCGTACTGGCGCTTCGGCTCCGGCACGAAGGCCTCGAAGCGGTAGTCGAAGCCGAAGCGGCGAAGGGCCCGCGTCCGGTCCCGGAGGATGGGGTCGAAGGGGCAGAGGAGCCGGGTGCGCTCCGGCGCCTCCGGAAGCTTCGCCAGGCGGGCCTCCCAGTCGGCCAGGGCGTAGGCGGGCCGGGCCGCGCCGTCGGCATCCACCGTCTCCACGGCGACGAGGCGGCCCGCCTTTGCGGCGGCCTGGCACCAGGCCTTCGCCTCCGGGCCCTCGAGGTCATCCCAGAAGTCCGCCAGCTCCTTCGGCGTGAACACCCAGAGCCGCTCCGCCGCCGTGGCGCAGGCCCACTCGAGGTGCGCGGCCGGGTCGGGGCAGGGCTGCGCGTGCTGCTCGGGGAACACCCGCTCCGTGAGGTCGTAGACCTTCTGGAAACCCTCGCGCCGGGGGATGGCCAGCTCGCCGGCGCGCCAGAGGAAGTCGAGGGCGGCCTTCTGCGGCTTCCAGCCCCACCAGGGCCCGCGCTTCTCCGGATGCTCGAAGTCCGACGACTTCAGCGGGCCCTCCCGTTCGATGCGGGCCTTCACATCCGCCACCACCCGCGCTCCGTCGGTGCCGCGGAAGTGGTGCTGCCACCAGGCGTGGGCGTGGATGCGGGCGCGGTCGCGCGCGAAGCGCGGCTTCCAGTGGGCGAACCAGGTCGTGGGGATAGCGGAGGCGTCGTGGGTGAAGGCCTCGAAGAGGCTCCGCTTCTCCTCCAGCAGCCTCCGGAGCTGCTCCGGCCGGTAGCCGTCCAGTCGGCTGAAGAGCGTGAGGTCGTGGGCCCGGGCCAGCACATTGATGGTGTCCACCTGCACGAAGCCCAGGCGCTCGACGAGGGCCTGCAGGGCGGGGACCGTCGCCCGCCGGGAGGGATCGTCCAGCAGGCCCTGGGCCCCCATCAGGAGGCGGGCGGCGTCCGGAGCAGAGAGGAAGGGAAGGGCGCGGGCCATGGCCCCAAGGCTACAGCCGGAACCGCTGGACGAGCCCCCGGAGGCCGTCTGCCACCTTCGAAAGCTCCTCGGCGGTCCGGGTGATCTCGGTGACGGTCGCGGCCAGCTCCTGGGTGGCAGCGGCGTTCTGCTGGAGCTTGCCCGCCGTCTGTTCCATCAGGCCATCCACTTCCCGGCCGGTGGAATCCTGGCCCCGGCTGAGGTCGGCCACGCCCTGCACCTGGCGGGTGACCTCGCCGATCCGGTCGCGGATGGAGTCCAGCCGCTCGAGGGTGTTCGAGACGCTCGCGATGCCCTGGGACACGGCCTCCTCGGTGCGGTCGGTGAGGCCCCGGATCTCGGTGGCGGCCTGGGCGCTGCGCTCGGCGAGCTTGCGCACCTCCTCGGCGACCACGGCGAAGCCCTTGCCCTGGGCGCCGGCCTTGGCGGCCTCGATGGCCGCATTGAGGCTGAGGAGGTTCGTCTGGCGGGCGATCTCCTGGATCACACGCACAGCCTGGAGGATCTGCCCCGTAGCCTCGCGGATGGCCGCCATCCCGCTCTCGGCGTCCTGGCCCGCCCGGGCGCCAGCCTCGGTGTCCTGGGCCGCGGCCCGGGTCTTCGCCTCCGTTTCCAGGGCATTCTCGTCCAGCTGCCGGATGTTCGCGCCCAGGCGGCGGATGGCCGCCTGCACCCCGCCGCCGGCCGTGCGGAGATCCTCCCCGACCCGGGCGGTGTCCTCCACTGTCTGATAGATCTGCTCGGCGCTGGCCGCCAACTGCGTGGCGCCGGAGGCCACGTTCTGGGAGGCCGCCTCCACCTCGCGGAGGGCGCTGTTCAGGCGGCCCACCATGCCATTGAACGTCCGCGCCAGGGTGCCGATCTCGTCTTCGGCGGCGGCCTCGGCCCGCGCGGTGAAGTCGCCCTCGGCCACCCGGGCGATGGAGCCGCCCAGGTCGCCGAGGGGGCGCAGGATCGTGCGACGCACGAAATAGGCGATGATGAGCCCGATCGCGACCAGCGTGCCGAGTCCGACGAGGCCGGCTGCCAGCTGGAAGTGCCGCTCCTGGCGCTGGATGTCGGCGGTGCTGCGGGAGATCCCGAAGGTCGCCACGAAGTCGCCCGGCTTCCGGCCGTCGAAGCTGGTCATGCCCAGGGCCTGATGGCAGGTCTGGCAGCTCTCCTGGAGGCGTCCGGGAGTCAGGACGTACTGCCACTCGGCGCCGTCGGGCCCGACGTAGCTGCCCGAGTAGCTCTCCAGGGAGGGCTGGGCCTGGAAGGCCTGGATGGCGGCCCGCTCGACCTGTCCCTCCGGGCCCTGGGAGACCCGGTCCAGGGGCACGCGGTGGTAGGCCATGCCCTCTTTCCTGCAGTAGGCTTCGGCCTCCCAGTGCAGCATGTAGCGCGAGTTGGTGCCGATGGCCCGGAGGTTGTCCTCGAAGGCCTGCTGGATGCGGGCCGACTGGATCCGGCCCACCAGCAGGGTGAGCGCCACGAACAGGACGGCCAGGGTGGCCCCCACCGGGAGGAAGAACTTCAGGGCGAGGCTTCGCTGTCGCACGGGGGCTCCTGGGCCGACCCCCATGTTTCGACAAGTTTGGGCTGGGATATTAACTTCATGACCCCAATGTCGCTTGAGTTGTGGGACACAAGAATCCCAACCCCCCGGTGCCCTCAGATCCGGGCCGCCAGCTCCGCCCCCTGGCGGATGGCGCGCTGGGCGTCGAGCTCCGTGGCCAGGTCGGCGCCGCCGATGAGGTGGACGGGACGGTCCAGGGCCCGCAGGGGCTCCACCAGCTCCCGCTGGGAGAGCTGGCCCGAGCAGTTGATGATGTGGTCCACGGCCAGGCAGCGGGGGTCGCCCTCGCCCTCGCGGATCCAGAGACCTGCGTCGTCGATGCGCTCGTACCGGACGCCGCCGATCATCTTCACCTTGAGGGCCTTCAGGCTGGCGCGGTGGATCCAGCCGGTGGTCCTGCCCAGGTTCGCGCCCATGCGGTCCGTCTTGCGCTGGAGGAGGAAGACCTGCCGGGCGGGCTTCGACGGCTCGGGCCGCTCCAGCAGGCCGCCCCGGTGGGCGTGGGCGCCGTCGACCCCCCAGGCCTGCAGGTAGCGGGCCTCGTCCGGCGCGTGCGCGCCCTCCGCCAGGAACTCGGCCACGTCGAAGCCGATGCCCCCGGCGCCGATGATGGCCACCTTCTCCCCGGCCGTGCGGCGGCCCAGCAGCAGGTCGGGGTAGGAGATAACCTTGGGATGGTCGATGCCGGGGATGTCGGGATGGCGGGGCACCACGCCCGTGGCCAGGATGATCTCGTCGAAGTCCGCCAGCAGCTCCGGGGTGGCCCGTTCGCCCAGGCGCACCGTCACGCCGGCCTGCGCCAGGCGCCGGCCGAAGTAGCGCAGGGTCTCGTAGAACTCCTCCTTGCCCGGCACCCGCTTGGCGATGTTGAGCTGGCCGCCCAGCTCCGGCGCGGCCTCGAAGAGGGTGACCAGGTGGCCCCGCTCGGCCGCGTGGCTCGCGAAACTCATCCCCG